>ERZ791765.12-NODE-12-length-302715-cov-52.309218_pt1 | contig 302715 bp, 287 predicted proteins | sample MGYA00509949_ERZ791765 | MGnify/ENA primary metagenome ERZ791765 (study PRJEB30046, sample SAMN00791980) | human gut metagenome | study: EMG produced TPA metagenomics assembly of the A metagenome-wide association study of gut microbiota in type 2...
CGTCATGGCGAATCCACCATTCGCTCTTTTGCCATGTCATTTTTTATTTCTAGTCTATTATACACTATTTCTGACTGTTTGAGAAATTTCCTATGATTAAAAAAAGGGAAGCATAACGCTTCCCTCTCTTATCATAGATAAATTTTTAAATAATCCCTTTACATCCTCTCTCGCCACTGTCTGGCTGCAGAAATAATATATGATTACTTATTTATTCTTCTCCGCAATCGCTGCCTGTGCTGCTGCAAGTCTTGCGATCGGCACACGGAACGGTGAGCAGGATACATAATCCAGACCGATCTTGTGGCAGAATTCTACGGAAGACGGATCTCCGCCGTGCTCGCCGCAGATACCTACATGGAGCTTCGGATTTACCGGTTTTCCAAGTTTGATCGCCATCTCCATCAGTTTGCCGACACCGGTCTGATCGAGTTTTGCAAACGGATCGTTCTCAAAGATCTTGGTATCATAGTAAGAATTCAAGAACTTTCCTGCATCATCACGGGAGAATCCAAACGTCATCTGAGTCAGATCGTTTGTACCAAAGCAGAAGAAATCTGCCTCTTTTGCGATCTCATCCGCAGTAAGCGCTGCTCTTGGGATCTCGATCATCGTACCTACTTCGTATTTCAGATCGATACCGGCTGCCTTAATTTCCGTATCCGCGGTCTCTACTACAACTTTCTTTACATATTTTAACTCTTTAACTTCGCATACAAGCGGGATCATGATTTCCGGCTCTACGTTCCAGTCCGGATGTGCTTTCTTTACATTGATTGCCGCGCGGATCACTGCTTTCGTCTGCATCTTTGCAATTTCCGGATAGGTTACTGCCAGACGGCATCCTCTGTGTCCCATCATCGGGTTGAACTCGTGCAGGGAAGCAATGATCGTCTTGATCTGCTCAACTGACTTATTCTGCGCTTTTGCAAGCTTTTCGATATCCGCTTCCTCGGTCGGAACAAATTCATGAAGTGGCGGATCTAAGAAACGGATCGTTACCGGGCATCCTTCCAGCGCTTCATAGAGTTTTTCAAAATCTCCCTGCTGATAAGGAAGGATCTTATCCAGTGCCGCTTCTCTTTCCTCTACGGTATCGGAACAGATCATTTCACGGAACGCCGCAATTCTGTCCTCCTCAAAGAACATATGCTCGGTACGGCAGAGTCCGATGCCTTCTGCGCCAAGTTCACGCGCTTTCTTCGCGTCAGCCGGTGTATCTGCATTGGTGCGTACTTTTAATGTTCTATACTTATCTGCCCATTTCATAACACGGCCGAACTCTCCAGCGATCGTCGCATCCACAGTCGGGATCTGACCATCGTAAATATTACCGGTCGTGCCATCCAGAGAAAGAAAATCTCCTTCATGATACTCTTTGCCCGCCAAAGTAAATTTCTTGTTTTCCTCATCCATTGCGATATCGCCACAGCCGGACACACAGCAGGTACCCATACCACGCGCTACAACCGCTGCATGGGATGTCATACCACCACGAACAGTAAGAATACCCTGAGAAGCTTTCATACCGGTGATATCCTCTGGAGAAGTCTCCAGACGCACCAGAACAACCTTCTCTCCTCTTGCTGCCCATTCAACAGCATCCTCTGCGGAGAATACGATCTTGCCGCACGCAGCACCCGGAGAAGCTCCAAGTCCTTTTCCTGTCGGTTTTGCCGCCTTTAACGCTGCTGCGTCAAACTGCGGATGAAGCAGGGTATCAAGGTTTCTCGGATCGATCATGGCAACCGCTTCTTCCTCGGTTCTCATTCTCTCATCCACCAGATCGCAGGCAATCTTTAATGCCGCCTGAGCGGTTCTCTTACCATTACGCGTCTGTAACATATATAACTGGCAGTTCTCAACTGTGAACTCCATATCCTGCATATCTCTGTAGTGTGCCTCCAATGTGTTGCACACGATCTTAAACTGCGCATACGCTTTCGGGAATTTTTCTTCCATCTCGGAAATCTTCATCGGAGTACGCACGCCTGCAACTACATCCTCGCCCTGTGCATTGGTAAGGAATTCTCCAAACAGACCTTTCTGTCCGGTTGCCGGATCACGGGTAAACGCAACACCGGTGCCACAATCCTCACCCATATTTCCGAATACCATCGCCTGTACATTGACTGCGGTACCCCAGGAATACGGAATATCATTATCGCGGCGGTAAACATTCGCACGCGGATTATCCCAGGAACGGAATACAGCCTTGATCGCTCCCATCAGCTGTTCCTTCGGATCATCCGGGAAATCACTGCCGATCTTGGACTTATACTCTGCTTTGAACTGATTTGCAAGCTCTTTGAGATCCTCGGCGGTCAGGTCGACATCCTGCTTTACGCCTCTCTTTGCTTTCATCTGATCGATCAGTTCCTCAAAATATTTTTTACCGACCTCCATAACGACATCGGAATACATCTGGATAAAACGGCGGTAACAATCCCACGCCCACCGCGGATTGTTTGATTTTTCCGCAATTACATTTACAACGTCTTCATTAAGACCCAGGTTTAAGATGGTATCCATCATACCCGGCATGGAAGCTCTCGCTCCGGAACGAACTGATACAAGAAGCGGGTTCTCTCTGTCACCGAACTTCTTGCCCGTGATCTTTTCCATTTTTACTATGTACTCATTAATCTGAGACTGTATCTCATCATTGATCTCTCTGCCATCTTCATAATACTGCGTACACGCTTCTGTCGTGATCGTAAATCCCTGCGGTACCGGAAGACCGATATTCGTCATTTCTGCTAAGTTAGCACCTTTTCCACCAAGAAGTTCACGCATATTGGCATTACCTTCTGTAAACAAATACACCCATTTTTTTGCCATATCAACAGTTCCTCCTAAAATTAGTTGTAGTTCATTCGTGTTTTGCCACTTTTGAACAATATATTGTGTCCGCTTTCCGTTGCACATTATATATTTTAACACATTTTTAGATTATATCAACATTTTTTTGTTGTCTTTTTACAAAAGTCCTAATGATTTGTTTCATTCTATTAAAAGATCATATGTCAGAAATGACGGGATTATGTATGCCCGGATGCTGTCTTTTCTCCATAACAAAAAAAATTGCATAGATATGCAATTTTTTTGTTATCATTTTTAGTTGTCCTCTTTTGCCAGCGCAAGCACTGCCCTGACACATGCGTCCACACCTATTCTCGATGAATTGAGTGCGATATCATACTGCTCCATACTTCCAAAGCTTGTATTGGTGTAATACGTACAGTATTTTTTCCGCACACGGTCAATCGCACGGATCTCATCCGCCGCCTGTGCCTCGGTCAGATGCTCCATTCTGTCTTTCATACGATTTAATCGCCAGTTGAAATCAGCACGCACAAATACATTCAGACAGTCGTCATATTCCTTTAAGATCGCATTGGCATTTCTACCAACGATCACACAATGTCCTTTTTCTCCGATCTTGCGGATCACCTGCTTCTGCGCCTGAAAGATCTTTTCACTCAGAGGCTTGTTATAGAAATTGAACAGGCTCTGCGTAAATCCGAAATTAACCGGGACTTTCTCATCCCATTCGATCAGGCTTGAAACATCGATATCCGCCTGCGCAGCTGCCATCAAGATCAATTCCTTATCATAATAATCATAGCCAAGGCTGTCTGCCAGTCTTCTGCCGATCTCTCCGCCGCCGGCGCCGAACTCTCTGCTTATGGTTATAATCTTTTTCATGAATCTCCTGCTCCTGTTATAAAACTTTATTTAAGAAATCTATGGTACGCGGTTCCTTCGGATTGGAGATCACCTCTTCCGGTGTTCCCTGTTCCACAATATAGCCGCCATCCATAAATACGACACGGCTTGCCACTTCTCTGGCAAATCCGATCTCATGGGTAACAACGACCATTGTCATTCCATCTGCGGCAAGTTCTTTCATGACTGCGAGAACTTCTCCAACCATCTCCGGATCCAGCGCACTGGTCGGCTCATCAAAAAGCATGATATCCGGATTCATTGCAAGCGCACGCGCGATCGCAACACGCTGTTTCTGTCCACCGGAAAGCTGTGGCGGATACACATCTGCCTTTGCATCCAGTCCGACACGTTTTAAAAGCGCCATGCCCTTTTCACGGGCTTCCTCCTTGGTCATCTTTTTTAATTCTACCGGTGCCAGCATGATGTTCTCTAAAACCGTCATATGCGGGAACAGATTAAAGTGCTGGAATACCATACCGATATTTTCTCTCAGCTTGTTGATATCTGTCTTTTTGTCATCCACATGAATGCCATCGACGATGACTTCTCCTGCCGTAATATCCTCAAGACGGTTCAGGCAACGGAGAAACGTTGATTTTCCGGAACCCGAAGGTCCAAGGAGCACAACAACCTCTCCTTCTTTTATTTCCATATCAATGTCTTTTAAGACTTCGAGCTTTCCGAAACTCTTCTTTAAATTTTTAACTACTACTTTAGTTTGCTTCGAGTTTTCCAACGTTTATCCTCCTTTCAATCCTCTTTGCTACCCGGGATAACGTGATGATGACAACCATGTACATAACCGCTACGATGCCCCATACCTGAAGCGCCTTAAACGTGTTACCTACGATGATATTACCTGCCTTTGTCAGTTCCGGGAATCCGATAACCGAAAGAATGGATGTATCCTTTAATGAGATGATGAACTGGTTGATGATAGACGGGATCATTGTACGGATCGCCTGCGGAAGGATTACCTTTCGCATGGATTTTCCATAACTGAGTCCCAGGCTTCGTGCCGCTTCCATCTGTCCTTTGTCCACCGACTGGATACCTGCGCGGAAAATCTCCGCCATATAAGCTCCGGCGTTCATGGAAAGTGAGATTGTTCCTGCCACAAGTGCGGTCAGCTTAAAATCGGTAAATCCGATTGCCTTTACCGCTGCCGGGATACCAAAATATATGAAATACGCCAGTACGATGAGCGGCACCCCACGGATGCCGTCCACATATATCGTACCGATACAATTCAATATTTTTGACTTGCTCACGTTCATCAATCCGAAGATCAGACCTATTATGAACGCGAAAATGAGGGATAATAAAGTCAGAAGAAGCGTCTGTCCCAGGGACTGAAGCAACATGACCTTATATGTCTGTATAATTGAAATCATACCTGTCTGACCTGCTTTCGCTTTTTTCTATTCGTTTATTTTGTATATTTATCCACAATTTCCTGATATGTTCCGTTTGCCTTGATGTCTGCAAGACCTTTGTTGAACATTTCAAGAAGTTCTGCATTCTGTCCCTTCTGTACTGCAAAGCCGTAAGAAGAACCTGCTGCTGTTGTGCCTTCCGGCATTTCCATTCCGGCACCCTGTTTGATGTTATATGCCATAACCGGATAATCTTCAAAACATGCTACGGTGTTTCCGGTGATCACGTCCTGATACATTGTCGGAGAATCTTTAAACTCTACGATGTCAAATCCGTACTGATCCGCGATGGATTTTGCGTAATCGGAACCGTTTGTTGCTGTCTTTACTGCTACTTTCTTTCCGTTTAAGTCATCATAGGAAGCGATGGAAGAACCTGCTGCCACTGCCATGGTAACATCCGCATCATAATATGCGTCTGAGAAATCGAACGTCTCTTTTCTTTCATCTGTGATAGACATTCCGGCGATCACACCATCTGCCTGTCCGGACTGTACGGCTACAAGCGCTGCGTCAAATCCGAGAGACTGTAATTCATATTCAAATCCCTGATCCTTTGCGATCGCATCTAAGAGATCCACATCGATACCTACAAATGCTCCGCTCTCATCTGTAAATTCAAATGGTGCAAATACCGTATCGGTTGCGATCACATATTTCTTTCCGCTTGCGGAAGATGCAGTGTTTCCGCTTTCTGTTGCAGATGTTTCTTCTTTTGCTGCGGAAGATGTATTGCTGCTGTCATTTCCGGTAGATGAACCACATCCTGCGAGCATGGATGCTGTCATTCCCAATGTTAAACAAATTGCCATCATTCTTTTTTTCATAATAGTTACCTCCACGTATTATTTTATCCATATTATCGCGCAAAATGCCACGAATATGCTTTTGATTATATCGGAAAACAAAACTTCTGTAAAGCCCTACGGCAAAGAAAAGAGCCTGTCCATAAAAATGGAAGGCTCCTTTGTCTTACATTAAAACGCGAATTTTTCTGCAAAATACGCATCAAGATCTGAAATTTTAATACGTTCCTGTTCCATGGTATCTCTGTCACGGACAGTTACTGCCTGATCTTCTTCGGAATCAAAATCGTAGGTTACGCAGAACGGAGTACCGATCTCATCCTGTCTGCGGTAACGCTTTCCGATATTTCCTCTGTCATCAAATTCACAGTTATATTTCTTGGAAAGCTGTGCAAATACTTTCTCCGCGCCTTCGTTTAATTTCTTGGAAAGCGGAAGCACACCGATCTTGATCGGAGCAAGCGCCGGATGGAAATGCAGTACGGTACGCATATCCGGTTTTTCCTCGGTTCCGATATTCTCCTCATCATATGCAGCACATAAAAATGCGAGAACCACACGATCTGCGCCGAGTGACGGCTCAATGACATATGGAATATATTTCTCGTTCTTGGTGTCATCAAAATAAGTAAGATCCTGTCCGGAAGTATTCTGATGCTGGGTCAGATCGTAATCGGTACGATCCGCAATACCCCAGAGCTCACCCCAGCCAAACGGGAAACGGAATTCGATATCGGTTGTTCCCTTGCTGTAAAAGACAAGTTCTTCCGGTGAATGATCGCGCAGACGGATTTCATCTTCCTTGATGCCAAGGCTGTATAACCAGTCACGGCAGAACGCTCTCCAGTACTGGAACCATTCGGTATCGGTTCCCGGCTCGCAGAAAAATTCAAGTTCCATCTGTTCAAACTCACGGGTACGGAACGTAAAGTTACCCGGTGTGATCTCGTTACGGAACGATTTTCCGATCTGTCCGATTCCAAACGGGATCTTCTTTCTGGATGTTCTCTGTACGTTCTTAAAGTTTACAAAAATACCCTGTGCGGTCTCCGGTCTTAAATAAACCGTGTTCTTTGCGTCCTCTGTAACGCCCTGGAAAGTCTTAAACATCAGGTTGAACTGACGGATATCGGTAAAATTGTGCCTGCCACAGCTCGGGCACGGAACTTCATGCTCGTCGATGAAGCTTTTCATTTCTTCCTGAGACCAGCCGTCTACCGATCCGCCATAATCGATCCCGTGTTCATCACAGAAATCCTCGATCAGCTTGTCCGCGCGGAAACGCTCGTGACATTCCTTACAATCCATAAGCGGATCCGAGAATCCTCCCAGATGTCCGGATGCTACCCATGTCTGCGGATTCATAAGGATCGCGCAGTCTACACCGACGTTGTACGGATTTTCCTGGATAAATTTCTGCCACCATGCTTTTTTTACATTGTTTTTCAGTTCCACACCGAGATTTCCGTAATCCCAAGTATTCGCAAGTCCACCATAAATGTCGGAACCCGGATATACAAATCCTCTTGCCTTTGCCAGCGCAACAATCTTGTCCATTGTCTTTTCCATATCTCTAACCTCACATTTCATTATTTGTATATAATATATGCCAATCCGGTATCTGCACTGTCAGAACCCTCACCGTAAACGGTTGCCGTATCTTTTCCGGTAACCTTCACATGATCCGATACATAGAGGATCTCACCCTTCACCTTGACATCTGTATCCTGTTCTAAAATAAGTACCTTGCGGTCTTCCTCGGAAAGCACTTCATCTGCGGAAATCCCGGATACGGTCTCTGATGCCGGTTCCCATGCAGTTTCCGTGTTTTCTTCTATGATCTGACCCTGGATCACATTCTCCGTAGCCGCTTCTTCTTCCGGTACCGTGGCTGCTTCTGTTCCTGCCTCCGCACTCTCATCCGGTGTCTTAAAATTCACATCAAAATCATAACCGTCCGCCTGTGCCTGCAGCAGAGTTCCCGTATACAGCTTCGCCTCGTTGAAAGACGCGTAACTGTCGTAACTGTCATACTCCATCAAAAGACGCGCAACACCGTTTTTTACTTCGTATTTCTTTACCTCGACGCCGGATTTTCCGTTCTCTTCCTGATAAGAAGCCACTGCATCATCAATGTAACTCTTTAACTCATCCTCATCATAGTAATCCTCGCCGAAGTCCTCTACGATCACCTCGGTGATCTTCCCGTTTGACCCTACATACAGCGTATTGGTATCCACGTCCATGGATACTCCGCCACAGCCCGACAGAGAAAGCGCCATAATAAGAATCGCCGGACAAAGTCCTGCTGTTTTTTTCATAAAGTTCCTCCTCACTGTCACCAAAACAGTCTTCGCTCCTGTTAATCTTATGTATTATACTATTTTCATATTCTGATTTCAAGCCGCAATCTCATTTTACCGGCGACTGGTTTAAAATCTCCAAGGACTTAAAGTGATGCGGGATATAACTGTTCCAGTAATTCCCCATCACCTGTTCCAACACGAGAAGCACCTGTTCGGTGACCGTAAAGGTATAAAGTTTTTTTAATTCCACAGAAATAATGTACTGGAGTGTATACAGCACGGACTCATTTAAAAGGATACCACTCTCCATGGTTCCGCAGTCTTTGCAGAGCGTTCCCCGGTATTTGACACTGAAATAGCAGAGATCCTCTTTTTTTCCGCACTTCATGCAGGAGAATACATTCGGATATTCCCCGTTTACGACCAGTACCCGAAGCTCATAGATCACCTTCACCAGACGATTGTTCAAAGACGGATGCTGAAGCGCCCGAAGCGACTGGTATAAAAGCTTTAACATCTGCCGCTCGTCGTTGTTTTCCTGCGTATAATAGGACGCAAGTTCCAGAAAATAAAACCCGTAATAAACACTGTCGAGATCATTCAAAAGATCCCTGAAATAATTCGCGACCGTTGCTTTCACAAGCGTGTATGTAGTCCTTCCCTCAAACAGTTCAAATTCACCGTAACAAAACGGATTCGCCGCCGCAAGGAGCTGGCTGTTCGGCCTTCTTGCTCCTTTTGCGAACGCCGTGATCTTTCCCCGTTCTTTGGTCAGTATCGTCAGTCTTTTGTCATAATCTCCCATGGGCATTGTCTGCAAAACCATTCCCGTCAGCACGATGGTCTGCCCCATAAACGCTCTCACCTCTTACTTTTTCGTCTGCCATATGCTCTTTTTTCTCACTGTACCTGTAAGTAAGGTAATCCTCTACTTTTCCCGTTGTCACAAATGTATCCCAGGCTTCGTCTCTCATCTGAAATCCCCCTTGGTCATATTTCTTTTGCAGGTAATATTAGGATTTCCGAATTCATACAGGATATACTAGAAAAAAAAGCCAGCTATCTTTCGTCCTCTTTATAACCGAAATTCTTGATCAGAATGTCACTGTCGCGCCAGTCTTTTTTCACCTTCACCCAGAGCTTCAGGTTCACCTTGCAGCCCAAAAGCCGTTCGATCTCATAGCGTGCATTGGTTCCGATCTTCTTTAACATGGCACCGCCCTTTCCGATGATGATCCCCTTGTGGGAATCACGCTCGCAGATGATCGTCGCGTCGATATCCACGATATTTTGTCCCTTACGGTCTTTCATTCGCTCGATGGAGACTGCGATACCATGCGGGATCTCCTCATTCAGGGCATGAAGTGCTTTCTCACGGATAAGCTCCGCAACGATCTGACGCTCCGGCTGATCCGTGATCGTATCCACATCATAAAACATCGGTCCTTCCGGCAGATACTGAAAAATCAGATCTATGATCAGATCCGTGTTCTGACCGCGCAGTGCGGACGCAGGTACGATCTCCGCGAAATCATAGACTTTGCGGTATGTATCGATATAGGTAAGCATCTGGTCACGCTCTGAGAGCGTGTCCAGCTTATTGATCACCAAAATAACCGGCGTCTTTGTATTTTTGAGCATCTCGATGATATGCTGCTCTCCCGCGCCGATATAGTCCGTCGGTTCCACCAGCCAGAGGATCAGATCCACTTCATTTAAGGTATGCTCCGCCACATTTACCATGTATTCCCCAAGCTTGTTTTTTGCTTTGTGGATACCCGGTGTGTCAAGAAAGATGATCTGTCCGCGCTCCTCATCCGTATATACCGTCTGTATCCGGTTTCTGGTTGTCTGCGGCTTGTTTGATGTGATCGCGATCTTCTGGCCGATCAGATGGTTCATCAGTGTTGATTTTCCCACATTCGGTCTGCCGATCAGTGTCACGAATCCTGATTTAAATTTATTTTCCATGTAATGCTCCTTTTAATATAACTTTTCAATCGTGTCAAATAACGCTTTTTCTTTCTTTACCGCATCCTCGTTTCCGATCACGCACAGATTGTGATCCGAAAGGACTGCTTCGATCAGGTCCGCAAGCGCGCGGATGTTTTCCGGCTCCGCGTTTATCACTTCATCACGTTCCTTCTGCACATCCGCATAGGTCACGCCGGTCAGATAAGCACTCAACGAGCGGCTTCCCTTGGCGGAAGGATTTAACGGAGTATCGAGATCACTGATCGTTCCAATGATATATTTTGTCATATCACGCTCATCCGCGTCAAAATTTTTCAGATACTCCGGTGTTTTTTCGTATATCTCATTCGTCTTTCCAAGATTCGGATCACGATAGGAGGTAAAATAGGAATCTCCGTTTCGCATAAATCCGCTCATGCAGCCGTAGGCACCGCCTTTTACGCGGACATTGAGCCACAGATAATCATAGCTTAATATCACTTTTAAGATGCGAAGCGCTCCGGTATAGGAAAATCCCCGTTTTACAAAGTTTCCTGCTCTTGAAACATACTGTACCTGGGAAGCGTCCAGAAAGCCTTCATTCTTCTTTACGCAGTTTAATACCGGAACTGCCGCCTGCGGTGCTCCGCTTCCAAGGATCTCCTTTAAGCCGCCGATCTCTTTTACCGCCGCGTCATATCCCTCACGGTCTGCGGTAAGGCTGACCATCAGGTGCTCTTTGCAAAAGATCTTCTTTCGCAGTGCGTCAAGACGTTCGATCAGCATTCCCTTTTTCTCGTCAAAATGTTCTTCATAATCCGCGATCACCCGATACAGAGCGATTCCGCCTGTCATATCATTATAATATGCGGTTTTGGAGAAATAGGACATGGCACGGATCGCTGACACCGAATGTCCAGCGGAACTTAAAGACATCTGAAGTCTTGATTTCGCCTGCGCAAGGATCTCATAAAGACGCTTTTCATCCGTGATATCCGTGGTTCCCAGAATATCCTTTATGATGTCCATTGCCTTATCTGTATTTTCATAGAGAACCTTCGTGCGCACCTCATATTTTGCCTGATAGGAATCCGGCTTCTTCACGGAAGGATAAACCCCGATTGAAGAGGAAACGCCTCCGGTATACAGATTGATCTCATTCGCGAGATCCGCATAACCGTACCGTCTGGTGTTCATATAACCGAGCACCGCCTTTAAAATACCAAGATAAGGGATCTCCTCCTCAGAAAGATCCGTGACATCAAAAAGAAAATCGAGGTAATTGATCCGATTGGTAAACATCTCATGGAACAGGACCGTCGTTCCGTCACAGTTTCTTACTTCATTGATAAACGGGGATGCCTCTTTTTTCATATCCGACCGCTTTAACATCGGGATCTTTTCAAGATCCTCCTTCGGCGACGGCTCTTCCTGATACTGTTTTAAATGCGCCGTATCCTCGATCAGCGCCTTTATCTCATCCGCACTTAAAGATGCCTTATAAGCCGCGAGCTGTTCTTCTAACTTCTTTTCCTTTTTCGCGTTCAGTCCGCATTCCGGCTCGATCATTACGATCGACACATGCGTATTGTCAAGCATATACTCCTGGATCAGTTTTTCAAAATAATCTGTCTTCGTCATTTCTTTTAAGAATGCGAAAACCGGTGCCGCCTCCAGATGCATAAACGGCTCCTTCTCATCATACAGCCAGCTGTCAAGACTCTGCAGGCCATAGATCAGCCCCTTCGGGAACTGGCCGTAGTCCGCTTCGCGGTATTTGAATTCAGAACTGTTGATCCCTGCGAGCAGCGCCTTTTTATTGATTCCTTTTTCCACCTGCTCTTTTAATGTATCGCGGATGATCCGCACGAACTCTTCTTTCTGTTCCGGGTTTGCGTTCTTTGCCGCAACGGAAAAGATCGGCTGATATGTGCTGCTGTCATAAGAACCCATGATATCCTTTCCGATCTTTGCGTCTAACAGCGCTTTTTTTAATGGCGCGCCCGGCGCGTTTAACAACGCGTAATCCAGTACATCAAACGCGAGATACAGCTTCGGATCCAGTGTGGTACCGATCGCCATATTATAGGAAATATATGTGTTGTCTTCCGTGGACTCATCACTTGCGATCGAGTATTTCTCTCTTACTTCTCTCGGCGCGTCAAACGGCTTCTGAAGCGGTATTTTCGAATCAACGGTAATTTCTTCATAATTGCATAAATATTCTTTATCAAGCCATACAAGCTTTTCTGCGATATCCATATTTCCATAAAGATAGATAAAAGCATTGGACGGGTGATAATAGGTCTTATGGAATTTTAGATAATTCTCATAGGTTAATTCCGGAATGCACTCCGGGTCTCCACCGGATTCGTTGCTGTAAGGCGTGTCCGGAAAAAGGGAATTCAAAACAAGCCGGTCTAACACTCCCTCCGGCGAAGAGAATGCCCCCTTCATCTCATTGTAGACCACGCCGTTTATCGTGATCGGCGCATCCCGGTCTTCGAGTTCATAATGCCAGCCTTCCTGTTTAAATATTTCTTTCTTTTTATAAATATTCGGATGGAATACCGCATCCAGATAAACATCCATCAGGTTCGCGAAATCCTTGTCGTTGCAGCTTGCCACTGGATAAACTGTCTTATCCGAATAAGTGATCGCATTTAAGAATGTATTTAAGGATCCCTTTACAAGCTCCACAAACGGATCTTTGACCGGAAATTTGTCCGAACCGCAGAGCACCGTATGCTCGATAATATGCGCCACTCCGGTACTGTCCTTTGGCGGTGTGCGAAATCCGATGTAAAATACCTTGTTTTCATCATCATTACTGATCACACTGATGCGTGCTCCGCTCTTTTTATGACGCAGCAGATACCCCTTTGAATTTAAATCCTCGAGTTTCTGCTCTTTTATGATCTCATACGCGCTCAAATCCTGTATCTTCAAATTCCATTCCTCCAGTTTTTCTCTATTTTAACCACACGTTTCTGTTTTCATACCCGCAAGCAACGGTAAAATGCAGTGAGATGGATGCCTGCGCAGGCACACATCCATTTTCCTCGTCGCCATTACAAAAAGAGGACGCAAATATGCATCCTCTCAGTTGTATTTTTCGGTTGTTCACTTGCTTGAAATCTATGAATTAAGCTAAACGAACTACGTTAGCTGCCTGAGGTCCTTTTTCCCCTTCAACTACATCGAATTCTACGGTTTCGCCGTCTTTTAATTCTTTGAATCCATCCATGTTCAATGCAGAAAAATGTACGAATACGTCATTGCCTTCCGCATCGGAAATAAATCCATAACCTTTCTTTGCGTTAAACCATTTTACAGTTCCTTGCATAAATAATTTCCTCCTAATACTAAAAGATGCACACTCCTTGTGCTGTTCACAAAGTAAACACTAGCATATCTTACAATTTTTGTCAACTTCACTTTTTGAGATTTACATCAATCTGCTGGAACGGGATCTCGATGCCATTTTCATCCATCGCATTCTTTAAATTTTCGGTCAGGCGCCAGCGTGCCGGCCAGTAATCCGCCGTCTTTACCCAGATGCGGCATCCCATGGTCACTTCACTTGATCCGAGCTCGGACACGAAGATATCCACGGTCTCTTCCGGCAGTCTCGCCTCTTCTGCCAGTGCGACCTCCCGCATGACTTCTTTTGCTTTCTTTAAATCCGTATCGTAGGAAACACCCACCGTCAGATCGATCCTCCGCTTATCCATCTGGGTCAGGTTGGTCAGGCTTGTGTTGGCGAGTGTTCCATTCGGGATCACAATGATCTTGTTATCGATCGTGCGGAGCTTGGTATAGACTGTGGAAATGTGCATGACCGTTCCCTCATTGCCATGGGTATCCTCGATGATGTAATCTCCGACTACAAACGGCTTTAATACCAGGATCAGAACGCCTCCCGCGAAGTTGGAAAGGCTTCCCTGCAGCGCAAGACCCGCAGCCAGGCTGGCTGACGTCACAACTGCGACGATCGAGGTCGTCTGTATGCCGAACAGGCCAAGTATGATGCAAAGCAGCACAAAATAGGCAACGATTCTTATGATAGAATCCAAAAACTGGATCACGCCGACATCAAAGTTTAATTTGGTCAGCCACTTTTTAATCTTCTTTCGTGCAAAAGAAATAATTTTGATCCCGACAAAATAAACGATCAGGGCAATGATGATCTGCGCCCCGAGGCTTAAAACCTGTGGAAGCATTTTTTCCAGATAGGATTTGATCACTCCCGGATTGGCATTCTTTGCCGCTTCTGCTTCCTGCTGCACGATATCGGTAATCGTAACTTCGGTATCGGTAGATAATAATATCATAGGCTTCTCCTCTTAAAGATAATTTTTCTCAGTTTAATTCATGTAGGAACAGACCACTGTAAAGTTTCGGTTCAAACCAGGTGGATTTTGGCGGCATAAGTTTTCCGGCGTCCGCAACCGCGAACAGCTCCGTGATCGAGGTCGGATGCATTGCGAATGCCACTGCCCATCCGCCATCCACTTTCTCTTCCAGATAATCCAGCCCGCGGATTCCGCCGGCAAAGGAAATACGCGCATCTGTCTTTGGCTCTGTGATCCCAAAGAGCGGCGCAAGCACCTTCTCCTGCAGGATGAAGACATCCAGGTTTTCCACCGGATCACTGCTCTTATCCTTTTCATGGATCCGGCACTGATACCACTGTCCGCCGAGATACATGCCAAACATTCCCTTTTCCTTCGGTCTGCGCTCTTCTTTTGTACACGGGCTGACCCTAAAATGTTCTTTCATCCGGCTTAAAAATTCTTCCCGTGTCATGCCATTTAGATCTTTCACGATCCAGTTATAATCCATGATAAAAAGTTCTTCATCCGGGAATAACACTGACAGAAAATAATTGAATTCCTCTTCTCCGCTGTAATCCGGATTGGCTTTTCTTTTCCTTTCACTGACTTTCACCGCAGATGCCGCGCGGTGATGTCCATCCGCGATATAAACCGCCGGAACCTCTGCAAACGCCTCTTTTAACTGCGCGATCTCTTTGTCATCATCGATCAGAAATACCCGCTGTCCGATCCCCTCTCTTGAAATGAAATCATACACCGGAGTTTTTTCTTTTGCACGCGCTACCAGTTCACAGATCGTCTCGTTTTTGCGGTAAGCAAGAAAGATCGGTCCGGTCTGGGCATTGCAGGCATCCACATGGCGGATCCGGTCTTCTTCTTTTTCCGCTCTGGTTTCCTCATGCTTTTTGATCACGTTGTTTTCATAGTCATCGACCGAAGCGCAGGCAACGATCCCGGTCTGCGTCCGTCCCTCTCTGGTCTCTTCGTAAACATAATAACATGGTTTCTTTTCTTTCTCAAATCTTCCTTCTGCGATCCAGTCATACAACAGATCATGTGCTTTTTGATATACCTCCGGTGCACAGGGATCGGTATCCTCCGGGAACTGTGTCTCCGCCCGGTCAATACAAAGGAAGGACTCCGGATGCTTTGCCGTCTCCTCTCTCGCCTCCTTCCGGTTGTATACATCATAAGGCAATGCCGCTATTTTCTCTGCCCAGTCCGCCCGCGGACGAACTGCACAAAAGGGTCTGATCTCTGCCACTTTTTTCCTCCTCTTCCCCAACAGAAAAATCCAGGCACAAACGACCTGGATTTTCTGCTTTATATTCTCTTATTTGATCACGCGCACGCGAAGTACACCGTCAACTGCTTTTAATTTTTCTACCACTTCATCCGTAAGTGCTGCGTCTACATCCATCAGGGTGCAGGCAAATTCGCCACGGCTCTTGTTGGTCATATCAGAGATATTGATATCCGCATCTCCAAGTACCGTTGTATAACGGCTGATCATTCCTTTTTCATTTTTGTGAAGGATCAAAACACGTCCTGCCGCCTGGCAGATACCCATGTTGCAGTCCGGATAATTTACGGAATGTGTGATATTTCCGTTTTCCAGGAAATCCATGATCTCATTTACTGCCATCACAGCACAGTTATCTTCGGATTCTTCTGTGGAAGCTCCGATATGCGGTGTTACGATCGTTCCTTCTTTTCCAACGGTAGTCGGATTCGGGAAGTCAGATACATACTTGCGTACCTTCTTTTCTTTTAACGCTTCCACCATTGCTTCCTCATCTACCAGCAGATCTCTTGCGAAGTTGAGTACAACCGCTGTCGGTTTCATCATCGCGATTGCTTCTTTGCTGATCATCTTTTTGGTAGAATCCATAAGCGGTACATGTACGGTGATGTAATCACATTCTTTGTAGATCTCTGTGACATCCTGCACATGTTTTACGCCACGGGAAAGATTCCATGCAGCATTTACGGAAATGTACGGATCATAACCAAGTACTTCCATTCCAAGATGTGTTGCGGTATTTGCTACCTTGACACCGATCGCGCCAAGTCCGATCACGCCGAGTTTCTTACCGGAAAGCTCGGTTCCCGCGAAGTTCTTTTTCTGCTTCTCAGCAAGCTTTGCGATATCCGCGTTTCCTTCCTCGGAAAGTACCCATTCCATACCGCCCCGGATGTCACGGGCTGCAAAAAGCATTCCCGCGATCACAAGTTCTTTTACGCCGTTTGCGTTTGCACCCGGTGTATTGAATACAACGATTCCCTGTTCTGCGCATTTGTCAAGCGGAATATTGTTGACTCCGGCTCCGGCTCTTGCCACTGCAGTTAAATTCTCCGGCAGATCCATCTCATGCATGGAAGCGCTTCTTACCAAAACCGCTTCCGCTGCATTGATATCATCTGTCTTTTTATAATCATCGGTCAGTAAATCCAGTCCCACATGAGAAATCGGATTTAAGCATGTATACTGAAACATTCTACCCTAACTCTCCTTTTATGTATTTTTATGCATTCTCTGCTTCAAACTTCTTCATGAACTCTACTAACTTTTCAACACCTTCTTTTGGCATTGCGTTATAGATAGAAGCTCTCATACCACCTACGGTACGATGTCCCTTTAAGTTTACAAAACCGGCATCCGCTGCTTCTTTTACGAATTTTGCGTCCAGATCCTTATCTCCGGTTACGAACGGTACGTTCATCAGAGAACGGTCTTCCTTTACAACAGTTCCGTGGAACATTTTGCTCTGGTCTAAGAAATCATAAAGGATCTTTGCTTTCTCTTCGTTGCGTTCTTTCATCACGGAAAGTCCGCCCATCTTCTTTAACCATTTGAATACTTTTCCACAAATATAGATACCATATGCAGGCGGTGTGTTGTATAAGGAATCCGCATCCGCATGTGTCTTGTATTTCAGCATGGTAGGTGTTCCCGGGAGTACATCCTCAGTGATCAGATCTTCACGGATGATCACAATAACAACTCCGGCAGGTCCGATGTTTTTCTGAACTCCACCATAGATAATGCCGTATTTTGTTACATCAACCGGTTCTGACAGGAAACAGGAGGAAACGTCAGCTACCAGGGTATGTCCCTTGGTGTTCGGAAGCTTTTTGTATTTCGTTCCGTAAATCGTGTTGTTTTCACAAATGTATACATAATCCGCATCTTCCGGAATATCCAGATCGGAGCAGTCCGGGATATAGGAAAATGTCTTGTCTTCGGAGGATGCAACCGCAACTGCGTCTCCGTAGATCTGTGCTTCCTTATATGCCTTCTTTGCCCACTGGCCTGTGATGATATAGGCAGCTTTCTTATTTTTCATCAGGTTCATCGGGATCATAGCAAACTGCTGTGAAGCTCCGCCCTGTAAAAATAACACTTTGTAATTATCCGGGATATTCATCAGATCACGGATATCTTTCTCTGCTTCCTTGATGATATCATCGTATACTTTGGAGCGGTGGCTCATCTCCATAACGGACATGCCGCTTCCCTTGTAATCCAACATCTCATCTGCTGCTTCTTTTAAGACCTCTTCCGGTAATACCGCAGGTCCTGCAGAAAAATTGTAAACTCTGCTCATTGTACCTTTTCCTCCTGTCACTCTTCCCTTTTATTTGTTATCCAAGTCTTCTTCACAGAACACTTCGCTGATTGCGGCGCCCGGTGCAACCATCGGCCACACTTTATCGTCACAATTTATGATACAGTCTAATACTACTGGTGTTTTGCTGTCAAGTGCTTTTTGGAAAGCGTCTGTGAACTCTTCCCTTGTCGTCACCCGTATTCCGGTGGCTCCCATGGCCTCCGCAAGCTTTACAAAATCAACCGAATCGTTTAACACGGTAGCGGAATAACGTGCCTCATAAAATAAATTCTGCCACTGTCTTACCATTCCAAGTACATGGTTGTTTATCACGACCTGGATCAGCGGTAATTTTTCCCGCACCGCAGTTGCGACCTCATTCATGTTCATCCGGAAACATCCGTCGCCGGCAATATTTACCACCTGCTTATCCGGATTCGCCACCTGTGCGCCGATCGCTGCGCCAAGTCCGTAGCCCATCGTTCCAAGGCCGCCGGATGTAAGGAGCGTGCGCGGTTTTGCATAGCGGTAATACTGTGCCGTCCACATCTGATGCTGTCCGACCTCGGTGACCATGATCGCCTCTCCCTTTGTCATCCGATAGACCTGCTCTACGATATACGGTCCGCTTAAGCCTTCCGGATGATAGGTGAGCGGATATTTCTCCTTATATGCCAGGATATGATCCATCCATTCTTTGTGCTCCATCGGCGCAAGCTGCGCATCCAGTCTGCCAAGGATCTCCTTCACATCTCCGATCACACTTGCTGTCACCACGATATTTTTGTTGATCTCCGCCGGATCCACATCCAGCTGCAGGATCTTTGCCTGATTGGCGAATTTCTTCGCATTTCCGAGTACACGGTCACTGAAGCGCACGCCGATCGCGATCAGAAGATCGCACTCACTGACACCGTAATTCGATGTCTTGGTTCCATGCATGCCAAGCATTCCGGTATACCGCGGATCGGTACCGTCGAATGCTCCTTTTCCCATCAGGGAATCGCAGACCGGTGCGTCAATCTTATCTACAAATTCGCGCAGATCCTCGCTCGCGCCGGAGATCACTGCTCCGCCACCGACAAATACATACGGTTTTTTTGCTTCCCGGATCAGCTTTAACGCGGTCTGCAGATCCTCTTCCGTGATCCGCCCGGTGTCTCTTTGTACTGCCACAGGTTCTTTTGCCTGATACTCCGTCTTCTGTGCCGTGACATCCTTCGGAATATCCACAAGCACCGGACCCGGTCTGCCTTTTTTCGCGATCTCAAAGGCTTTCCGGATCGTAGCCGCAAGTTTTGTAACGTCTTTTACGATATAGTTGTGCTTTGTGATCGGCATGGTAACACCGGCAATGTCGATCTCCTGAAAACTGTCTTTTCCAAGGAGCGGTACACCGACATTACAGGTGATCGCCACGATCGGCACCGAGTCCATATACGCGGTCGCGATCCCGGTGACCAGATTGGTCGCGCCCGGTCCCGATGTTGCAAGACACACACCGACTTTTCCGGTACTTCTCGCATAGCCGTCCGCAGCGTGAGAAGCTCCCTGCTCGTGGGAGGTCAGCACATGCCTGATTTCATTTTTATGCTTATATAATTCATCATATACATTTAAAATTGCGCCGCCCGGATACCCGAATACGGTATCCACGCCCTGTTCTTTCAAACATTCTATTACGATCTGCGCACCTGTCAACTGCATCTATGCTTCCTCGCTTTCTAACCCCTTTTTCCCTTTTAGTTCTCTCCTGTTCCCGGAACCTGAAGGATCGCACCACGGTTACCGGATGTAACCATTGCCGCATAACGTGCCAGATAGCCGGTCTTTACCTTCGGCTCTCTCGGCTGCCATTTTGCTTTTCTTGCTGCAAGCTCCTCGTCGGAAACAGCAAGTTCCAGCGTCATCTTCGGGATGTTGATCTTAATGATATCTCCTTCCTCTACAAGCGCGATCGGGCCGCCGACTGCTGCTTCCGGTGAGACATGACCGATGGAAGCTCCACGGCTCGCGCCGGAAAATCTTCCGTCCGTGATAAGCGCTACTGAAGATCCGAGTCCCATTCCCGCGATCGCGGAAGTCGGATTTAACATCTCACGCATACCAGGGCCGCCTTTCGGTCCCTCATAACGGATCACAACAACATCTCCCGCAACGATCTTACCGCCCTTTATGGCAGCGATCGCGTCTTCCTCACAGTCAAATACGCGCGCCGGTCCCTCATGTACCATCATCTCATCGCAGACTGCGGAACGTTTTACCACGCCGCCGTCCGGTGCAAGATTTCCCTTTAATACGGCAAGTCCGCCGGTCTTGCTGTACGGATTGTCAAGCGGTCTTATCACTTCCGGATTCTTGTTTTCCGCATCCGCGATATTTTCTCCTACGGTCTTTCCGGTCACGGTCATACAATCGGTATGTAACAGCCCTGCGTCCGCAAGTTCCTTCATAACCGCGTAAACACCGCCCGCCTCATTTAAGTCTTCCATGTAAGTCGGGCCTGCCGGCGCAAGATGACAGAGGTTCGGTGTCTTTTCACTGATCGGATTTGCAAAAGAAATATCAAAATCAAAACCTACCTCATGCGCGATCGCCGGAAGATGTAACATACTGTTGGTAGAACATCCCAACGCCATGTCTACGGTCAGCGCGTTTAAGATCGCATCCTTAGTCATGATATCTCTCGGACGGATGTTTTTGCGGTACATATCCATAACCGCCATACCCGCATGCTTTGCGAGTTTGATACGCTCTGAATATACCGCCGGGATCGTTCCGTTTCCACGCAGTCCCATACCGAGCGCTTCGGTCAGGCAGTTCATGGAGTTTGCGGTATACATTCCGGAACAGGAACCGCAGGTCGGACATACTTTCTCCTCAAATTCTCTTACGTCGTCCTCGGACATGGTTCCCGCCGCATAAGAGCCTACCGCCTCAAACATGGAAGAAAGACTTCTCTTCTGTCCCTTTACATGTCCCGCTAACATCGGGCCGCCGGATACAAATACCGTCGGCACATTGATCCTTGCCGCAGCCATCAAAAGTCCCGGTACGTTCTTGTCGCAGTTCGGCACCATGACAAGCGCGTCAAACTGATGTGCCTGTGCCATACACTCGGTGGAGTCCGCGATCAGATCTCTGGTCACAAGTGAATATTTCATTCCGATGTGTCCCATGGCGATTCCGTCGCATACCGCGATCGCCGGAAATACAACCGGGACGCCGCCTGCTTCCGCAACGCCCAGTTTCACTGCATTTACAATTTTATCCAGATTCATATGGCCCGGTACGATCTCATTATAGGAGCTTACGATACCGACCATCGGCTTTTTCATTTCTTCTTCTGTGAAGCCAAGTGCATTGAAAAGGCTTCGATGCGGTGCCTGCTGCATTCCGCATTTTACATTATCACTTTTCATCTCTTTTATTTCCTTTCTCTCTATCATAAAACACCGGAGTTTCTACACACGCTCCGCGATCAGATCACCCATCTGCTCTGTTCCGACTTCTCTGACCGAAGCACGTTTTTCCGCTTCCTGCGGCATAATATCGATCGTGCGGTATCCCTCTTTTAACACCTGTTTTACCGCCTGTTCAATGGCATCCGCCTCTTTATCCAGATCAAAGGAGTAGCGGAGCATCATTGCCGCGCTCAAAATGGTCGCGATCGGATTTGCGATCCCTTTTCCCGCAATGTCCGGCGCGGATCCGCCGCTCGGCTCATACAGTCCGAATTTGGTGTCATTTAAGCTTGCAGAGGAGAGCATTCCGATCGATCCGGTCACCATACTTGCCTCATCGGATAAGATATCTCCAAACATGTTTTCCGTTAAAATGACATCAAACTGGCGCGGATCTTTTACCAGCTGCATTGCACAGTTGTCAACCAGCATATGCTCATATGTAACTTCCGGGTAATCCTTCGCCACTTCTTCCACGATCTTTCTCCAGAGTCTGGAAGAATCGAGCACATTTGCCTTATCCACGGAAGTCACTTTTTTTCTGCGCTTCATTGCAATGTCAAAACCGCGTTTTGCAATTCTCCGGATCTCATTTTCATTATAGGAAAGGGTATCAACCGCTGTGACCACACCGTCCACTTCTTTTGTCTCGCGTGCGCCGAAATACAGACCACCGGTCAGTTCCCGCATGATCATCATGTCAAAACCGTCTCCGATAATGTCATCCCGAAGCGGGCATGCTGCCTTTAATTCCTCATAAAGATACGCCGGTCTCAAGTTTGCAAACAGATTTAAGGATTTGCGCAGTTTCAAAAGTCCTGCCTCCGGTCTGAGTTCCGGTGCCAGCTTATACCACGGTGAGGTGGATGTATTTCCACCGATCGATCCCATCAGCACCGCATCCGATGCCTTTGCCTGTGCGATCGCCTCATCGGTCAGCGGAACGCCTGTCGCGTCAATGGAACAGCCGCCCATCAAAATGTCTGTATATACAAACTCATGTCCGTATGTTCTGCCAATTTTATCCAATACTTTTTTTGCTTCTCTTACGATCTCCGGTCCGATTCCGTCACCGGAAATAACTCCAACCTTACACTTCATGGAATTTCTACTTCCTTTCTCATTCAAGACTTTTCTCTGATATGCTTAATAGTTATACTATATAGTATTTCTGCGTTTATTTCAATAAGCGTATCTATTCTTGTTTTTTATATTTGATATGCTTTGCGGTTATAGAAAAGCTTTTTTCCATTATTTCATCTTATAGAAAAGCAGGCCGGCTTTCCTTTCGGGGAATCCGCCCTGCTTTTTTATGATCCGTTACTTAAAATCTTTCTTCGACTTCCTGTTTTAACTGTTTTACGCCGACTTTCTGTATGCCGGAAACCAGATCTTTCGCCACATCCGTGATACGGTTGGTCGAGCTCTTGCACTGTGCTACGATCGCTTCCACTTCATTCATGGAATCCAGAGTCTCTCTTGCGCTCTGCGTATTTTCCTCTGCGGTCTGCGTGAGGGTCACGATTCCCTCTTCCATCGCATTCTTATGTTCGTTTAATTCATCCACTTCCGTTCCGATGCCGTGGATGGAATCACTCACAAGCGCGATCTCCTGGTTCAGTGACGCAAAGATGCTCTCTGTCTCATGGATTTTTTTGTTCTGCTCCTCAAACGCCTGGGAAACTTTCTCTGTGATGTCCACGCTGACATTGGAATTCTCGATCAGGGTATTGACGATCGCATTGATCTTTTCCGAAGATTCCCGTGACTGATCTGCAAGTGTACGGATCTCCTCCGCAACGACCGCGAAACCTTTTCCCTGTTCTCCCGCGCGCGCCGCCTCAATACTTGCGTTTAACGCAAGAAGGTTGGTCTGGCTGGAAATTCCCGCGATGATCTCGGTTACCGTGCGGATCTGCATTGCAGACTGGTTGGTCAGATCTGTCTGGCTGCGGACATTTTCCACTGCCGCACTGTTATCCTTACTGATCGTTACAAGTTCCCGCATGATATTTTCCGCTTCTTCGTTGCAGGATTTCATTTTTCCGGCACTCTCCACGAGCACATCGATATTCTGCGCGATCGTTTCCACCGCCTGGCTGATGTTCATGATCTTCTGCTCGATATCCCTGGTCTTATCTGCCTGTGCCGCTGTATTATCGGTAATGGAGTTTACTTTTCCGCTGACCCGTTCCACAGAATCCGACATATTTCCAAATGATTCCTGAAAATCTCCGGATACTTCCTCCAATTCCGCTGTCGCCGTGCGGATCTGGTTTACTACCTGCGCGAAAGATGTGATCATCTCATTTGCGGAACGCGCCATCTCTCCAAGCGCGTCATCCCGCTGTAAGAGCGCATTATCCTGCTCCATATGGTCATCGCCCATTTCTTCCATATGTTTGACCATAAAGCGGATCTTTCCGGTCGCTGCCCTTACTGCTGCCACTACTCCGCCGATCATCGCAAGGATTACAACAAGCAGGATCACGTTCGCCACAAGACTGCTCAACGTTCCCTTCTGTACCAGATACATCACGCCCATATTTATCAGCCACAATACTACAAACGGCAATGCACAGACACAAGCCAGTTTGCCCAGCATTCCCGTCTTTTCCTGTTCTTTTCCGGTATTCATACAAAATCCCCCTTATCCTATGTTCTTTTTACTTATTTTATCAGAAAATCCGGCTTTGCGGAAGCCCAAAAAACAAAAGAGACCCGGGGCAGCTGCCTCAGGTCTCTGTTTGACTGCCCATTATTTCTCAGCCTTTTTGTCCTTCTTATCCGCTTTTTTGTCTGTCTTGTCCACAACAGCCTCTTCCGGCTTTTCTACTGCCGCGATCGCAGCTCTCTGCATCGGAATACGGCAGTTCTTGTTGTTACCAAATTCAATGATCACTGTGTCATCTGAGATATCGATGACTACACCATAAAATCCGCTGGTTGTAAGAACCGTATCGCCAACTGCGAGCTCGGAAAGCATGGCGTCCTTACGCTGCTGTTCCTTCTTCTGCGGACGAATCATCATAAAATACATCAGTACAAAGATAAGTATCAGCCAGAAAATCATAAAACTCATCGAGCCGGTACCTGTTGCTTCTGCTAAAATAGACATTGCATTTTTCCTCCTAAAATCACCATATAAATTGCTTCCTGCCTCTTTGAAGCGCTTCTATTATTCTACACAAAGTTGTCTGCCACATCAAGTGGTTTTCCATTTTTTCATAGAAATTTTACTTATTTGCCATCCATCTGGCTCATGCCGTAAAGTTTTTCATCCATATAGGACGCATATCTGCCGGCGTCAATGGCATCCCGGATCTCTTCCATCATCGTATTGTAAAAATACAGGTTATGCATCACACATAAGCGCATGCCGAGCATCTCCTTTGCCTTTAACAGATGGCGGATATACGCCCTGCTGTATCTGCGGCATGCCGGACATCCGCAGCCCTCCTCGATCGGTCTGTCGTCCAGTTCAAAACGCTGGTTAAACAGGTTTAATTTTCCCTGATTGGTGTAGACATGTCCGTGTCTTCCGTTTCTTGTCGGATATACGCAGTCAAAGAAATCCACCCCGCGCGCAACACCCTCCAGGATATTTGCAGGCGTTCCCACACCCATAAGGTACGTCGGCTTGTTCTCCGGCAAATGCGGAACCGTGACATCCAGGATATGATACATCTGCTCATGTGTCTCTCCTACCGCAAGTCCTCCTACCGCATATCCGTCAAGATCCATCTCCGTGATCCGCTTCGCGTGGTCGATACGGATATCCTCAAGAACTGCTCCCTGATTGATCCCGAACAACATCTGGTTCTTGTTGATCGTATCCTCAAGTCCGTTCAACCGCTGCATCTCCGTCTTGCAGCGCGCAAGCCATCTGGTCGTGCGCGCCACTGAATTTTCCACATAATTCCGGTCAGCCAGCGCCGGCGGGCACTCATCAAACGCCATTGCGATCGTAGACGCAAGATTGGACTGGATCTGCATACTCTGCTCCGGTCCCATAAAGATCTTCCTTCCGTCCACATGCGAGTGGAAATATACCCCCTCTTCTTTGATCTTTCTTAAATCCGCGAGGGAAAACACCTGAAATCCGCCGGAATCGGTAAGGATTGGCTTGTTCCAGACCATAAATTTATGCAGGCCACCCAGTTTTTTTACAATTTCATCCCCCGGTCTCACATGAAGATGATAGGTATTGGACAGCTCCACCTGTGTCTTTAACTGTTCGAGATCCTCGGTGGAAACCGCTCCCTTGATCGCCGCGGCAGTACCTACATTCATAAACACCGGTGTCTGTATATCGCCATGCACGGTATGAAGCACGCCCCGCTTCGCCCGTCCGTCTTTTTTTAATAACTCGTACATAAGATCTCCTTTTTCTTTTATTGCTCAGTCGTCTGTTTCTTATTATAGCGGCTTCCCCGAAAAATGTACAGAACAAAATCCCCGTTCATTTTTGATTTTTGATTTTCCGGTTGTCTTTCTTTTCCAAATCCTCTATACTTAAAATTATTGTATTATTATAGAAAACAGGAGGACATCATGGCAGGTTCAACGTTTGGAAATATATTTAAGATCACAACCTGGGGAGAATCCCACGGCAAAGGTGTCGGCGTCGTTGTAGACGGCTGTCCGGCAGGACTTCCTCTTTCCGAGGCAGATATCCAGGTCTATCTGGATCGCAGAAAACCGGGACAGTCAAAATTCACCACCCCGCGCAAGGAGGACGATGCGGTCGAGATCCTTTCCGGTGTCTTTGAGGGTAAGACCACCGGCACGCCGATCTCGCTGGTTGTTTTTAACAAGAACCAGCAGTCAAGGGATTACAGTGAGATCGCGTCCTACTACCGTCCGGGACATGCTGATTATACCTTTGACGCAAAATACGGTTTCCGGGATTACCGGGGCGGCGGACGTTCCTCCGGCAGAGAGACGATCGGACGTGTTGCCGCAGGTGCCATCGCCTGCAAGATCTTAGACACGCTCGGCATCCACATTCTGACTTATACCAGATCCATCGGTCCCGTTGCGGTCGATATGTCACGTTTTTCCAAAGATGAGATCAAAAATAACGCGCTTGCGATGCCGGATAAGGACGCTGCCGAAAAAGCTGCCTCCTACCTGGAAACATGCATAAGTGAGCAGAATTCTTCCGGCGGAGTCGTTGAATGCGTGATCACGGGAATGCCTGCCGGTATCGGCGATCCGGTCTTCGAAAAGCTGGATGCCAACCTCGCCAAAGCCATTCTTTCCATCGGTGCGGTCAAGGGCTTTGAGATCGGGGACGGTTTTGACGCAGCCACCGCTACCGGTCTTTCCAACAACGATGCCTTCTGTCTTGACGCAGACGGTTCTGTCTCCAAAAAGACCAATCACGCCGGCGGTGTGCTTGGCGGAATGAGCGACGGAAGCCCGGTCATCTTCCGCGCAGCGATAAAGCCGACACCTTCCATTGCTTCCACGCAGCAAACGGTAAACAAAGCAGGCGAAGAGATCCAGATCCAGATCAAAGGACGCCATGATCCGATTATCGTACCGCGCGCCGTTGTCGTGGTGGAGTCCATGGCTGCGCTCACGGTCACCGATCTGCTTTTGTCCAATCTTGGTGCCCGCATGGAGTATCTGGAAAAGATTTACAACGTTTAAAAAAATCTGTCTTAAAACATTGTTTACAAAAAAAGACCACAGGACACGAAACCGTGTTCTGTGATCTTTTTTATTTCTCTTCTTCCAGTCTGCATCCGCAGGCTTCACACAGGTCATAAAAATCGGTAAGCCAGGCATCTGCCACTGTTTTTGCACCATGAAATTCATTTCCCTCTGTGTCAATTCTTTCTTCGTCCGTGCGGATTTCATCGATCATTCCCCGCAGCTGGTAGCCCTCGCGCTCATTTGCCGGCATCTGTTCCGCCAGAAGCTCAATGCAATGGCAGATCTCTTCCAAGATCTGCAGCGCATGCTCTTTTTCCCCGTGTTCCTGTGCCAGAAGCTCTTCCAGTTTTTTTGCCTCTTCGGTCAGGCTATACTTTTGACTTCTCATTTTTCTCCCCCTGTCTTTGCTGCTTTTTTATTCCTCTTTTCTGCGCAGAATATCGTACTGCATAAGTTCCTGCCCCAGGTCAAGATATAAGACCTGCTTCGGATGCGGTGCGCTTGGCATATCATTTCCTTCCTCATCCACGATGCGCTTTACCGTGACCGGAATATTATCCCCGTTCGCGCGCATGACCTCGATCGTTTCCCCGACAGAAAACTTGTTGCGCTGTTCAATCCGATAGAGCCCTTCCTCATTCTGCTCTCCTACAATGCCAAGATATGTGTATTCCTTCTCATAGGTGTTATTATCATAGATCTGAGCTTCTTCGGACGGTTTTCCAAAGAAAAATCCGGTCGTAAAATGACGGTAGGTACAGTTTGAGATCTGATCCAGATACCACGGCATATTTTCCTTATACTTTTCCGGGGATTCCAGATAATCATCGATCGCTTTCCGGTAAGTACGCGCAACTGTCGCGACGTAAAGCGCCGTCTTCATCCGTCCCTCGATCTTGAAACTGTCGATCCCGGATTCGATCAGCTCCGGAATATGCTCGATCATACAAAGATCCTTGGAATTAAAGATATAGGTTCCACGCTCATTTTCGTAAACCGGCAGATATTCACCCGGCCGTTTTTCTTCCACGACCGCATATTTCCAGCGGCACGGATGCGTACACGCACCCTGGTTTGCGTCACGCCCGGTAAAATAATTGCTGAGGAGGCATCTTCCCGAATAGGAAATGCACATCGCACCATGCACAAATGTCTCGATCTCAAGCTCATCCGGGATCTTTGCACGGATCTCACGGATTTCTTTCAAGGAAAGCTCACGCGCAGTCACAACTCTGCTTGCGCCAAGTTTCTGCCAGAATAAAAAAGTGCCGTAATTGGTGTTGTTCGCCTGCGTACTGACATGTATATCAATTTCAGGACAGACTTCCCGCGCAACCGTAAACACGCCCGGATCTGAAATGATAAGCGCATCCGGTCCGATTTCTTTTAACTCCTCGAAATACGCGCGCACGCCTTCAAGATCCTCATTATGCGCAAGGATATTTGCCGTCACATAGACTTTTACATCATGTGCATGGGCAAAAAGGATCCCCTCTTTCATATCCTCCATGGAAAAGTTTTTTGCTTTCGCACGCAGACCAAACGCTTCTCCGCCGATATACACTGCGTCCGCACCAAATATAACCGCTATTTTCAGTACCTCAAGACTGCTTGCCGGTACCAGTAATTCCGGATGTCTCATTTTTTCTCTCCTGCTTTCTATTTCTTTACGCTGACCGTGATCCCATCACCGATCGGCAATACCGCCGTGGTCAGTTCTTCGTGGTGGGTAAGGGTGTACAGATATTCCCGCATCCGTTTGTGGATCGTACGGTTCCTCCGTGTCACCGCAAAACGGGACTGTATGATGTCACCGTCCTGCAATACATTGTCCGATATCAGGGTGCCGCCGCTTTTTAACAGACGAAGCACCTCCGGCAGAAAATGGATGTACTGCCCCTTCGCCGCATCCATAAATATAAAATCAAAAGGTTCTTCTATTGTCGGAAGAACCTCTTTTGCATCTCCGGTCAGGAGTGTGATCACGGATTCTTTCCCTGCGCGCTTAAAATTTTCACGCGCGATCGGAATCCGCTTTTCATAATTTTCAATCGTGATGATCTCACACGCACCCGGATTATATTCTGCCATAAGAATCGCGGAAAAGCCGACTGCCGTACCGACCTCCAGGATCCGCGCCGGACGTTTCATCGCAAGAAACACCTTCAAAAACGTCTGCATTTCCTTGCGGATGATTGGAACATCACTGCGCAGCGCTTCCCGTTCGATCTCATCTAAAATCTCTGTATTCCCGGTTTCCAACGAATTGATATATGTAACCAGTCGTTCCTCTACTACCACTGTCTCTTCTCCGCCTTCTTTTATGTATTCTCCGTGCTGCTTTCCGTATCTTCTTCCGCTGCCATGATCTGCATCATCTCTTCGGCGGTCATCGATGTGTTCAGGGTATAAGTCCCCGTCCTGATCGCCCCGGAATAAGATGACAGTTTCAGCTGAACCACAAAAAGGTTCGCGTCACGGATCAGACCTTTTTCCTCAAGCTGTCTGCCGACATTCTTCGCGGACATATCCGCCGTAACGGTAACTGTCTTGTCTGTGCCGGGCGCGCTCTCCATCGCATCCTCTGTATAGACGCGGTATCCAAAGCCATATGCCCACTGACCTGCCCGGATCAGCCCGAGTACCACAAGAACCAGGATCAGAAGGGAAATGACGCTGCCGGTTATTCGTATTACGACTCTGCTGGTATTTTTCATCTCAACTGCCTCGCTATTCTCCTTCGTTTTCAAAACCGACTTCAAAATCGAGTTTTTCTACAAACTCCCAGTTGATCTCCTGAATGACGCGGCAGAATGCCAGTTCTGCCGCAAGATACTCTGCCGCGAGCGAATTTTCACAGATCTTTGACTTCTCCCGCTCCAGCTTATCCATCTCTCCAAAAAGATCCGCGTCTTTCTGATTCTGTAACTGATAATTCCGTTTCCGGAATTCCGCAACTCTTTTTTCCACTTCAGGTTTCTCATGAATCCGCGCCTTGATGTCCTGATAATTTTTATATTCCTCGCTCGTCCGTATCGCCGCAAGGAGCGCATCAAGCGCTTCTCTCATCTGTTCCATGTTCCTGTCCTCTGCTTTTACCTAGACTTCCATAATGATCGGGATGATCATCGGTTTACGCTTTGTCTCTTTCCATACAAAATCGCCAAGCGCATCCTTGATCTCTGATTTGATCTTTCCCCAGTCTGTAATATTCTTATCCATGCAATGATCCATGGTATCATTCAGTACCTGCTTTGCCTCATCCATCAGACTTTCCGAACCACGCACATAGACAAATCCTCTCGAAACGATATCCGGTCCCGCAAGTACCTGTCCGGAGCCGCTTTCCAGTGTTAGGACAACGATGATGATTCCCTCTTCCGCCAGATGCTGTCTGTCGCGCAGTACGATATTTCCAACGTCTCCGACACCAAGACCGTCTACCATGACATCTCCGACCGGCACATGTCCGGTGATTGCCGCTCCATCCTCATCAAGTTCTAATACATCTCCCGATGAAAGCAGAAAAATATGGTCTTTGTCAATGCCGATCTCTTCCGCGATATGTGCCTGCGCCATCAGATGACGGTACTCACCATGTACAGGGATCGCATATTTCGGTTTTACCAGAGAGTAGATCAGCTTGATATCCTCCTGGCACGCATGACCGGATACATGGACATCCTGGAAGATCACTTCCGCGCCCTTCATGGACAGTTCATTGATGATCTTGGAAACTGCCTTTTCATTTCCAGGAATTGGATTGGAACTCAAAACGATCGTGTCATTCGGTTTGATCGTGATCTTTCTGTGGATGCCGGATGCCATTCTCGATAACGCCGCCATGGATTCTCCCTGGCTTCCGGTCGTGATAAGCACGGTTTTCTCATCCGGATAATTTTTCAGCTCTTCAATATCGATCAGCGTATTGTCCGGGATATTGATGTAACCGAGCTCCTGCGCAGTGGAAATGATATTGACCATACTGCGTCCCTCGATCACCACTTTTCTGCCATATTTGTACGCCGTATCGATGATCTGCTGTACACGGTCCACATTGGACGCAAAAGTAGCGATAATGATACGGTTATTCTTGTGATCCGCAAAGATCGTTTCAAATGTTTTTCCGACTGTCTTTTCTGACATCGTAAATCCAGGGCGCTCCGCATTGGTACTGTCGCACATAAGCGCTAAAACGCCCTTCTTTCCGATCTCACCAAAACGCTGTAAATCAATGGCATCACCAAATACCGGTGTGTAATCCACCTTAAAGTCTCCGGTATGCACAACGATACCTGCCGGTGAGTAGATCGCAAGCGCCGCCGCATCCTGGATACTGTGGTTGGTCTTTATAAATTCCACGCGGAAGCAGCCCAGATTGATATGCTGTCCGTATTTTACCACCTTGCGTTTTACCTTGGACAAAAGATTGTGTTCGGTCAGCTTGTGATCGATGATACCCATCGTCAGCTTTGTCGCGTAGATCGGCACGTTCACTTCCTTTAATACATAAGGGATCGCACCGATGTGATCCTCGTGTCCATGTGTAATGAAAAATCCTTTCACCTTGTCGATATTGTCCTTTAAATAGGTGACATCCGGGATGACCAGGTCGATACCGTACATGTCATCTTCCGGGAAAGACAGACCGCAGTCCACTACGATAATGCTGTCCTCATATTCGAATGCCGTGATGTTCATTCCGATCTGCTCTAATCCTCCAAGCGGAATGATCTTTAATTTTGAATGATTACTGTTTTCTGTTGACTTTTTCTTCAAGTCCGCACCTCCATTTATTTTTTGATTCTCCGTTCCTGTTTCATTTTTTAAGATTTGTTCATAACGAGTCAAGCGACCATGCACGCATGTCCGCCTGACTCGTTCTTTGCGGGAATAACCGTCTGTTTCAAACGTTTCCCTATGTATCTTCTTTTTAAAATCAGCTGCCCGTTAATGTTCTATAATTCAATATCGACATCTTCCAGCATCTCGGAAAACACTTTAGCGATTGCTTCTAATTCTGCTTCTTCTTCCACGATCTCATAGACCGCTTCTTTCTCTGTATCTTCGGAAAGATCTTTTAAGACAAATGCATCTGAGTCACCGTCTTCATCTACGGTTACCAGAAGATAGTCCCTGTTATTGATCCTCGTCTGTTCCAATACATAAAACTCCAGACATTCTCCCGTGTCCGGATCGGTAAATTTTATTTTCTCCATGAAAACTCCTATTCTGTCTGATTCTTCAAAGAATCCAGATAGCCCTGAAGTATAAATTCAGCGGCAATTCTGTCCACATACTTTTTACGGTCTTCCCGTCTGATCCCGCTCTCCATCATGACCTGATCCGCAGATACTGTCGTCAGTCTCTCATCCCATAATATTACGGGAAGAGAAGTCCGTCTCTCCAGCATCTCCTTGAATTCCAGCGTCTTCGCGCAGCGCTCTCCCTCCGTATTGTTCATATTCTTGGGATAGCCAAGCACGATCCGCTCCGCACCGTATTCCTCAATGATCTCCTCGATCCTTGCCAGTGTCTGACGCAGCTTTGTCGGGGATTTTCTCCGTACGATCTCAACTCCCTGTGCCGTGATCAAAAGCTCATCGCTCATCGCAACGCCCACAGTCTTTGAGCCAAAATCCAAACCGATGATACGCATAGTCTCCTCCTACTGCCAGGAATTGGTCTTAATATATTCTTTTAAAATTTCTTCCACGAGTTCGTCACGTTCTACCTTCATGATCAGACTTCTTGCATTATTATGGCTGGTGATATACGTCGGGTCTCCTGACATAATATATCCAACAATCTGATTTACGGGATTGTACCCTTTCTCGGACAGTGCATGATATACGATATCCAGTACATCTTTGACTTTGATTTCTGGTTCTTTTTCTACTTTGAAATATTGTGTGTTATTTTTATCCTGCATAATTTCACGCCCTTATTTTTGCTCTTTTGTTCTTCTGAAGTCAAAAGCATCGCTGTTATTATTCTAATACAAATTACATTAAAATTCAACCATAAGATACAGCCCGTCGGAAAGCTCCTGCTCCATTCTGCCGCGGACCATCGTATTTGCGGCATGTCCGTCTGCCCGTACCGCCACTTTTACATACTCTTTTGTATAGCCGGTAAAATAGCGCGTACCGTCCAGTTCCATCTCTTCCTCGAGCAGAACTTCTTTCGTCCTGCCAAGATAAAATTTCCGGAATTCTTCGGACATCTCTTTTTCCAGTTCCAGCAATCTGCCGCTCCGTTTCGTCTTTATTTCCTCCGGAACCTGATCCGCCATAACCGCGGCTTTGGTCCCCTTGCGCTTTGAATATTTAAAGATATGCATTTCATAGAAATGTACCTTCTCTAAAAATGCCTTTGTCGTCTCAAATTCTTCTTCCGTCTCACCCGGGAATCCCACGATCACATCAGTCGTGATCGCCGGATGTTTAAAGTATTTTCGTAAAATCTCACATTTATTCGCATATTCTTCCGTATCATAGCGGCGGTTCATGCGTTTTAACGTCACGTCGCATCCACTTTGCAGCGACAGATGAAAATGCGGGCAGATCTTTGGCATTCCGGCAAGTTTTTCGGCAAACTCCTCCGTCACAATACGCGGCTCCAGGGACCCTAGACGGATCCGCTCAATGCCATCCACCTCATGGACTTCTTCGATCAGGTGCAGCAAGGTATCACCGGTATCCACGCCAAACGAGCTCAAATGGATCCCTGTCAGCACGACTTCCTTATAGCCCTGTTCTGCCAGATGCTCCACTTCACGCAGGACATCCTCTGTCTTTCTGCTCCGCACCCTTCCTCTGGCATACGGAATGATACAGTAACTGCAGAACTGGTTGCAGCCGTCCTGAACCTTGATAAAAGCTCTGGTGTGCTCCGCCGTCTTCTTTAAAAACAGTTCCTCATACGGCTGCCCCTTCTCATTGATGTCGATCACTGCGAGCTCTGTTTCTCCGTTTGCCTTTTCTTCTTCATACTTTCGCAGCAGCCCCGGCAGTTCATGCTTTTTGTTGTTGCCGATCACAATATCCACTGCGGTATCGTTTTTCACCTCTTCCGCCGCCGTCTGCACGTAACAGCCCATCGCGACAACCACCGCATCCGGATTCTGCTTTTTTGCCCGGTGCAGCATCTGACGCGATTTCCGGTCCGCCATATTCGTCACGGAACAGGTATTTATGATGTAAACATCCGCGTATTCATGGAACGGAACGATCTCGTATCCGCACTCTTCAAGCATCTGCTGGACCGCTTCCGTCTCATATGCATTTACTTTGCACCCCAAATTGTGCAATGCTACTTTTTTCATTGACTTTTTTCCTCACTTTATGTTGACTTTTCCTAAAAAAAAAGTTACTATACTAATATAAAAAGAATTGTAGTAACCAAGGAGGTCTCTATATGAAAACAGTTCAAATTTCATTAAATTCTATCGACAAGGTAAAATCCTTTGTTAACGCTATTACTCAATTCGAGTTTGACTTTGATTTAATCTCTGGCAGATACGTTATTGATGCGAAATCCATCATGGGTATCTTCAGTTTAGATTTATCCAAACCAATTGACTTAGCAATTCATACCGAAGCAAATTTGGATGAAATCATGGAAGTTTTAAAACCATATCTTGTTTAATTAAAATTTCCAAAAGGGAGTGTGCATGCACTCCCTTTTTTTCTGCTCAAAATCATTCCTGTTTTCTATGCTTCTACGAGTATCGTCTCCATCGTATCGATCGCTTCCTGCATCAGTTCATCAATCTTCTCTTCCAGTTTCTTTTCCGAATTTCTGATCACTTTAAGGCTCGGCTTGGTAACCGGATGCTTTGCGACAAAGATCGTACAGCAGTCCTCAAACGGCTGGATTGAAGTCTCATAAGTACCGATCTTTTCTGAAATCTCAACGATCTCCTGCTTGTCAAATCCGATCAGCGGACGATATACCGGCATCTCACAGACTTCATTGGTCACCATCAGAGACTGCATCGTCTGGCTTGCCACCTGTCCAATGCTCTCGCCGGTGATCAGTCCGAGACATTTATGATCCTCTGCAAAATGCTGCGCAATCCGCATCATATAACGGCGCATGATGATCGTAAGCTCCTCATGCGGGCATTTTTCATAAATATACAGCTGGATATCTGTGAAGTTGACCACATGCAGTTTGATCGGTCCGGAATATTTCGCAACGATCTTCGCGAGATCGACCACTTTCTGCTTTGCGCGCTCACTGGTATATGGCGGTGCGTGAAAATAGGTTGCCTCGATCTCAACACCACGCTTTGCGATCATGTAACCGGCTACCGGGCTGTCGATTCCGCCCGAAAGCAGTAACATTGCCCTTCCCGCTGAGCCGACCGGCATTCCGCCCGGTCCCGGGATCTCCGTAGAGTAGATATTGATCTGGTTTCGCACCTCAATGCTCACCATAACCTCCGGGTTGTGGACATCCACCTTGGTCTCCGGAAGCGCGTCAAGGATCTTTTCTCCAAGCGCCGCATTGATCTCCATGGAATTCATCGGATAATTCTTTCTCGCTCTTCTCGCATTGACTTTAAACGTAAAATCCGTCTTCTGATAAGCCGCCTTTAAATAGCGCACCACATCTTCCGCAAGCTTGTCAAAGCCGTCATCATCCACCAGGACGACCGGGCAGAACGCAACGATTCCAAATACATTTTTCAGTGCGGCTACCGTCTCGTCATAATCATACTCATCGCTTATGACCTCGGCGTAGATCCTTCCCTGTTCTTTTCTTACTTCAAATTCTCCATCCACCGGATTTAAGGCAAAGCGGATCTGCTTTACCAGCATATCCTCAAACACATAGCGGTTCTTGCCTTTTACTCCGATCTCTCCGTATTTAATCAAAAATGCTCTGTACATTTCCATTTCCTTTCTAATGTCTGGTATACTTCTGCAATGCAGGAACCAGTGTTTTTAACACATCCGCCGCGTAATCGATCTCCTCTTCCGTTGTGTGTACGGAAAAGCTGAACCGCACCGTAGAATCCAGAAGGTTCTGCTTTAACCCGATCCCTTTCAATGTACGGCTCACCGCCGGCTTATTGGAGGAACATGCCGATCCCGAAGACACATAGATCTGTTTGTCCTCTAACGAATGTAAAAGTACCTCTGCGCGGACTCCCTCCACGCTCACGCTCACGATATGCGGTGCGCTGTCACGGCCGGTCTTTCCATTGACCGAGACACCCGGTATCGTTGTGACTTCCCGGATAAACCGTTCCTTTAAGGCATAGAGCCTGTCCTGCTTCTCTTTAAAATCTTCATAAATTTCTGCCGCTGCTTCGCCAAGCCCTGCAATCCCCGGTACGTTTTCCGTCCCGGAGCGCATACCGTTTTGCTGTCCGCCGCCATAGATGATTGGCTTTATCTTTGTTTTTTCTTTCACATATAAAAATCCACTGCCTTTCGGACCATGGATCTTATGTCCGCTCACGGAAAGCAGATCGATCCCGCTTTTCTTCGGATAGATCCTGAATTTTCCGTACGACTGGATCGCATCCACATGTACCAGCGCCTTGGGACACTTTTCATGCACGAGCGCCGCTGCCTCCTCAACCGGCTCTACGGCTCCGATCTCATTGTTGACATGCATGAGTGAAACAAGGATCGTCTGATCGCTCAGTGCCTCCTCCAGATCTTTTAAGGAGATCACGCCATTTTCATCCACCGGAAGATAGATTACTTCAAATCCCTCTTCCTCCAAAAACTTCATCGGATTTGCAACCGATGCGTGTTCCACAGCAGTCGTAATGATCCGGTTGCCCGCTCTGCAGTTTGCAAATGCTGTTCCGAGAATGGCAAGGTTATTGGACTCCGTGCCGCCGGACGTAAAGATGATCTCTTTTTCCGTCACTTTCAATGTCCTTGCAATCTTTTCTCTTGCCGCTTTCACATAGCGTTCCGCCTCCACACCTTTCATATGCAGCGAGGACGGATTTCCGTAATCCTCAAGAAGAACCTTTTGCATCAGCGCAAATGCCCGGTCTGAGCACCGCGTTGTCGCTGAATTATCCAGATATGCTTCCATCATTTTCCCTGTTTAGCCTCCATCATTTCAAGTTCCAGCATCAAAAGTGACAGCGTGGCGATCGCCGCTGTATCGGTACGCAGAATGCGTTTTCCCAGTGAGATCACCTGCATATGCTCCGCGCGCACTTTTTCGATCTCCTCCTCGGAAAAACCACCCTCCGGTCCGATCATCACACTGATGGAATCCTTCGCATGTAAGGAATCCAGTGCTTCCCGTGTTGCCACCATACCACGTTCATTTTCATAGGGAACCAGATTCACCTGACAGTTTTTTGCGTATTCCACTGCCGAGGCAAAATCCATCACCTCATGTACTACCGGTATCCGGCTCCGCTTGGACTGCTTTGCCGCGCTCTCCGCGATCGCCTGCCAGCGTTTTTTCTTGTTCTCCGCTTTCTTTGCGTCCAGCTTCACTACGCAATATTTCATCGCAACCGGAATGATCTCGTACACTCCGAGCTCTACCGCCTTTTGGATCACGGTTTCCATTCGGTCGCCCTTCGGCAGTGCCTGAAACAGAAATATCTTTGCACCGAGCTCTGTTCCCGCCGCCTCGGAATCTAAAATATCTGCCTGTACAAAATCATCCCCGAGCTCCAGAATCTCACAGTAGTAATCTTTTCCCTGCTGGTTGCTGACACGGATCTTTTCCCCCGGCTTCATCCGAAGGACATTTTTTATATGATTGACATCCGATCCGGTGATCGTAATAAACTCTTTTCCGATCTGCGCATCTTCTACAAAAAACTGATACATTTCTTTCTCCTGGATCTAATTCTTCTGTGCGGTAATATTTACCCACTCACCCTGATGATTGATCTCAAGCACGGTAAGTCCTGCTTTTTCAATGGCTTCCTTTACTTCATTCTCTTTAAAATCAATGATCCCGGATGTAATGAACACGCCGCCTTTTTTTAACCGCGCAGGGATCACCGGTGCCATCGGAATGATAACATCCGCTAAAATATTCGCAACCACGATATCATAGACTTCCGTCCCGACCTTTTCCTGCAGTGCCACATCATCGATGAGATTTCCCACATAAAACTCACCCATTTCTTTTGGCAGATGGTTCACTTCCATATTTTCATAAGTCGAAGTCATGCAGTTCTCATCCAGATCTGTTCCAACCACATGGGACGCACCGAGTTTCATCGCAACAATCGAGAGAATCCCGCTTCCACAGCCGACATCCAGTACCCGGTCACCCTTCTTCAAGTATTTGCGGAGCTGCCGGATACAAAGCTGTGTTGTCTCATGTTTTCCGGTTCCAAAGGACACACCCGGGTCAATCTCGATCAGGAACTTGTCCTTATCTTCTTCTTTTAACGCTTCCCAGGTCGGTTTGATCAAAATATCATCAATGTAGAAGGACTGGAAAAATTTCTTCCAGTTATTGATCCAGTCAACATCTTCGGTCTGGCTGGATGAGATCGTTCCGGCTCCGACATCCACAAACTGCCGCTGTTCCTCCAGACCCAGCATGACTTTTCGCAGAATTTCCTTCGCGTCTTCCTGTTCTTCCAGATAAAAACTGACTCTGCTTGTCCCGTCATCTTCCGGAAGTTCCGGCGGGAAGTCAATAAACATCCCCTTCTGTTCCTCTTCCGTCAGCGGTATGTTGTCTTCAATTTCAATTCCCTCAATGCCAAGGTCATTTAACATCGCACTGACAAAATCCTCTGCCTGTGTTGTCGTTTCAATCGTAAATTTATTCCATTTCATTTTTTCACCTTTTGCTCCGTCTGCAATTTTACCTTCTATTATAGAAGGCATACTTGTTTTATATCATAACACAGTTTGTTTTCGGTTGCAACTGCCCCGTTTTTCCCACACACAAGAGAAAACCGCGGCAGTAACATATACTGCCGCGGCCTAGCCTTCCAGTCTGTCTTTCAACTCGTCATATTCCCGGTTGATCTCCTGTATGGTATTGGTATCTCCCGAAATGTTATCCGGATGATAGATCTTGATCAGATCCTTGTATCGCTTTTTCAGTGCCAGCTCACTGGTGACTCCGGCAAAAAACATCTCCCCGCGGATCGTAGCTCCCTGGGATGATCTGCGTTCAAATTCATTGATCTGCTCATAAAAGATCTTCTGCTTTTCCACCTGCTGCTTCTCATCCGCAAGTCTCTTTACTTCCTCTTCCAGAAGACTCCACTTCATAGCAAACAGCTGATTCTCTCTCGCAAGCCTGGCGCGTTCCGATTCACTTTCCCGCTGCAGCCGCTTTCTGTCGAGTTCAAGCTGCCTCTGCCCTCTTTTCAGCTCGCGCTCTTTCCGCTCTAAAGAACACCTTAATACTTCTGCCTCCTCTATGGAAAGAATGCTTCGCTCTGTTCCCTCTTCTGTTTTCTTTCGTGTTGTTTTGCTCTGTTCCATGGTTTTTACCCCTTTTTGACAAACACTCCTTTGCAACCGAAATAAACCATTCACTGATACAAAGTTTACAACTACTTAAAGAGGAAGTCAACTCCATTTCCAAATTTTACCGGACTGCAAAGCAAAAAGGCAATGCCCTTACCGCACTGCCTTTCTCGCTTTTTATTTACATTTCATCAAATGCTTCTTTTATTTTGTCTTTAAATCCTTTTTTCTTCGGTTTCGCTTCCGCTGTTCCCTGCTTCTTTAACGTCTGTCCGGTCTGTTCGTCAAATGCGCGCAGCGCTTCTTTTGCTGCCTCATTCAATCCGGTCGGCACCTGTACAACCAGCGTGACATACTGATCACCACGAACTGCCTTGTTACGCAGTGACGGAACACCTTTTCCTTTCAGCCGGATCTTGGTATCAGTCTGGGTACCCGGTTTTACCTCGTAGAGCACATCTCCGTCTACGGTGTTGATACGAACCTCTCCACCGAGCGCTGCCTGTGCAAATGAGATAGGTGCCGTGGAGTAAATATTCATATCCTGTCTCTGGAAGATCGGATGTCTGGACACCACAACTTCCACCAGAAGATCTCCACGCGGTCCACCATTTACACCCGGTTCCCCTTTTTCACGGATCCTTACGCTCTGTCCGTCATCAATACCCGCCGGGATAGATACCTGTATCTTCTTTTTGCTCGCGATATATCCGGTTCCGCGGCAGTCCGGACACTTCTCCTTAATGATCTGACCGGTTCCGTTACAATCCGGGCAGCTCTGTACATTCTGCACCATACCAAACAGTGACTGCTGGCTGTATACTACTTTTCCTTTACCGCCGCATTTCGGGCAGGTTTCTTTGGAAGTTCCGGGCTTTGCACCACTTCCATGACAGGTCTTACACTCATCTTTTAAGACCAGTTCAATTTCTTTTTCGCATCCAAAAACAGCTTCCTCAAATGTGATCCGGATGCTGGTGCGGATATTCGCGCCTTTCATCGGTCCGTTGTTTGCTCTCCGGCTTCTGCTTCCACCGCCAAAGAAGTCTCCGAAAATATCTCCAAAGATATCTCCCATATCCATACCGGAGAAATCAAATCCGCCTGCTCCTCCGCCTGCACTGCCATCAAACGCCGCATGACCGAACTGATCATACTGTTTTCTCTTCTCCGCATCGCTTAAAACTGCATATGCCTCAGAAGCCTCTTTAAATTTCTTTTCTGCCTCTTTATCCCCCGGGTTCGCATCCGGATGATACTTCTTCGCCAGAACACGATATGCTTTTTTAATTGTTGCTTCATCCGCGTTTCGGTCTACACCGAGCACTTCATAATAATCTCTTTTCTGTTCAGCCATTTTCAATTCCCTCTTCTTTATATATAGACAGCCTGATTATTGTCACATAGATCTTTGCGGCCTCATCCGGCTGTAAAGATCTATATAACAATCCAAACAAGCATGCCTGAAACTTTGCTGTTCCAGGCATGCTTCCTGGCTTGCGCCATCCGCATCCGCGGCGGCATTCATACCGAATCTCCGGTATTTTGCTTCGCTGTCTAATTAAACTTCTTTGTAATCAGCATCTACTACATCATCATCTGCATTGCCTGCACCTGCTGCGCCTGCGTTTGCACCCATGTCCGGTCCTGCTGTCTGACCGCCCTGTGCTGCCTGTGCCTGCTCATACATCTTTGCAAATACTTTCTGTGCAGATTCTGTCAGTTTTTCTTTTGCTGCCTTCATATCTGCGATCTGTGCATCTGTCATGTTCTCCGGCTGCGGATTTGCTTCTACCAGATCCTTCAATGCTTTCAGGTCTGCTTCTACTGCTGATTTGTCAGCCGGATCCAGATTTGCGCCTACCTGATCCAGTGCTTCCTGGGTCTGGAATACAAATGCGTCTGCATCATTTCTGGTGTCGATCGCTTCTTTTCTCTTCTTATCCTGTGCTTCAAATTCAGCTGCTTCTTTTACTGCCTTATCGATATCTTCATCGGACATATTAGAACCTGCTGTAATGGTAATATGCTGTTCTTTTCCGGTTCCAAGATCCTTTGCGGATACATTTACGATACCGTTGGCATCGATATCAAATGTAACTTCGATCTGCGGAACACCACGACGTGCTGGCGGGATACCATCCAGACGGAACTGTCCTAAGGACTTGTTGTCTCTCGCGAACTGTCTTTCACCCTGTACTACGTTGATATCAACGGCAGTCTGGTTATCGGCTGCAGTAGAGAAGATCTGGCTCTTCTTGGTCGGGATCGTAGTATTTCTCTCAATCAGTCTGGTTGCAATGCCACCCATAGTCTCGATGGAAAGAGAAAGCGGAGTAACATCCAGAAGTAAAATATCGCCTGCGCCTGCATCACCTGCAAGTTTACCACCCTGAATGGATGCACCGATTGCTACACATTCATCCGGGTTCAAGGATTTGCTCGGCTCTTTGCCTGTGATCTGTCTTACCTTATCCTGTACAGCCGGGATACGGGTAGAACCACCAACTAAGAGTACCTGGCCAAGATCCGCATTGGTAAGTCCTGCGTCTTTCATTGCGTTCTGTACCGGGATTGCTGTCTTTTCTACCAGATCATGTGTCAGTTCATCAAATTTTGCTCTGGTAAGGTTCATATCAAAATGCTTCGGTCCTTCAGCAGTAGCTGTAATGAACGGAAGGTTGATGTTTGTTGTTGTTGCGGAAGAAAGCTCTTTCTTTGCTTTCTCTGCAGCTTCTTTCAGACGCTGCATTGCCATCTTGTCACCGGAAAGATCAACGCCTTCTGCTTTCTTGAATTCATCGATCATCCACTGTGTGATACGGTTATCAAAATCATCACCACCAAGATGTGTATCACCGTTTGTAGATAATACTTCGATAACGCCGTCACCGATCTCAATGATAGATACATCGAATGTACCACCACCTAAATCGTATACCATGATCTTCTGCTCTTTTTCATTGTCAAGACCATAAGCAAGCGCTGCTGCGGTCGGCTCGTTGATGATACGTTTTACATCAAGACCTGCGATCTTACCTGCGTCTTTGGTTGCCTGACGCTGTGCGTCATTGAAGTAAGCCGGTACTGTGATGACTGCTTCTGAAACTTTTTCTCCAAGGTATCCTTCCGCATCCGCTTTTAATTTCTGTAAGATCATTGCGGAGATCTGCTGCGGAGAATACTGTTTTCCTTCAATCTCTTTCTTGTAATCCGTACCCATGTGTCTCTTGATAGAAGAAATGGTCTTTTCGGCATTGGTAACTGCCTGACGTTTTGCCGGCTCACCAACCAGTCTTTCTCCTGTCTTGGTAAAAGCCACGATAGAAGGTGTTGTTCTTGCGCCTTCCTGGTTTGCGATAACGGTAGGTTTTCCACCTTCCATAACTGCTACACAGCTGTTTGTTGTTCCTAAGTCAATACCAATTATTTTACTCATAATAAAGCCTCCTGATTAAATATATTCTTTATTTTGAATGTTTGTTTCCTGCCTGTTACTGTACTACTGCTACCATGCTGTGTCTTACGACTGAGTCATGGTAAATGTAACCCTTCTGTAATTCCTGAGCCACAATTCCGGAATCGTATTCTTCACTTTCCACCTGCATGACTGCATTGTGGAATTCCGGATCAAATTCCTTGCCAACTGCTTCGATCGGTTTTACGCCGATCGCGTCAAGCTCTGTGAGCATCTGACGATATACTTTATCCATTCCATCGACGAAAGCACTGTCTTTTTCGTCTTCCGGAACAGCTGCAAGTCCTCTTTCAAAATTATCAATGACCGGAAGGATCTTTTCGATCACGCTTTTCGCGCCTGTCTCGAACATCTGTGTTTTTTCTTTTTCCGTCCGCTTACGGAAGTTATCAAATTCCGCCATCTGGCGTTTCACCTGATCGGTCAGTTCCTCGATCTTCTCATCCTTTTTGTCTTTCTTTTCCTTTTTCTTAAATCCGCTCTTTTTTTCTGTCTTTTCGGCTTTTTCTTCTTTCTTCGGTTCTTCTTTATCTTCTTTTGTATCTTTCTTTTTCTCAGCCTGATCTGCGGCATCTTTTTCGAGATCTTCCAAAACCTCTTCTAATACTTCTTCCTCTTTTTTCTTATCTGACACTTTGTTAGCCCCTTTCTCCTACTTCTTTCTGCGATCCAAGATTCCATCCAGCTGTGCTTTCAGATTCTTCAGATTACTCATGACGTTCTCATAATCCATACGCTTGGGTCCGATGATTCCGATCGTTCCCTTCACGCCTTCGCCCAATTCATACGTTGCTGTCACCACACTGCAGTCCTTCATGGTCTGAATCGGCGCCTCATTTCCTATATAAACCTGGATTCCTGTCTGTTCCTCGTCTTCCGCAAGGTTTTCTGTAACCAGGCTGACAAGCTGATCTTTTTCTTCAAATGCGTTAAGCAGCTCACTTGCATTTCCGGAATCACTGAGTTCCGGGTATTTTAAGATGTTCGTTGCCCCGCTGGTGTATATTTCCAGATCCTCGCCTTCATTGATCGCCTCGGCAACCGCATCCAGTACACTGCCGATCAGCTTGCTGTGGATTCCCGCTTTTTCCTTTAGTAAAGCGATCGTTCCAAGATTGATCTCTTCCATGGAAAATCCGGTAAGGTTGGTATTTAACAGCATATTCAGCTTTAACATCTGCTCATTGTCGATCGGCTCCTCGACCGGGATGATCTTATTCTTTACCAGATTGCCTTCCAATACTACAACCACCAGAATATTATGTTCATCCACATTCGAAAGCTGTAAAAACTTCACCTTGCTGTGATGTGTCTGTGGGGAAGTGATCATTGTCGCATAGTTTGTATTCACGGCTAACAGCTTTGCTACCTGCTGCAGCACCTGATCCATCTTTTCCGTATGCTCGATGACGAATGCTTTCATATCCGCCACTTCTTTGTCCTTTTCCTCCATCAGATGATCGACATAAAACCGGTATCCTTTATCGGAAGGAATTCTGCCTGCCGAAGTATGCGGCTGTAAGATATAGCCCAGTTCTTCCAGATCAGACATTTCATTGCGGATCGTTGCCGAACTCAAATTTAAATCGGTATATTTTGAAATCGTCCGGGATCCCACCGGTTCTCCGGTCTCCAGATAATTCTTGATAATCGCATTTAAAATTTTGGTTTTCCGTTCATCTAATCCGTTGTCTTCCATGTTCTCACTTCCGATTCCTGATATCTTTTTGTTTTGTTAGCACTCACTTGTTTGGAGTGCTAATTTCTATGTATTTAAGATAGCACCATACATTTTCTTTGTCAACACCTATTTCAATTTTTTTCAAAAACAAAGAGGATCCGCATGGGAATCACCCACACCAATCCTCTTTTTCCTTTTTCTTAATAATATGCTGCCATGTCAAAGACCATCCGGAAGATCCCGACGACACTGTAGATCACACTTCCTGCAACCAGTAAGGAATAGATCACCGTATAAATGATCGGAAATGTTTTCTTTCTTCCTAATATATAGGCACGCCATATGTAATACCCCGGGCGTAAAAAGATCGCGAACAGAATCAGTCCGGTAATCTTGTAGCCAGCCTTGTTGATCTTTACAATGTCAAGTACCAAAAATACGATCATCGCGATCGAGAGCGCAAACGCGATCACGCTGCACGCCACATACCCGCCGGAATAAAGCAGTTCCGGGTATGCTCCGTTATAGTATCCGGAAAACTGCATCACTGACAAAATATCATTTAACATGACAAGCGAAACCACGATCTGCAGAATAAAGATCACAAGCAGCAGATTACAGAAAACATCTTTCACCTGACTTTTCGGCTGCGGTGCCTGCCACTGCGGATTTCCGCCCTGCCAGTACTGCTGCTGTCCCTGCCACTGTCCGTTATTCCACTGTTTGTTATCCCACTGTGGATCTCCCCCTGGATATGGCTGTCCTCCGTTTGTATAATTTCCATCCATAATTCCAAGTCCTCCTTTTATTGTTTGTACTTATCATACTGTTTTTCCATCCCGTTTGCAACTGCTACTTATCGAGCAAAAACTGTGCCATCACATAATTACTGACATCCAGCCCGCGCTCTGTCAGGAAGATCCGCCCATCCTCTTTTCTCAAAAGCTGATCCGCGATCTGCTGCTCTAACACCGGTCCGTAGACAAGTTCCACCGTAAGCCCGAATGTCTGTCGAAAACATTCTGTCGAGATTCCCTCTGTCATCCGGAGTCCGAGAAACATAAACTCTTCCATCTGACTCTTTTTGTCCAGCTTTTCCTGCTCGTACGCCAGATAATCTCCGCCAAGATAGTCCGTGAGATCCGTTGTATTATGGAAACGCTCATTTTCTAGCAGAGAAGCGCTTCCCAATCCAAATCCAAGATAATTTTCTCTGCGCCAGTAACCGACGTTGTGCCGGCACGCATACCCTTTTCTCGCATAATTGGAAATCTCATAGCGCTCATAACCATGCGCCAAAAGCAGTTCCTTCGTCCGCTCATACATCAGGCGCTCTGTTTCCTCTGATGGAAGTATCTGCGGCTTCTCACCCTTCTCACGCAGCAGCTCATCCGCCTCATACTTCTCATAGAAAGGAGTTCCCTCCTCTATGATCAGGCTGTATGCCGAAATATGCTCCGGTTTGAGCGCAAGCACCCGCCGCAGGGTCTGTTCATAACTTTTTAATGTCTGTCCGGGAAGTGCCGCCATCAGATCGATATTAACATTTGAAAATCCTTTTTTGCGGATCAGATCATAGCTTTTTAAAAAGTCCTCATATGTATGGACCCTGCCAAGTTCCCTTAGTTCCGCATCCGAAGCCGACTGCAGTCCAACACTGATCCGGTTGATGCCTGCACTCTTATATATAGAAAGTTTTTCAAACGTAAGTGTCCCCGGATTACATTCTATTGTTATTTCCGCATCCTTACGCACTTTAAAATTCCGGTGTATCGCATCCAGGATATCCGCGATCCAGCCTGCTTTTAATATAGAAGGCGTTCCACCGCCGAAAAATATGGTTGTCACCTCATAGTCCGTACAGCGAACGCCTTTTTGTTCTATTTCAAGCAGCAGATTCCGCACATATTCCTGCTGCGTGTCCGCACCGGCCGGTGCGGATAGAAAATCACAATACTCACATTTTCGGACACAAAACGGAATATGCACATATAATTCCAACGACTTGTCTGCCATTTTTATTCCTCGTCTAATTTCAGCACACTCATGAATGCTTCCTGCGGAATTTCTACATTGCCGACCTGGCGCATCCGCTTCTTTCCTTCTTTCTGCTTTTCGAGCAGCTTCTTCTTTCTGGAAATATCACCACCGTAACACTTGGCAAGCACGTCTTTGCGCATTGCCTTGATCGTTTCACGTGCAATGATCTTTCCACCAACTGCTGCCTGGATCGGAATTTCAAAAAGATGTCTCGGAATCTCTTCTTTTAATTTTTCGCACATCTTTCTTCCGCGCTCATACGCACTGTCCTTAAATACAATAAAGGAAAGCGCATCCACTTCTTCCTTATTGACCAGGATATCCAGTTTCACAAGTTCGGAGCGCACATAGCCCTTCATTTCATAATCGAAGGACGCATATCCTCTGGAACGGGATTTTAACGCATCAAAGAAATCATAGATGATCTCATTTAACGGCAGATCATATTTGATCAGCGCACGCGTTTTTTCAATATATTCCATACTGATATAAACACCGCGGCGCTCCTGACACAGATCCATGATCGCCCCAATGTACTCACTGGTCACCATGATCTCCGCACTCACCATTGGTTCTTCCATATATTCGATCTCAGACGGATCCGGCAGATTGGATGGATTGGTCAGCTCGATCACTTCTCCGTCCGTCTTATGGATCTTGTAGATAACACCCGGTGCCGTTGTAACAAGATCCAGATTAAACTCACGCTCCAGACGCTCCTGGATGATCTCTAAATGAAGCAGTCCCAAAAAGCCACACCGGAAACCAAATCCAAGTGCGACCGATGTCTCCGGTTCATACTGCAAAGCCGCGTCATTGATCTGAAGTTTCTCGAGTGCATCCCGAAGATCCGGGTATTTCGCGCTGTCTGCCGGATAAAGTCCGCAGTAAACCATCGGATTTACTTTTTTATAGCCCGGAAGTGCCTCCGCACACGGCCGGTCCGCTTCTGTCACCGTATCACCTACGCGTGTCTCACGCACATTCTTGATTCCCGCACAGATATAGCCTACCATTCCAGCGCTCAATTCCTCACACGGGATAAACTGACCGGCTCCGAAATAGCCCACTTCCGTCACTTCATCCATCGCACCTGTCGCCATCAGCTTTATCGTTGTGCCGACCTTTACGCAGCCCTCCATTATCCGGCAAAATACAATCACGCCCTTGTAGGAATCATAGATCGCATCAAAGATCAGTGCCTTGAGCGGTGCCTCCGGATCTCCCTGTGGTGCCGGGATCCTCGTTACGATCTGCTCTAAAACATCTTCGATATTTAAACCTGTCTTTGCAGAGATACGCGGCGCATCCATCGCCTCAATACCAATAACATCCTCGATCTCCTGCGCAACCTCATCCGGCTGTGCGCTCGGAAGATCGATCTTGTTGATGACCGGAAGCACATCCAGGTCATGATCAAGCGCCAGATAGACATTTGCAAGTGTCTGTGCCTCTACTCCCTGTGCCGCATCTACCACGAGGATCGCTCCATCACAAGCCGCAAGGCTTCGCGACACCTCATAGTTAAAGTCGACATGCCCCGGGGTATCGATCAGATTAAAGATATACTCTTCTCCGTCTTTTGCCTTATAAATAATGCGCACCGCCTGCGATTTGATCGTAATTCCACGTTCTCTCTCCAGATCCATATTATCAAGTACCTGCGACTGCATTTCACGGCTGGTCAGTGTTCCGGTCATCTCAATGATGCGGTCCGCCAGCGTGGACTTTCCATGGTCAATATGTGCAATGATGCAAAAGTTTCTGATTTTACTCTGATCGATATGTGACATTTATCTCTATTCCTCCGTCTAACTGCAATTCAATGGGTTTATTATAATGCATCAGAGCGGTTTCTTCAACTGATTTTTGTTGTCACAGAAAGGCTCACCTTTCCATTTTTCATAAACTGCTTTCCAGTCATACTCCGGCGCAAATTCTTCTGCCGCCTCGCAGATGGATCGTATCGGTGAAAGATCTTCTTCCAGTTCCTGCGCGATCATCTCCGGCGTTTTTCCTTTTTTCAGTTTTGTACAGATCTGCCGAAAAAGCAGCTGTTCTTCCCCGACAAGCCTGCCTTCTTCTCTGCCACGCTCGATTCCGATCGCTACACCTTCTGACCTTCCCTCTGTTCTGCCCTGCTCGATCCCGGCCGCAACACCTTCCTCATAGCTCTGCTGGCCCAGCTGACGCAGGGTCTCTTCCTCATCATATTCAAAAATACACATCTCTATGGCCTCCTCCCTGTATTTTAACAGGAAATCCCGCAGGATCCCTTCCCTGATGCAGGTATCCACCGTATGCTTCACCGCTTCTTCCCGTCCCATGCTCTTCTCAAAGGTTCTGAGCCGGTCAACAAACTGCGCGTATTCAAGCAGCGTATGGCACTGTTCCATCAGTTCTTTATTCCTGCCGAGGTTGATATTTAACATCACAACTTTTAATTCCAGTGCCGGATCTTCCTCCGGGTTCATGAACGCGTCGGACAACTTTAACACCTGCCGCTCCGGCTGCATATCCCTTCCGTTATAGAACACGAAAAAGCGAGGTGTCGGTATCTTTACGAGCTGTCTCCCATAAATTGTCCGACCACCGCTCCAGCTGCGCAGCTCCCTTGCCACATAATGCAGGTTGCGAAGCGGAATATTCGGATTATAGGTGCTCTGATGCTCATACAGATCCATGTAAAAATCCATGACGACCGCCAGATCATTTTTCATGTTCATGTAAATAGCGTTTTCCAGTGTCACGACGGTAAGCGCCTCCGGATCGGTGTATGACGTGCCATTTACTGCGTTATAAAGCCCGAGCAGCTCCTTTTTCTCCCGGAACACCATGCGGAACAGCCTGTCTTTGTAACTGCGGTATACCTGATTTCCTGTTTCTTTTGTTTTGTCCATATTTTATTTTCCTCCTGTTGCCGCAGGAGTAATTTCTTCGAAAACCCCTGCTTTTTGATTGTGGAAAAAGCATGAATTTTCTGAAATAACAAGAATGTTTAGAACCGCCGGATGGCGGACAGACGGACTGTTGTCCGGATAGAAAATATGCTTTTATATATTTATCTTAGCACACGCCGATTCCGGGAACAAATTAAATTATTATAAACTATTGATTCTAAAAAACCGGTGCCCAGACATTTCTGTCCGGGCACCGGTTCTATCTAACTTTCTACTTTTCTTTTTTATTCTAAAAATCCACTTCCGTATCATAGTAGCAGCATTTTAAGAGTTTTTCCATCTCCTCCTGGCTCGGCTGTCTCGGGTTAGAACCGGTACAGGCATCCAGAATTGCATTCGCCGCGATTTCCGGCAGTCTCTCTAAAAATACTTCCTCCGGGACAAATCCCTGCTCAGTCGGATAACTGTCCGCGCCATAATTTTTGATGCAGTGCGGGATGTTCAGTTCATCATTCATACCGCGCAGATACCGGATCAGAAGATCCACTTTCTCATCATCGCTGTTTCCGCCAAGATTCATGTAATCCGCGATCGCGCCGTACCGCTTCTTTGCGGTCTCATCTTTTGCGTTGAACGCAATTACTTTCGGCAGATACATCGCGTTCGCAGCTCCATGGATGATATGTGCGCCGTAATCCGCAAATGCGGCACCGGTCTTATGCGCCATGGAATGTACGATTCCGAGCAGTGCGTTGGAAAATGCCATTCCCGCCAGACACTGTGCATTGTGCATGGAATCTCTCATTTCCATATCTCCATTGTAAGATTTTACCAGATCATTCTGGATCATATGGATCGCATAGAGCGCAAGTGGATCGGTAAAATCGCAGTTTGCCGTGGAAACATAGGCCTCGATCGCATGTGTCATCGCGTCCATTCCGGTGTGCGCCACCAGTTTCTGCGGCATGGTCTCCGCAAGATCCGGGTCAACAATGGCAACGTCCGGTGTGATCTCAAAATCCGCGATCGGATATTTGATTCCTTTTTCATAATCCGTGATAATGGAAAACGCAGTAACTTCCGTTGCCGTTCCAGACGTGGATGAGATCGCGCAGAAATGTGCTTTCTGGCGCAGTTTCGGAAGCCCGAATACCTTGCACATATCCTCAAATGTTACATCCGGATATTCATATTTGATCCACATCGCTTTTGCCGCGTCGATCGGAGATCCGCCGCCCATCGCAACGATCCAGTCCGGCTGAAATTCCTGCATGACTGCCGCACCCTTCATAACCGTATCCACAGACGGATCCGGCTCAATGCCTTCAAACAGCTTTACTTCCATACCTGCTTCTTCCAGATATTTCTGCGCTTTTTCAAGGAATCCGAAACGCTTCATCGATCCCCCACCTACACAGATAATCGCTCTTTTTCCCTCGAAAGTCTTTAACGCCTCAAGCGCGCCTTTTCCGTGGTACAGATCTCTTGGTAATGTAAATCTTGCCATAATAAAAATCCTCCTTCTCCCAGCTTTTTTCTTATTTTCTGGATAAGTCCAGAATAACACATTCCCCATGGAAAAGGAACCGTTTTCCTCTAATTTCCAGTCAGTACACGGTATAAAATATCCGCAAGCGGTTCCATTGCGCTCATCGCCTCATCCACGGTATTCGTCTGCGCCCCGACCTCGACTAAAAGTGTCTTCGGACAGTAATGCATATTATAACGGTATCCTTTCAGATAGATTGACCGCGAAAATCCCGGATAATACTGTTTCGCCTTCAACTGCATCTGCAGCGAAAACGCCAGATTGTCCGAAAGATTCGGGTTGTAGAGGTAGGGGATATCCCCCGTTGCCGTGGTACGGCTTAACCCGTTAAAAAACATGATCGATGCCATCTGCTTTCCATTGACATCCGCAACCAGCCTTGTCGTGTCCGCAACCCCATCACGGTGCAGATCGATCACAACCTCAATGCCCGGATTTTCCGCAAGGATCTGCTCTAACGCCGGCCCCGCCTTCGCATAGGCATGATCTCTGTCATTCACATCGTATTCACCGGTATGATGAAGCACCGAAAGCCCATAGCGCTCCTGTAAAAGTTCGGTCAGATAATTGCCCACTCCGACCACTGTGGTGTTCGGATCCCCCGGCACGGAATCCGCATATCCCTCCTGGGAATGGGTATGGTAGATCAGTATCTGCGGCTGTCCGGTCGGTGCGGCCAACCTCATATCGCGCGCCAGAAGTTCCGATGCGTTTAACTGCTCCCCGGTAATTGTCGTTGTTTTATCTACAACATAAAAATTATGTATTAAATAATCAAAATCATTCAGTTTATCAAGCGGGATATCCGTTTTCGGCGCCTGACTCACCTGAAACTCCACGGTAGTCTGTCTGTTTGCCGCATTTTCCGCAGCCGTTGCCGTCCCGCTGCATCCTCCCGCACCTGCCGTCACGCCGGCTCCCCCATTTTCTCCATTTAATGCGGTGCCATCTGCCGCATCCGGCTCATCTGAGGCCTCCATGGCAACGATCTCTTCATAGGAAAAATGACTTTCCACCTGCGTTTCATATCCCTCTGCCGTATCTATGTATTCCGTAAGCGGAAACGGACGCCCGGAAAGCTCAAGCAATACCTGCGCCGCCGTCTTTTTTGTTCCGTCCTGTTCCATAATATAGCCGATCTGCATCGCGTACTGTCTGGCTGTCTGGTGAAACAGCACACGTTTCCCCTCACTTAGCGCCTGCTCAAAAAGAGTTTGATTCATCCCCTGATCTTTTATATGAAAGCACAAAAATACCATAAAAATCAGAACAGCCGCCGAAGCAAGCTGTCCCATCTTCTTTGTCCTGTCTTTTTGCATGCATCCTGATTCCCCTTTGTCTATCCGAAAATACTATATTATATGCATTCGATTTCTTCTTATGACATGCCCCCGTGTTTTTGGAACGCAAGATTCAATCCCTCCGACAGTGTCAGGCTGATCTGCCGGATCGACTCATCAATGTCCTTTGGTGTCACAAACATCGCATTCAGGGACGGCGAAAGCAGTTCCCGGAAAAGTGCGTGTTTCTCGGATTCCTCCAGCGCATTTAAGGAATGTCCGATCCGTTTTAAGTGCTCTGCCTGCGTCATTGCCCCGATCAGGCTGCTCATGGTATCACTCACGATCGTTGCCGCATCGACCACCGTGGGCACTCCGATTGCGATCACCGGTACCCCGATGCTTTCTCTGTTGATCCCGTTTCTGTGGTTTCCGACACCGGATCCCGGATTGATCCCCGCATCTGTGATCTGTATGGTGCGGTTTAAGCGCTTTACACTCCGCGCCGCAAGCGCATCGATCACAAAAATGCAGTCCGGTCTTGTCTCCTTAGCCACCCCCTGCACGATCTCAAGGCTTTCCATACCGGTCTGTGCCATCACGCCCGGCACGATCCCGCTGATCTGGTTTGTGTGTTCCTCCCCTAGCGCGTATGTGCCAAATTCCCGGATCATATGGCGTGTGACAAACAGCTGATCGACCACATTCGGTCCTAACGCATCGGGTGTCACCTCACGGTTTCCAAGTCCCACGACCAAAAGCGACATGTCTTTTTGCTCCAGCGGCACCAGCTCCCGGATGATACGCGCAAGTTCCACTGAAATTTCCTTATGATACTCCTCATCCTCCTCCATCATATTCGGCGCCTCTAACGTGACATACGTTCCTTTTGGTTTTCCCATGCTTTTTGCCCCGTTTTCGGTCTCGATCACGACTTTTGAGATCAGCATGTCCTTTCCTGCTCTCTTTTCCTCCAACACAACGCCTTTTATCTCGACGTTGTCTTCCTCAAATTTTTCTCTTGCCTCCAGCGCAAGGTCTGTCCTTATCTCGTACATCTTTTCACCACCTGTATTTTTTGCATATCAATCATCTGTATTTCTATTTTTTACAAAAAAAACGAAAATATGTATTGACAGATTCTCTTACGAAAGCTACAATATCATAGTATGTTTATATCAGATCGTCCGTGTCCGGCTCTGATATAAGAAAATGATTTTATTTCACAATAATTGGAGGTGTACAGGTTGGCTAACATCAAATCTGCAAAGAAAAGAATTTTAGTAAATGAGACAAAGGCTGCCAGAAATAAGGCAATCAGATCCAGAGTTAAAACATCCATCAAGAAGGTTGAAGCTGCTGTATCAGCAAACGATAAGGTTGCTGCTCAGGCTGCTCTGATCGAAGCAATCGCTGAAATCAACAAGGCTGCTTCCAAGGGTGTATATCATAAAAACAATTCTTCCAGAAAGATTTCCCGTTTAACAAAAGCTGTTAACAAGATCGCTTAATCTGGGATGAACATATGGCAAAAGGCAAATGCTGCTGCTTTTTGCATCGGAATATCGGAATGAAAAAGAAACATCAGTACCGTCATACTGATGTTTCTTTTTTTGTTGTCATGCCATCGTCCCGCTGTACCGGATCAAAAACGTCTCCACTGCCAGCTGGTCTGTCATGCGCCCGGTCTTGGTATCCTCCTCCGCACGCACGCCATCTTCCAGTGCCGCCCGAAGTTCTTTCATCGAAAAGCTTTTCGCCTGCACCAGATTTCTCCTCACCGCGAACTCCGGTATTCCGGCTTTCGACGCGATCGATTTATTATCAAACCCAAGTCTGCGCAGATCTTTCACCTGCATCAGAATATGAAACTGCCTTGTGATCAGAAACAGGATCCGCATGGGCGGTTCCTTCAGTGCCAGCAGATCATAATATAAAGAAAGTGCCTTTTTCTGATTTTTTTCAGCAATGGCATTTACCATCTCAAAGATCTTGCTGGTCGTCTGTCCCACACAGACCGCTTCCACATCCGCAGCCTCGATCACATCTTTTCCCATCGTGTAACAGATCAGCTTTTCCAGCTCTCTGTCAATGTTTTCCATATCTGTTCCGGTACGGCTCAAAAATAGCTGCATGACCGGGGTGGTGATATTGCGTTTTTCCTTTTTTAACCGGCCAAGGATCCAGCGGATCAGGATCTCATCCGTCTGCTTTTTAAATTCCACAACGCTCCCTGTCTTCTGCGCCGCCTTATACATCTTTGAACGCTTATCAATTTCCTCTTCCACAAAAACAAGGCAGGTACTCTCCGGCAGTTCCGGAAGATACGCTGCCAGCTCCTCACAGGAATTTTTAAAAAAGCCGCTGTTCTCGATCAAGATCAGTCTTCGATCCGCGAAAAACGGAAGCGTTTCCGCCAGGTCGATAATGGCTTTGGGATTGGTATCCTTTCCCTCAAATGATGAAAAATTCATCGTATCATCCGAAGCGACCAACGCCTGCTTCAACTTCCGTTTATACTGATGCTTTAAGTATGCTTCCTCCCCAAATAACAGATATACCCTCTTAAATTGTCCGCTTTTAATATCTTCATCAATCGTTTTCATAAAATTTATTTTAGCACAGGATACACTTTTTCTTCAAGCGGCTTTCCATAGTTTTGTACCGCAAAGCCCTCTTTCGTCTTCCTTATTCGGATCCGCCCGCCTTTCATGGTGTAGCAGATCTCTGACGCATACGCTTCCATGTGTGCCACCGCGTCCTTTCCCGGATGTCCGTACCTGTTGTTCGCGCCGCACGAAACTACACAGACTTCCGGTGAGAGCACCTTTAAAAAGTCTTCTGAATTGGAATAATTTGAGCCATGATGTGCCGCCTTATAAAAAGACAGCTCCGGCAGCTTTGTTTTCTCTGTAAGCCATTCTTCTTCTGCCTTTGAAATATCACCGGTAAAAAGACCACGGAACCCTTCTGTCTCATACAATAACACCATCGAACCGGCATTGGCATCCTCCACCGGATAATCTGCGGTTGGAAAAATACAGGTGATCCGGTCATTTTTCGTCCGCAGACTCTCCTTTGCTTTTAAATAGCATATCATAATTCCGTTTCTTTCAATCTCTTCCTCCAATTTTTCAAGGGAAGCATCCCGGTATCCATATTCCGGAAACACAACAGTCCCGATCGGGTAATCCAGCTGCAGGATCTCTTCCAGCCCATTGATATGATCTGCGTCCGTATGGCTGACGAACCAGTAATCGATCCGCCTCACGCCTTTCGCTTTTAAAAACGGCAGGATCCGGTATGTGCCAACGCCGGACACACTGCTGCTGCCGCCATCGAAAAACATTGATATGCCATCGTTCGTGCAAAGATAAATGCCATCTCCCTGTCCGACATCCAAAACATCGATCTCCATCTGCTTTTTATGCGGAAAAAGCAGGATCCCAACAAGCATTACCATGCCGCCACCCAGACACAGCCGTTTCCGCATCCCAGTACTTTTTTGTCCTTCTGTCCGCTTCCCTGCAGAAAAGAGCAGCACTGCAAGCAGGCTGTAATAAACGATCAGCCGCGCTCTCCCCGGACTTCCCGTGATCCATTGCGCACATGGAAGCGCCAGAAAGGCGCCACACACTTTTTCATAGAATAACAGTAAAAGATCGGGCAGCCACAGAATCAAATGCGCAAGCCTGGGCACTGCGGTACCAAGGATCCCGCCGATCAGTCCGCATCCCAACACGACTCCCATAAACGGAAGCAGGATCAGATTGATCCATACCGCATAGACCGGGATCTCATAATAAAAACTGCATACAAGCGGAAGCGTCATAAGCTGGATCCCTGCGCTGGTCAAAATATTTTTTAGCAGTGCATGTTCCGGCAAAAATCCGGCTGCCAATGCCTTTCCAGCGACAACTACACCCGTGACCGCCGCAAATGAGAACAAAAATCCGGGGTAAAAAAGCAGAAACGGATTTCCGCCAAGCAACAGCACTCCGGCTGCCGCAAGCGCTGTAAGCGAATCGTAGCTTCTCCCCATGCCATCCGCCGCAAGCAGGAAAAGAAACATCAAAAACGCCCGCCTGGCAGATACATCAAAGCCACTCATATACGCAAAACAAAATACCAGACTTCCCGCAAAAAGCCCTGCTCCACGATAGGTTCCACCCCGTTTTTTTAGGAAGCGGTAAGACGTCAGCCCGATGACCGACAAGTGCAGACCCGAAACACAGAGCACATGCGAGAGCCCGGACTTCTGATACATGGTTTTTATCTCTGAATCCAGCTGCGACTTGTCCCCGAGCACCATCCCCATCATCACGCCGGCATTCTGCGGCGACATTTCTTTTTGATAGACACGCTTTAAGCGCTCCGCGAGTGCAAAAAGTTTCTCCGCAAACCAGTTCGTTTCTCCATAAATTCCAAGCAGCTTTGCCTGTTTTACCTTAAAATCAATCTGCTTCGCCCGGTAATAGGCCTTTTCATTAAAATTTCCTTCATTGCGCGCCTCCGAGAGCGGATACAGCACGCCTTTTACTACAATGGTTTTCCCGATCGGATACTGACCGGTATCGAAATATACTAAGATATGATTACAAGAATAATTGACAGATTCCACCTGAAAGATACAATCTTTCAGATAGAGGACTGTCTGATCGTCTGTTACTTCTTTTCTGTAGATCCTGCCCTGACACGCCACAGGCTGCTTTTCCCCGATATACGCCTGATACGCCGCTATTTTGGTAAGCTCTCTGTCTGTCACCCGCATACCGGTAAGAAGCATCGCAAGAAACGCGCCACCCTGGATCAGCATGCGGGCAAACCGCCGTTTTCGGATCAGTTCAAAAGAAGCCATCACAGACAGGATCCCTGCCGCAAGCAGGATATATTTTTCTTTTGTAAGCATATAGCCCACTCCAAATACAAAGCCTGCCGCCGCCTGACACAATGGCCGTCTATTCAGTTTCGGTCTCCTCCTCCTTCTCTCCGGTGAGATAATCCAGATTCCGGTCGTACAGCGTATCAAACGCGTAATCATCCCGGTACTTTCCCTTGGTATCTCCGTTTACCGCTATCTGCACTTTACTGACGTAAGAAAGTTCCGAAAGGGAATCCACGATCGAATAGATGACCACCGGTTCTTTGATCTCATAATTCTGATTCAGAAATCCCTCATCAAAATTGACATAGCAGACACCATCCACTGTGGAAACACTGACTAACTTGGTTCCCTGCGGGATCGCAGACTGCTCTCCCTCCTCAAGCGGGCCCTCAAGCAGCCGCTCCACGACCAGTTTCTCCATGGAAATATTGCTGCTGTAATGCACTTTCTGTGTTTCACGCACAAGACCGTCTCCCGCCATATTCGCAAAATACAGCGTGATCGTTGCTTCCTGGATGGAATTGATCTGCTCACCCGGATTTTCCACAAAACTGTCATTGGTCATGACTCCGACTACATTTCCGTTTTTATCAGTGAGCGGTGCTCCATCCACATAAAAAGACACGCAGGAAATGTCCTTTAACTGTGTCATCGTGCGGACTACCGCCGCCCTGCACAAGACCTCCGTCATGGCATCCATATGCAGATAATTTCCATCAAATCCGATCGACAGCTGCTCCCCGGACAACTCATACTCTGTCACCGTCACATCCGCCGGTATCGTCCGTTTGACATCGACTGCCCCGGTATCCTCCTGCAGCGCGGCAAGCAGTTCCCGCATCTGTCCCTCACTGTCCTGCGCCTGCATTTCGTAGTCCCGTCCTACAATCTTGGTTCCGTCTTTATTGATATAATAGATCTGATAACCGTTCTGCTGCTCCGCGTTCTCTCCCTTTCTGCCGCATCCGCAGAGTAAGAGAAGAAAGAGCAAAAACAATAATCCTGTCTTTTTCACATTTTTCTCCCTTTATGCAATGTAATTTAACGGAAGTCTGACATTAAAGATCGTTCCCTCTCCGACCGTACTGAATACCTTGATCGCCCCACGGTGCATCAGGATCGCATTCCGCGTGATCGCAAGTCCCAGTCCTGTTCCACCGATCTCTCTCGAATGGGATTTATCCACCCGGTAAAAACGTTCGTAAATATGTTCTAAGGATTCCTCCGGTATTCCGATCCCGGAATCCGATACCTTCAAATAACAGAACTGATGATCCGCATTGAGTGATACATGTACCCATCCGTCCGGTTTATTATACTTGATCCCGTTTTCAATAAGATTGGTGATCGCAAGTGTGATCTTGACCTCATCGACCTCGGCAGTTACCGGCCGGAAACTCTCAAGCACCAGATCCACATGCTGCTTCTCCGCGATCGGACGCAGTCGCTTTAATATCTGTTCCAAGAGCTCATTCATATTGACCTGGGATATGTTTAAATCTGCCGCCGATTTATCCATTTTGACCAGCGAAAGCAGATCATTGATGATCTTGGTCTCCCGCTCGATCTCACCACCGATATCCTGCATAAATTCCCGATACAGCTCGATCGGCACATCTTCCTGCCCGTTTAATGAATCCGCAAGTACCTTCATCGAAGTCAGCGGTGTCTTTAATTCATGGGAGACATTGGATACGAACTCCTGTCTGGAATCGTCAAGCACCTTCATCCGCGCAGTCAGTTCGTTAAACTTGGTCGATATCTCCTGCGTTTCCGAAAAATCATCCACTTTAAGGTCACTGCTGCCATATCCGGTCTGGATCTCCTCGATGGATTTTGATATCTTAAAAAACGGTCTGGTCAGACGCCCTGCCAGAAATACCGCTACCGCGAGGATCACCAGCGCGCTGATCACCTGTATTGTCAGAATACTGGTCTTTAAATAATCCAGGTTGGAAAGAATGCTGTCCGTTGACACACTTACAAGCATCACACCGACCACATCCTTGGTCCCGACATCCGTAAGCGGGATCGTCATCTCGATATAACGGTTTTCCGAATCGTAGTTCGACATTTCCTTTCCGTAAAAACTCTGCATGACTTCCTCGGAAATGATCGTCTTATCCTGATCCAGTCCATAGGTATCCTTCACGATCCGGAACGTATCATCGATCAGGATCACTCTGCCGTCATAGATCGTAGAAAGCTGGTCTAACTGCGCATTGATCACTTCCGATGTACTGTTGTGCAGATAATCGTCTGCCACCACGCGGTTCGCCAAGATCTTTGCCTGACTTAAAATATCAATACTCCGGTTGGAAACCGCCTTTTTTTCATAAGCCTGAAGCATTCCAGCCCGAAGCAGGATCCCCGGCAGAATGCCAAAAAGCAGAAACAGTATGATAAGCCGGAACTTCAGGCTTTTAAAAAATGTCACAATCTTTTTCTTCGTCATCTTCTGGTTCCTCTGCCATTATCCCTGATAATAATAGCCTACGCCCCATTTGGTGTGTACATATTTCGGTTCACTCGGATTTTTTTCAATCTTTTCACGCAGTCTGCGCACATGCACGTCCACTGTTCTCACATCGCCCGGATACTCATATCCCCAGACAATGTTCAAAAGATTTTCTCTGCTGTACACTTTGCCCGGATTCATTACAAGCAGCTCTAAAAGATCGAACTCTTTTGCGGTCAGATTGATCTCTTTTCCAAGAATAAAAAGCCGTCTGCTCTCACCGTCTAATTTCAGGTCTCCGCTTTCTATGACTTTTACCGCTTCTTCCTTTTCGCGCTTTCCGGATGTTCTGCGCATGATCGCCTTGATACGCGCCTTGACCTCAAGGATATTAAACGGTTTTGTGATATAGTCATCGGCACCGTAATCCAGTCCGAGGATCTTATCCATATCGTCTCCCTTTGCGGTCAGCATTACGATCGGCACATCCGAGAATCCCCGGATCTGCTGGCACACCTCAAACCCGTCCATCTTGGGGAGCATGATGTCCAGAAGGATCATATCATACTGATTCTCCGTTGCCAGCTTTAGCGCTTCCTCACCGTCATACGCACATTCCACTTCCATTCCGTCCTGTTCCAGACTGAACCGGATTCCCTTCACGATCAATTTTTCGTCATCTACTACAAGAACTTTCTTCGCCATTTTCCCACCTCAGTTGACTGCGATACTGTCTTTGATTTTTGAAAAGACACCTTCTTTGATGCCCTCTATTTTTTTGATATCTTCTATCGAAGAAAAACCGCCGTTTTTCTCCCGGTATGCAATGATACTGTCCGCTTTCGCTTCTCCGATCCCGGGCAGCATCATAAGCTGTGTCTTTGTCGCAGTGTTGAGATCAACACGCCCGTCTGCCGTATCGCTCTTTTGCGTGTCATCTTTCTGTACCTGCTCATTCTGCATTTCTTCTTCCGTCAGAACAACGATCATCTGTCCGTCGTGTATCTCTTCCGCCTGATTCAGGCTCTCGTATGCCGCGTTTTCCTGCATACCACCTGCCGCCGCGACCGCCTCACAGATCCGGCTCCCGCCAGGAAGCACATAGACTCCCGGTGTGACAACCGCACCGCATACATACACGGCGCATTCTGTATCCTGCTCCGCTTTCTCCTGCCCGGTATCCTGCCCCACGCTTTGTTCCACGCGCTCAGCCGCTTCTGTTTCTTCCTCCGTGGAGAGATATACTTTCTCTGTTTTTCCGCATCCGGTGATCACCATCAGCCACAGCGAGATCACGATCCAGACCGTTTTCTTTTTTCTTCTGCACTCTTTTGTTTGCATAAACATTGCTCCTTCATAATCTTATTTATGAAAGAGTTCCTCAATGTCCGACTATCCTATATTCTAACGAAATTTTGCCGTTATGACAAGTACATGTTTCTTAAATATTCCTAAACCGGCGCTCCATTCCAGACCGCTGTCATCCTGTTTTTCAGTTCCCGCAGAAAATCTTCCACATCCATCGTATTTGGAATCGATACCGAATTCTCATATGCATTATAAATGATACGGCTCGTTTCATCGGTGATCACGCTTCCCTTTACAGGGATATGCCCTGTCTGCGCCTCAAAATCTCCCATTGCCTCCGTCGTAACATAAGACGCGAAATCCGCCGCCTTTTTCTCTTTTTCCGTAAACGCGTTGACCACAAGAAGTTCTGTGTAGGAACCGCCACGCATAGAAAGCGTATCATCCATGGCAGGCAGTGCCGCCACCTGACAGGTATCACCATTTACCGCTCCAAGATCCCAGGAATCAATGATCGCGGAGAGTGTGGCACCGGAATTAAAATCATCCAGCACCTGTTTTCTTGTCATCGTTTCCGTGTCCAGATCGATGGTCTCCGTCAGTCCGCCGAAAAAGGCAAGTTCCTCTGCGTAACGCGCTTCGTCTGTCGTCACGGAAAGCTTTCCCATATCGTTTTCGTCAAACGAAAAGCTTTCCCCGACAAACGGGAAATCATAAAATTCATCCGCCACATTCCACTCGATCAGATTTCCGGCGATCAGACCGAGTTCGTCATTCTGCGCCATCGCAAAAATCTGTTCCACGCTTGCCGGTGCCGTGGCAAAGACATCGGAACGGTATACAAAAACCGGTGTGTGGAAAGTAAGCGGGTATGCATACATTTTTCCACCACAAGAAGATGCAGTCACTGCATTTCCCGCGTCATCCGCGCGAAACACATCTGCATCTTCATTTTCTGCCGCCAGTCCATATAAGTACGCTTTTCCAAGAGAATCATTCTGAATCATGTAGATGTCGGGATATCCCGCGTCATCCATTGAGGTCTGGTAAATACTCTCCACAAATCCCAGACTGTCCTTTAAGACCACATCTACCGCAATGCCGCTCTCTTCATAATACTTTTTCGCACAGTCATACAGATAACCGGTCATGCTATCGTCCGTATACCATAACGTAAGCTCCGGCTGTGCCTGTTCATACTCCGCCGTCTCTTTTTCTTCCTGCGGTGCGGACGCCTTTTCCCCGTCCGCCACCGCAATGCCCGCCATACCGGCAAGGCAGATCAAAAGCACGGTTACAGAAAGCAGTTTCTTATTCTGTTTTTCCATCCTATTTCTCTCTTCTCATCTGTTTTTTTTATTTCATCTTCTGAAAAACCTTCTCCAGTTTTTCCACCATCTCATCGACATGTTCTTTTTCAATAATGAGCGGCGGTACGATACGAAGTACATCGCTTCCTGCCGTAATAAGGATCAGTCCCTCTTCCAGCGCCTTTGCAGACACCTGTCCGACCGGTTTTTCGCAGACGATTCCCTGCATCAGTCCCATTCCACGGCGTGCCGTTAAAAAGTCATATTTTTCCACAAGTTCATCCAGGCGTTTTTCCAGATATGGCGCGATCTCCTTTACATGCTCGGTCAGATGCTCTTTTTCCATGAGTTCGAGCACCTTATCAACTGCCGCACCGACAAAAGGATTTCCACCGTAAGTTGTTCCGTGGTCTCCAGGTACCAGAGACTTCTCGGCAACACGCTCTGTCATTAAAAACGCTCCGACCGGCACACCACAGCCAAGCGCCTTCGCGCTCGTCATGATATCCGGTTTCACCCCGTAATGCTGCCATGCGAACATCTCACCGCTGCGTGCCATACCGCACTGGATCTCGTCTAAGATCAGAAGGATGTCATGCTCATCGCAGAGTTTGCGCACACCTTTCATAAACTCTTCAGTTGCCGGATAGATTCCGCCTTCACCCTGGATCGTCTCAAAAAGGATCGCGCAGGTATTTTCATTGATCTGTGCTTCCACACTGGAAAGATCATTGAAAGTCGCATATTTTACGCCCGGCATCAACGGCTCAAACGGTTCTCTGTAATGCGCGTTTCCGGTCACAGACAGTGCTCCGATCGTTCTTCCGTGGAAAGAATGTTCCATCGCAATGATCTCATGCCCCGCATGACCGTCTCTTGTATAAGCATATTTTTTTGCGGATTTGATAGCTCCCTCGATCGCCTCCGCGCCGCTGTTGGTAAAGAACACGCGATCCATGCCGGATGCCTTTAACACACGCTCTGCCGCATGGATGATCGGCACATTATAGTAGAGATTTGAAGTATGCATCAGCTTGTCGATCTGTGCCTTTAACGCGTCATTATATTCCTTCTTTCCGTAACCGAACGCCTGCACCGCGATCCCGGCTGCAAAATCAAGATATTTTTTTCCGTCCGTGTCATAGAGGTACACGCCCTCGCCCTTATCCAGCACGATCTGATAACGATTATAGGTATGTAACAGTTCTTTTTCCGCTTCGTCAATATATCCCTGTTTACTCATGATAGAATTTCGTCTCCTTATCTCCTAAAATGGCTGTTCCGATTCCTCTGTTTGTAAAGATTTCAAGCAGCAGACAGTGCGCGATACGTCCGTCTAAAATATGCACTCTGGATACTCCGTTTTCGATGGCATCGATACAGTTGTTTAACTTTGGAAGCATACCGCCGCCGATGTAGCCGTCCTCGATCAGCTTGCGCGCATCGGAAACCGGAAGCTCCGAGATCAGGGTATCCTTATCCTCCGGATCTTTGTATACACCCTCAATATCGGTAAGAAATGCCAGTTTTTCTGCTTTTACCGCTCTTGCGATCGCACATGCCGCGTCATCCGCATTGATGTTATAGGTATTGAATTCATCATCCATACCGACCGGGCATACGATCGGAAGGAAATCTTTCTCCAGCAGATCATAGAGGATCTTCGGATTGACTTCCTTTACGTCTCCGACAAATCCGATGTCCTGTCCGTTTGAAAGCTTTTTGTCTACCTTTAACAGTCCGCCGTCCTTGCCACTGATACCGATCGCATTGACCCCTAAGGATTCTACCATCTGCACCAGAGACTTATTGACCTTGCCAAGTACCATCTCCGCGATCTCCATCGTTGCCGCATCGGTCTTTCTGAGTCCGTTGACAAATTCCGGTTCCATGCCGACCTTGCCAACCCATTTACTGATCTCCTTGCCGCCGCCGTGAACGATGATCGGCTTAAATCCAACCAACTTTAAAAGTGTCACGTCCTGAATGACATTCTTTTTTAATTCTTCATCCACCATGGCACTTCCGCCATATTTTACTACAATGATCTTCCGGTTGAACCGCTGGATATACGGCAGTGCCTCGATCAGGACTTCCGCTTTTTCCATGATTTCTTTCATATTCTTTTCTTCCAACTTTACATCCTCCGTTGTTATCTGTTCCCCTTATTTTTCTGTGTTTCTGTCTGCTGTCGTTACGACCCGCTTTTTAAGAACGGTAATCCGCATTGATCTTGACATAATCATAAGTCAGATCACAGCCCCATGCTGTCGCGGACGCGTCGCCCATTTTGATATCTGCCGTTGCGGTCACTGCCTCTGCGGAGAGGATCTTTGTCGCCTCTTCCTCGGAATAATCCAGAGCCACACCGTTTTCAATGATCTTGATCTCACCGTTTTTGCTGCTAAAATACAGATCGACTTTTTCCGGATCGAATACCGCGCCGGAGTAGCCCATTGCACAGAGGATCCTGCCCCAGTTCGCGTCATGTCCGTAGATTGCCGCCTTGGTAAGATTCGATGTAATAACCGATTTGCTAAGCACCTTTGCCTGCTCTTTGTCCTTCGCATGAATAACTTTCACTTCAAAGAGCGCGGTCGCGCCCTCTCCGTCTCCTGCCATCTGCTTTGCCAGTGTGGTGTTGACAAAATTTAATGCCTCCGCGAATTTGCGGTAATCCTCGTTTTTCTCCGAAATCTCAGCATTTCCCGCTTCCCCGTTTGCAAGAAGCAGACAGGTATCATTTGTCGAAGTATCGCCGTCCACCGAGATCATGTTATAGGTATCTTTTACATTCTCGCTCAGCGCTTCCTGCAGCAGTTCTTTTGTGATCGCCACGTCTGTGGTCACAAAACTCAACATCGTACACATATTCGGATGGATCATTCCGGAGCCTTTGCACATGCCGCCGATCGTAACGGTCTTTCCGCCCAGCTCAATCTCAACTGCCACTTCTTTTTCATGTGTATCGGTCGTCATGATCGCAAGGGAAGCCTTGTGTCCCGCTTCGTTTGCATCCGAAAGTTCCGGGACCATTGCGGACACGCCGTCTTTGATGCGGTCCATCGGAAGCTGCATTCCGATCACCCCGGTAGACGCCACTAACACGCTGTCCGCCGGAATCTTTAAAAGCTCTGCCGCATGATCCGCGGTCTGGCTGCAGTAATCCATGCCTTCCTGTCCGGTACAGGCGTTTGCGATCCCGGCATTCACCACAACCGCATGCGCGCACGCGCTCTCCGCCACGATCTTCTGATCCCATTTGACCGGCGCTGCCTTTACGATATTGGTTGTAAAGGTCCCCGCCGCCTTACACGGTGTCTTTGAAAAAATAAGCGCCATATCTTTTCTGTCTTTATATTTGATCCCTGCTGCCGTAGATGCAGCGCAAAATCCTTTTGCTGCGGTAACTCCGCCACTGATCTGCTTCATATGATAAAGCTCCCTTCTACTTGTTAAAATTGGTGATATTTTCCTCATTCAATGTAAAATCGTAATAATTCAAATCCTCACGGAACGTCCAGCCCACGCTCTTCCAGAAGCAGTTTCCGATCTCATTGTCCTTAAACGCGATCAGGCAGACTTTATTGATCTTTTCTGCCTTGAGTGCACGCATCGCTGCCACTGCCATCGTCTTTCCGATCCCGTGCTTCCGGTACGCTTCCGCCACACAGACATGATAGAAGCATCCTCTTCTTCCGTCATGTCCGCAGAGGATCGATCCCACGATCTTTCCGTCTGCCTCTGCCACGATACTTGTCGTCGGGTTTCTTTTGATAAAACGTTCCACACCTTCTTTGGAATCATCGATCGTACGGATCCCAAATCCCTTGATCGTCATCCATAATTTATGTACCTCCGGGAAATCATCGATCGTCATTTCCCGGATCTCAAACTGCGGTTCTCCCATGTTATAAGACCTCTTTATCTTTTTATTTTTTTACGGGAACATCGGTACCAGATCGATACCTTCTGCCTCATCAAATCCAAACAGCAGATTCATGTTCTGTACTGCCTGTCCGGCTGCTCCCTTGACCAGATTATCAAGCGCTCCCATCATGACCACGCGTCCGGTTCTTTCGTCTACTTTGAAATTCACATCCACATAGTTGCTGCCTTCGACCCATTTCGTCTCCGGGCAGACACCATCCGGCAGAACTCGGACAAATTTTTCTTTCTTATAATATTTTTCATAGGCAGCGCGCAGATCCTCTGCTGTCGGCATCGTTCCATCCGCCTTTGGCACCAGAGACGCGTACTCTGTCGCAAGTATGCCACGGTTCATCGGTGCAAGATGCGGGGTAAATGTAACCGTAATATTTTTGCCCGCCGCATAGCCTAACTGCTCTTCGATCTCCGGCGTATGTCTGTGCGTTGTAACACCGTATGCTTTCATATTTTCATTGACCTCACAGTACAGATTCGGCACCTTTGCGCCTCTGCCGGCTCCGGAAGTACCGCTCTTTGCATCGATGATCAGCGTATTCGGATCGATCAGCCCTTCCTTCACAAGCGGATATGCCGTTAAGATCGAGCAGGTCGTATAGCAGCCCGGATTTGCTACCAGTCTTGCTTTTTTCACCTGATCCCTGTTGACCTCACACAGTCCATAGACTGCCTCTTCAATAAACTGTGGACTCTTGTGCTCTAACTTATACCATTTCTCATAAACCGAAACATCTTTGATCCGGTAATCCGCGCTCAGGTCGATGATCTTTACCTTATTTAATATCTCCTCTGTGAGGATGCCTGCCAGATAGCCCTGCGGTGTCGCTGTAAAGATCACATCCACCGCGTCCGCGAGCTTTTCGATATTGTCATCCAGACATTTGTCTTCTACCAGTTCGAACATGTTCTGATATACTTCCGCATATTTTTTATCGATATAACTTCTTGAACCGTACCATTTTATTTCTACATCTCTATGTCTTAAAAGGATTCTGACCAGTTCGCCTCCCGCATATCCGGTTGCTCCTATAATTCCGACTTTTACCATATCAAACTTCCTCCTGTCATATGTTTCATAAAAAACCATTCTTTTCTATTTTAGCACAAATTCCTTATTCTTCTACCCTGTTTCCGTGATTTTTCATGTACTCTTTTTGATATTGCATAATTATACATTCATTTCTGTTTTTATACAAGTCTTTTATGAATTTTTATTTATAATGTGTGTATATTTTTTCGCTTGCTTTTTTACAGATTATGGGGTATATTATTGCTAACGGTATGAAAAACCAACGAAAGGATGAATAAAAATGAAAGAAAAAGTTGTATTAGCCTATTCAGGCGGATTGGATACCACGGCGATCATCCCGTGGTTAAAAGAAAATTACGATTACGACGTCATCTGCTGCTGCGTAGACTGCGGACAGGGCGAAGAACTGGACGGACTGGAAGAAAGAGCAAAATTATCCGGTGCTTCCAAATTATATATTGAAGATATCGTAGATGAGTTCTGTGATGACTACATCGTTCCATGTGTACAGGCAGACGCTGTATACGAAAACAAATATCTGCTCGGTACTTCCATGGCACGTCCGGGCATCGCAAAAAAATTAGTAGAGATCGCCAGAAAAGAAGGCGCAGTTGCGATCTGCCACGGCGCTACCGGAAAAGGAAACGACCAGATCCGTTTCGAGCTTGCGATCAAGGCACTTGCTCCGGATGTAAAGATCATCGCTCCCTGGAGAAATGACAAATGGAACATGCAGTCCCGTGAAGATGAGATTGCATACTGCAAGGCACATGGCATCGATCTTCCGTTCTCCGCAGATTCCAGCTACAGCCGTGACCGTAACCTGTGGCACATCAGCCATGAGGGGCTTGAGCTTGAGGATCCGTCCTTAGAGCCAAACTACGATCATCTTCTGGTTCTTGGTGTTTCCCCGGAAAAAGCTCCGGATGAAGGCGAATATGTGACCATGACCTTTGAAGCCGGTGTTCCGACTTCCGTAAACGGCAAAAAGATGAAAGTTTCCGACATCATCCGTGAGCTTAACATGCTCGGCGGCAAACACGGGATCGGCATCATCGACATCGTGGAAAACCGTGTTGTCGGCATGAAATCCCGTGGTGTCTATGAAACTCCTGGCGGAACGATCCTGATGGAAGCACACAGACAGCTCGAAGAACTCGTTCTTGACCGTGATACCATGAACGCGAAAAAAGATATGGGCAACAAGATGGCTCAGCTCGTTTACGAAGGAAAATGGTTCACTCCGCTGCGCGAGGCAGTTCAGGCATTCGTAGAATCCACACAGAAATATGTGACCGGTGAAGTAAAATTCAAACTTTACAAAGGAAATATCATCAAAGCCGGCACTACTTCTCCGTATTCTTTATACAGTGAATCTCTCGCAAGCTTCACAACCGGAGATCTGTACGACCACCACGACGCAGAAGGCTTTATCACCTTATTCGGACTTCCGTTAAAAGTTCGTGCCATGAAGATGTTAGAGCTTGACAAAACAAATAAGAAATAAATATCCGGCATATCGTCATTAAAAAAAGTTCCTGCAGAATGTTCTGCGGGAACTTTTTTAATGAATCAAATCTACCTGATCGCTGACAGGTACAGCAATTACTGAACCGGGAACTGTCCCAGGTAATGTCCGTCCGTTTCATCCATGTTATAGTAATAAACGCCATCGGAGATCAGTCCTCTTGCTACCATACCATTCCACTGATAAAATACGACTCTTCCGTAAGGATCATAGCCCCATCCGTTGTTGACCAGTGTTCCATCCCAGTTTGCACAGCCATAGTCCTGTCCGTTCGCGAACTGGAACCAGCCTCCGTCTTCCATCTTGCCATTTGCATTGAGATAATACGGATGATCGTTCATAAAAGTGATCTGATCTTTGTACAGATATCCGTTGGAATCAAAATAGCAGGTATAGCCTACACTTTCGCTGTACTGGAAATTTGTAAACACTTCATGTCCATAAACATCCAGATAAATGATATGGATTCCGTCCGGATGATAGGTCAGACGATCCGCCATCGGCGTTCCGTCTGCCTGTAAATAATAAGTATAGCTTCCGTCAAAGAAAAACGCGTCTGTCACTGTTTTTCCGTTTAATACATAAGTATTGCCATTCCATGTTCCACCATTGTCTTTTATGCTGTAGAACGGAACCTGACGTCCACCGCCGTTCCCTACCGTAATATTCCATTTTGACAGATCCGCTGTCGGCCAGCTTGTCTTTGTTGATGCATCTTTTACATAGGAATACTTCGCTTCCGTCTGTGTGTCCAGCATCTGGATCGCGTACAGTTTCCATGTCTCTGCGGTTGCATCGGACGGGATCGTCATTTTGATCGTCCAGACACCGGTAGAGGAATCGTATGTGGACGTATTTCCACTTTTTGCATCCCAGGTACCGGTATGTGTCTGGAATTTCTTCTCCACACCGTCTTTGGTATGGTAAACATAGTAAAAATGCAGTCTTGCTGTGTTGGCAGTCTTACAGGTGATGGTGATCGCATCCCCGGGATTTGCCGTATTCGCGCTCATACTGATCGAAGACAGATCGATGGTTCCCTGACCTGCTGTCGTGCTGGATGCCCCGTCAAGATCTTCCTCTGTTTCTAATGTCTCCGCTTCCTCTGCTACTGCTGCATCCGTTTCATCCCCGGATGCGTCTGTAACTTCCGCCTGTGCCTGGGCAGCCGGCTGTTCTGCTGCATATACTGTCGTTCCGGATGCGCAAAGCATTGTGGATGCCAACAGCATGCATAACAATTTTTTTCTCATTCTCCCTGTTCTCCTTTTTTGATTTGCATATAATACTGCAAATACTATTTTAAGGATACCTGTCCTGACTGTCAACTACAGTTTTTACTGATAATATCCCAGCAGATTTCCGTCTGCCTGTAAGTAATAAGTATAATTTCCATCAAAGAAGAACGCATCTGTGATCGTCTTGCCGTTCAATACATAATGCTGTCCATTCCACTTGCCGCCTTTTTCCAGCATATTATAATGCGGGACTACACGTCCGCCGGATGCCGGTGTGCTCGGTGAAACTGCCGCGCCGCCTACAGAAACATTACAGCAGGAAAGATCTGCCTGTCCAATCTCCGGTATCACAGCTGTATTCCATAGATAGGAATCCTCATTATAGCCGTCAAACATCTGAACCGTTTCAAGACGCCATACGCCAGCCGGTGCATTGGGTGCTGAGCATCCCACCGTAAAGGTTCCGCCTGGATTTACCGTCTGTGTATTGACACCGAGCGTATTTAAGTCCACATATGCCTGTCCGGTAAATCCGTCCAGTTCCTGTGCCTCTTCCTCCATCTGGATCAGTTCCGCTCCTCTGTCCTGTGTCTCTGCCGCCGATACGGTAGTTCCCATAGACACTACCATCATTGCCATCAGCATAAATCCTACTACTTTTCTTTTCATTCCTCACTTTTTCTTAATCGACTGCCTCTTTTTTCGCAATCTGAATATAATACCCCTTTCCTTCCGGAAAGGTTCCAGATTTTTATATTTTTTTATTTTTTTCTTCGATCTGTTTTATCACATCCGTAATGCACCTGACGCTCTCTTTCATCTCGTCCTCCGGCAGACTGCCATATCCGATCAAAAGCGTCGGCCATCCCCGTCCTTCCCTCTTTCCGATATAATTTGCGGAAAGTCCGTACAGACGGATGCCATGCGCTTTCCCGGTCTCAACCAGTTCTTCCTCCGATGCCTTCGTCTCAACCTCTACCAGAAAATGCAATCCCGCATTGTCCCCGTAAATCTTATGTACCCAGGTCTGCTTTTTTAATTCCTGGCTCATTCGGTCATGTTTGGCTCTGTATATTCCACGCATCCGGTTCAAATGCCGTTCAAAATATCCTTCCCGCATAAAGCGCGCCAGAACTTCCTGCTGTACCTTTGCAACCGTTGACGCATAAAATCCGCAGTTCTCATGATATTTTTTTAACAGACGTTTTGGCAGTACCATGTAACTGATTCGAAGCGCCGGCGCGATACTTTTGGAAAAGGTTCCAAGGTAGATCACACTTCCCGTCTTGTCATTTCCCTGCAAAGACGGGATCGGCTTTCCCTTATACCGGAATTCACTGTCATGATCGTCTTCTATGATATAGCGTTCGGGATGCGCCGCCGCCCAGCCAAGCAATTCCATCCTGCGCTTTAACGGCATAACGATACCGAGCGGATACTGGTGTGACGGCATGGTATAAACGATATCCGGCTCATGCTTCTGCACTTCCTGAAACGAGATCCCGTCTTTATCCATCGGAACGCCAAACACCGTGTAATGCATATTGCAAAACGTGCGGTATGCCTGCAGATAGGTCGGATTTTCCATGACAACCTTCTGATCCGTTCCTAAGATCTGCGCAAGCAAAAGCAGAAGGTACTCATTTCCGGCACCGATCACCACCTGTCCCGGCTCACAGTTGACCCCCCTCGCCTGGTGCAGGTAACGGGTCACCTCCCGGCGCAGTGCTTCCTCTCCGGACGCATTTCCTGCCCGGAACAGCTTTTCTTCCTCTAAGAGAACATTTTTATTTATCTTCCGCCACGCATTGTAGGGAAAGTATTTTAGATCCACCATATAAGGGGAAAAATCGTAACGATATTCTTTTTTTTCTTCCACCGCAACGGGTTCCGCTTCCTCACTGCTTCCAGCTTTATAAATATCCATAATATCGCAGACATAATAACCGCTGCACGGCCGCGTCTCCACATATCCCTCTGACACGAGCTGTTCGTACGCAAGTTCTACCGTACTGCGGCTCACCGAGAGATTTCCCGCCAATAAACGAGTAGACGGTAATTTTTCTCCCTGAGAAATCTTACCGTCTGCTATCTCATTTCTTATGTATTCATAAATCTGTTCATACAGTGCTCGCTTCCCATCGGGTTTTAACTCCATCATTATCTCGATCATGGGAACACCTGTCTTTTTATTTTACGGATTTATCCTTATGGATTGCTGCTACTACTTCCTCTTTCATATCAAGTGCCTTGTCCTTGATCTTGCGGTTGGCAGAAGCAGAAGTGATGACATTCGCAAGGCATTTGGATGCCACATCATACTGTTTAAAGTGGAACGCCATGCATGCAAGTAAGTAATCCACCGTACTCTGATCCATGCCGCACATCGGGAACATCTCTGTAGCAACCGCTTTCATAAAGCCTTCATACGCCTGTTTGTAAAATGCTTCCTCTTCCTGTGCGCACGCAGCTTTTTTGGCCTTGTTTTCCGGTGTATCCTCGGTAAGGCTTTCCTTCTGTGCGCGGAGCAGCCAGGAGATCACCAGACAGTTGTACGCTTTCTCACTGGTCTTTCCTTTTTTCGCGATCGCATTGAACAGGGAAAGCTTGTGCATTGCAACTGCGGTGTCATAATCATACGGCGCGGTCTCGCTTTCTTCCTTCTGCGGTTCTGCCTTGTAATTCTCGCAGATCTTTTCCTTTACCAGTTTTACCTGTCCGGCAGGAAGATGCTCAAAATAATTATTGAGTGCCGTATAGCCGCAGAACGGGCAGGAAGTCACATTGTATTTTAAAGTATCGATATACTGAAAACGCGGGCGAAGGTCACGATCCGGCTCCTCGCGCTTTACACGTCCGTTCTTTACCATCTTACGCTTAAATACCTTGTCACAAACCGCGCAGCGCACTGCTTTTGCAAGTAAGAAGCTGTCCTCGGTCGGCACTTCCGCTTCCTTTGACACTTCTCCGCCTGCTCCTTTTTTCTTTTCTTCATCTGCGAAGAGATCCATCTCTCCATCTGTTTTTAAACCAAATTTTTCCAAACCTGAAAATAAGTTCATCTTCCCGTTCCCTCCAAATCTCTATTTTGTCTGTGTCGGCAGCTTATAAGAACTCTTGAGGGAAACGATACGGTTAAATACGAGCGCATCCTCTTTTGAATCCTTTGCGTCCACGCAGAAATATCCCTGACGTACAAACTGAAAACTGTCATAAGCTTTCGCGTCTGCCAGTGCCGGTTCTACATAACATTCTTTTAAAATCGTCAGCGAATTCGGGTTTAAATTCAAACTTCCGTCCTCATTATACACCCCAAGCTCTTCGTCGACAATATTTTCATACAAACGGATCTCTGCTTTTTTTGCATACGGAGCCGGAACCCAGTGGATCGTTCCCTTTACTTTTCTGCCATCCGGGCTGTTTCCACCCTTGGATGCCGGATCATAGGTACAGTGGATCTCAACCACTTTTCCGTTTTCATCCTTTTTATAATCCACACATTTTACGAAATACGCCTGCATCAGACGCACCTCATTTCCAGGGAACATGCGGAAATATTTTTTGGGCGGATCTTCCATAAAATCTTCTCTGTCAATATAAAGTTCGCGGCAGAACGGAACCGTGTGTGTTCCGAGTGCTTCGTTTTCCATGTTATTGACTACGGTCAGTTCTTCGACCTGTCCCTCCGGATAATTGTCGATGATGACTTTGATTGGATCAAGCACCGCCATCATACGGGCACGCTTTAATTTCAGATCTTCACGGATGCAGTATTCGAGCATCGCGTAATCCGTCACGGAATTTGCCTTTGAAATACCGCAGAGTTCCACAAACTGCTTGATGGATTCCGGGGTAAAACCTCTTCTGCGCAGTGCGGCGATCGAAACCAGACGCGGGTCATCCCATCCGTCTACGATCCCCTCTTCTACCAGTTTTTTGATGTAGCGCTTTCCGGTAACCACATTTTTTAAATACAGTTTTGCAAACTCGATCTGTTTTGGCGGATTTTCAAATTCCAGTTCGCGTACCACCCAGTCATAAAGCGGTCTGTGATCTTCAAATTCCAGGGTACAGATGGAATGTGTGATCCCCTCGATCGCGTCTTCGATCGGATGCGCGAAATCATACATCGGATAGATACACCACTTGTCTCCGGTTCTGTGATGTGTCATATGCGCAACACGGTAGATGACCGGATCACGCATGTTGATATTCGGGGATGACATATCGATTCTTGCGCGAAGTACTTTCGTTCCGTCTTCGAATTTTCCGTTTTTCATATCCTCAAACAGCGCAAGGTTCTCTTCCACGCTCCGTCCCACCGACGGGTCTTCTTTTCCAGGCTCTGTCAGTGTACCACGGTACTCACGGATCTCATCCGCAGTCAGGTCTGACACATACGCCTTGCCCTTGCGGATCAGCTTTACCGCGCACTCGTACATCTGGTCGAAATAATCGGATGCGAAAAACAGTCTGTCCTCCCAGTCCGCGCCGAGCCATTTGATGTCTTCCTTGATTGCTTCCACGAATTCGTTTTTTTCCTTGGTCGGATTCGTATCGTCAAAACGCATGTTAAATTTTCCGCCGTATTCCTGCGCCAGTCCGTAATTTAAAAGGATGGACTTCGCATGTCCGATATGAAGGTAGCCGTTTGGCTCCGGCGGGAATCTAGTATGAACGGTCTTACAGTGACCCTCTTCTAAATCTTTATCAATGATCTGTTCAATGAAATTTCTGGAAACTGTTTCGTTTTCCATTGTATCTTCCTCCTGCTAAACTTACTCTATCACAATATTCTTATTATAAGGAAAATAATTTTGAAAAGCAACTGATAACTGCTAAAATCTTCTAATTATTTTCCGCGAAATAAGCGTCTATTCCATTCGCGATCCCGGCCGCGATCTTCGCCTGATAATCCGATGTCGCCATACGCGTATCCTCTGCCGGATTGGTCATATATCCCATCTCGACGATCGTAACCGGAACCTGGCACCAGTTGATCCCGCTCATCGAATCTGTCTCCCAGACATACTCCTTTTTGCATCCGGTCGATGCCACCAGCGCATCCAGCACATGGGAGGAAAGACTTTTGCTCTTTGTGTAAAGGGAAGCATTGTACGGATTGGAGGATGTCTGGCAGATCGTCATCGCCCCGTTCGCATCCGCGTTTTCCGAACCGTTCGCGTGTATGCGCACAAACGCGTCCGCTCCCGCATTGTTTGCCACTGCCGCACGCTCGCTGTTGCTGATGTTTACATCATTGGACATGCGCACCATGATAACGCGATATCCCCGTCCTTCCAGCTCCGTCTGTAATTTTAATGCCACTTCAAGATTCAGCTCATACTCCGTCATTCCTGTGGTCGTCCCTGTCGTTCCACCGGCGACTTTTGCTTTCATCTCCGACGCCCCGGGTCCGACCGGCTCTTTTTCATTATTACCCTTTGCCTGATGTCCCGCATCGATCACGACCAGCTTTCCTGCGGTACTCTGCTGCGCGTCCGCTGTCTCCTCGCTCTGCGGCTGTTCTTCCGCCGCCTTGGTCTCAGTCTCTTCTGTCTCCTCCGTCATTTCTTCCGGCATCTCCACTGCCTCCGTTTCCGTTTCCAGTTCCACACCGGTTTCTGTTTCCCGGATCACCGCTTCTGTCGTTTCCGCTGCCGGCTCTGTCTTCTGTCCACATCCCGCGCAGCCGATAAGCATTCCCGTAATCAGAAGTAAGATCCCTGCCTGTTTTCTTTTCATGTTCTTCCCTCTCTCTTTCTTTTTACCTGTCCTCTATTTTATCAGTCCGGGCGCCATCTGTAAACAGAGACGGAACGCACTTTCCTCTGCCGCTTTTCCGCCGTCATAGCAAAAACAGGCAACTCCCTGCACGGGGAACTGCCTGTATCTGCTCCTTTAACTTCTGTGTACATGTTTATGCGTAAACAGATGATCCTGACAATATTCGTAATTTCCTTCACATTTGGAACAGAAACGGAACTCCAGATTCGGATCGTCCAGTTCTGTCCTGCCGCAGATCGCGCATTTGTGCTTCGAAATCTTTGCCCCACGTCTGCTCTCCCCGGTACTTGCCCGGTATGCCCTGCGCCGATGTACCTCATGCGGCGTATAACGCTGCAGGTTTTTGGTAGACAGATAAAAGATCAGGAAGTTTAACAGGGATAAGAGGATCGTCACTAACATGATGATCGTCACCCACCATGCCATTGCCGTTCCAAGCACCGCATGGATACTGGCAAAGGTACGGATCAGGTCGTAGCCGATAAACGCCAGATATACCCATGCCATCCATTTCATCTTGATCGGGATAATAAAATATAACATCACCTGCATGTCCGGATACATTGCCGCAAATGCCAGAAAGATCGACATATTGATGTAAGTCGTGCTGATGATGCCGCCCATCAGGCTGCTTGCCATATAAGCGGATGCCTGTCCGAAGATCAGGTAGATCACGCCGTACATGAGAAGACTGCCGACAACGGTCAGCAGAATGCCTCCGAAAATATAAACATTAAACCGGAAGGTTCCCCAGGTATTCTCCAATACCCGGCCAAGCTGAAAATAAAACAACATCATGATGATCAGAAAGAACACATTGCTGTCCGTCGGCTGGAAGATCCAGGTAATGATCCGCCAGATCTGTCCGTGCAGTACATAGTACGGCTGCATATTCAGATATCCCAAAAGCGTCGGGCTTAAATACTGTAAGAAAAATCCGATGCAGTACGCTCCGATCAGATATATGATCAGGTTCGGAATCGCGTATCTGCCAAACTTCCGTTCCATTTTATTCAGAAAATCCATATTTCTCACTCCATTTTTCTTGATTTGATTAAGAAAGCAGCTGCCGCCATCCGCAGCAACTGCCAGCCTTTTTCTCATTATATGGTTCGGGAAAACTTTTGTCAATGAATGCACTGTTTCTTCATAAAAACTTTATAATTCTTTACAATTCACTGTCATCCATGATCTCATATTCCAGTCTGCTTCCCTGCATACGCATAATTTCCGGAGACTCCTGTTCTTCCACCGCCTCTTCCGTCATCACCCTGGACTGCTGCCGCTGCATGGCATCCTCTGTCTGTGCATTCTGCGGTCGCTGCATATTCTCTCTGCCCTGCATATTCTGTGGCTGCTGCACAGTTCCGCCTCCCTGCATGTTCTGCGGCTGTCCTGCATTTGCTCCCGTCCGTGGTTCTTTTCCGCCGTTCCATGACATATTGTATACAGGAACACAGAGTTCATCCCCCACCTGCAGATTATAGATATTTACATAAGGGTTGGCATACATGAGTGCCGAGACACTGACTCCATGCATTTTCCCGATTTTATATAAAGTATCTCCTTCTTTTACTACGTGAATGATTCCGGTGCAGTTCGCCGTCATATACCGGTTATGCACCATATTTGCTCCCTGATCCATGATCCTTACTCCCGATTTCTTTCCCTTTATCTTATTCTGTTTTGGGCATTTTGTTCCCTTTTTACCGGAAAATCAGGGAAAATATAAACTATTTCTAAAATTAATTTTTCCTCGTTGTTTTTTGTATTTTCCTGTCGTATAATGTACCTTGTTCAATTTACAGTGATGTATACATATAATATGAAATAACAGGTGATATTTATGGAAAACAATAACTTGCACAAGCTTGGTATAGACATTGGTTCTACTACCGTAAAAGTTGCAGTCTTAAATGAAAAAGATGAACTTTTATTTTCAGATTACGAGAGACATTTCGCGAATATCCGTGAGACGTTGAAGTCACTGGTGGAAAAAATGCACCAGACCCTCGGCAATATCGCGCTCTCTCCGATGATCACCGGTTCCGGCGGACTTACCCTCGCAAAGCATCTGGGTATTCCGTTTGTCCAGGAGGTTATCTCTGTTTCTACCGCTCTGCAGCACTATGCGCCGCAGACGGACGTCGCCATCGAACTTGGCGGTGAGGATGCCAAGATCATCTATTTTGAAGGCGGTAACGTAGAACAGCGTATGAATGGAATCTGTGCCGGTGGTACCGGCTCTTTTATTGACCAGATGGCTTCCCTTTTACAGACCGATGCCCCTGGTCTGAATGAGTATGCCAAAAATTACAAGGCGATCTACCCGATCGCTGCACGCTGTGGTGTATTTGCGAAGACAGATATCCAGCCGCTCATCAACGAAGGTGCGACCAGAGAGGATCTCTCCGCTTCCATCTTCCAGGCTGTCGTCAACCAGACCATCAGTGGTCTTGCCTGTGGAAAACCGATCCGCGGACACGTTGCTTTTCTCGGCGGCCCGCTTCACTTTCTCTCAGAATTAAAGGCCACTTTCATCCGCACATTAAAGCTGGATGACGAGCATGCGATCACACCGGAAAATTCCCATCTTTTCGCTGCGATCGGATCTGCCTTAAACTATAAATCCGAAGTTACGACTACAACGGACGAGCTTCTTGAAAAGCTCTCATCCGACATTCATATGGAATTTGAAGTGGAACGTATGGAGCCTCTCTTTAAAGATCAGGCAGAGTACGATGCATTTTTAGACCGTCATGGCAACAACCATGTCACGACCGGTGATATCGCGTCCTACAGGGGCGACTGTTATCTCGGTATCGATGCCGGCTCTACCACGACCAAAGTCGCGCTGGTAGGCGAGGACGGCTCCCTGCTCTACTCTTTTTACAGCAACAACAACGGAAGCCCGCTCGCGACCTGTATCCGTTCGATCAAGGAGATCTACCGTCTTCTTCCTGCGGACGCGCATATCGTGCACTCCTGTTCTACCGGTTACGGCGAGGCTCTGATCAAAGCTGCCTTAATGCTGGATGAGGGAGAGGTTGAAACCGTTTCCCACTACTATGCCGCTGCATTCTTTGACCCGGAGGTTGACTGTATCCTCGACATCGGTGGTCAGGATATGAAATGCATCAAGATCAAGAATCAGACCGTAGACAGCGTCCAGTTGAACGAAGCCTGCTCCTCCGGCTGCGGCTCCTTCATCGAGACCTTTGCAAAATCCCTTAACTTCTCGGTACAGGACTTCGCGAAGGAAGCCCTGTTTGCGAAAAATCCGATCGATCTCGGAACACGCTGTACGGTATTTATGAATTCCAAGGTAAAACAGGCGCAGAAGGAAGGCGCTTCCGTTGCGGATATTTCCGCCGGACTTGCCTACTCCGTCATCAAGAATGCACTGTTTAAGGTTATCAAGCTTTCTGATCCGAGCGAACTCGGAAAAAATATCGTTGTACAGGGTGGTACTTTCTATAATGATGCTGTTTTGCGCAGCTTTGAAAAGATTTCCGGCTGCAAGGCAACCAGACCGGATATTGCAGGTATCATGGGTGCGTTCGGTGCCGCTTTGATCGCCAGAGAGCGTCACACCAAAGACTATACTTCCACTATGCTTGGCATCAATGATATCAACAAGCTGACCTTTGATACAAAGCTGACCCGCTGCCAGGGATGTACGAACCACTGTCTTTTAACGATCAACCTGTTTTCGGGCAACCGCCGCTATATTACCGGTAACCGCTGTGAACGCGGACTGGGCAAGGCAAAGAGCAGCGAAAATATCCCGAACCTGTTTGAATACAAAAACAAACGGATCTTTGACTATGAACCGCTCTCCGATGCGGAAGCGGTGCGTGGAGCCATCGGTATCCCGAGAGTATTGAATATGTACGAAAACTACCCGTTCTGGGCTACCTTCTTTAAAGCCCTGAAATTTAAGGTAGTGCTCTCCCCGCAGTCCACACGTTCCATTTACGAGCTTGGCATCGAATCGATCCCGAGTGAATCGGAATGTTATCCGGCGAAACTGGCGCACGGCCACGTTTCCTGGCTGATCCATCAGGGGATTGACTGCATTTTTTATCCGTGTATTCCATATGAGCGGAACGAATTTCCGGATTCCAACAACCACTACAACTGCCCGATCGTAACCTCCTACGCGGAAAACATCAAAAATAACGTGGACGAGATCACATCCGGACAGGTGCGGTTCTTAAATCCGTTTATGTCTTTCACAAATAAAAAGGTTCTCTCCAGACGTCTCGAAGAGATCTTTAAAGAGGAATTTGACATTCCGGCATCGGAAGTGCACGCTGCCGCGGATGCCGCATGGCAGGAACTTTCCAGTACCAGAGAGGAAATGAAGAAAAAGGGCGAAGAAGTCATCGCCTACTTAAAGAAGACCGGCAAACGCGGTATCGTCCTCGCCGGACGTCCTTACCATGTGGACCCGGAGATCAACCACGGTATCCCGGAACTGATCAACTCCTACGGTCTTGCAGTGCTGACCGAGGATTCCGTTGCGCATCTGGCAAAAGTGGAACGTCCGCTTATCGTTATGGATCAGTGGATGTACCATTCAAGACTCTACGCCGCTGCCAACTATGTAAAGACGACCGACAACCTGGATCTGATCCAGTTAAACTCTTTCGGCTGCGGTCTCGACGCCGTAACAACGGACTGTGTGAGCGACATTTTGACCAAATCCGGCAAGATCTACACCTGCTTAAAGATCGATGAGGTAAACAATCTCGGTGCCGCGCGTATCCGTGTACGCTCCTTACTCGCCGCGATCCGCGTGCGTGAAATGCGTAATACAGACAAAAACCGCAAGATCGTTCCGGCAAACTACAACCGGACCGTCTTTACCAGGGAAATGCGCAAAGATTATACGATCCTCTGCCCGCAGATGTCTCCGATCCATTTTGAGCTGCTACAGCCGGCTTTCCGCGCTGCCGGTTACAATCTGGTCGTTCTTGACAATGACAACCGGACGGCGATCAACGCAGGACTGAAATTCGTAAATAACGATGCCTGCTATCCGTCCCTGATGGTCGTAGGCCAGATCATGGATGCCGTCATGTCCGGCAAGTATGACATGACAAAGACGGCTGTCCTTATTTCCCAGACCGGTGGCGGATGCCGTGCCAGCAATTACATCGGTTTTATCCGCCGTGCGCTGGAAAAAGCCGGTTACCCGGATATTCCGGTCATTTCCATCAATTTAAGCGGACTGGAAAAGAACCCTGGCTTTAAATTTACACCGGCTCTGATCCAGCATGGTCTTTACGCGCTGGAATTCGGCGACATCTTTATGCGCTGTCTGTACCGCACCAGACCGTACGAGGCAGTAAAGGGTTCCGCCAATGCCATGCATGAGAAATGGAAGAAAAAGGTCATTGACTTTGTCACACAGGATAAGATCCTGTCACACAAGAAATATAAGCAGATGTGCCGCGATATCATCCACGACTTTGACAATCTGCCGATGCTCGACATCAAAAAGCCGCGCGTCGGTGTCGTCGGCGAGATCCTGGTAAAATTCCTTCCTGCCGCAAACAATTACCTGGTTGACCTCTTAGAGGCGGAAGGTGCTGAGGCTGTTGTACCGGATCTTACAGACTTCCTGCTCTACTGCTTCTACAACCAGAATTTCAAGGCGGAAAACCTTGGTATGAGCCGCAAATCGCAGTTTACGTCCAACATGGGCATCAAGTTCTTTGAATGGTTAAGAAGCGCTGCCAGAGACGAATTTGAAAAGAGCAAGCACTTTGATCCGCCTGCGCACATTGAAACACTCGCGAAATACGCAGACGAGATCGTTTCCCACGGAAACCAGACCGGCGAGGGATGGTTCCTCACCGGCGAGATGTTGGAGCTGATCCACACCGGAACGAACAACATCGTTTGTACGCAGCCATTCGCCTGCCTGCCGAACCATATCGTAGGAAAAGGTGTTATTAAGAAGCTGCGCCACGAGTATCCGCTGTCCAACATCGTTGCGATCGATTATGACCCGGGTGCCAGCGAAGTAAACCAGCTCAACCGAATCAAGCTGATGCTTTCCACCGCGAACAAAAATCTCTCAAAGGAAGCATAGTCTGATCCGCATTTTATGAGTTTATAAGAATTTAATAAATGGAGAATCCCTTATGTTATCTGGGGTTCTCCATTTTTGTTAGCACTCATTTTTAAAGAGTGCTAATTTTCTATTGACTTTTGCGCAGACGAGTTATAATATTTTACTTGTAGATTTTAACTTATCTTTTGTATACGAGACGGGTTTCCGTCATCCGATCATGATTTATAAAGGAGTGTTGTATTTATGAGTAACAAACATGGAAGTCTTTCAATCGACAGCGATAATCTTTTTCCGATCATCAAGAAATGGCTCTATTCCGACCATGACATTTTCTACCGCGAGCTGATCAGTAACGGCTGTGATGCCATTACCAAATTGAAAAAGCTCGAAATGATGGGTGAATACGAGCTTCCGAAGGATTACAGACCAAAGATCGAGGTTATCGTAGATCCGGACGCAAAGACTTTGAAATTCATCGATAACGGTCTTGGTATGACCGCGGACGAAGTCGAAGAATATATCTGTCAGATCGCATTTTCCGGTGCTACTGACTTCATCGAAAAATACAAGGACAAGGCAAATGACGATCAGATCATCGGCCATTTCGGACTTGGCTTCTACTCTGCTTTTATGGTAGCGGATGAAGTTTCCATCGACACCTTATCTTATAAAGAAGGTTCCACTCCGGTTCACTGGACCTGCGACGGCGGTTCCGATTACGATATCACAGACGGCACCAAAGACACCGTTGGTACCGAGATCACCCTCTTCTTAAACGAAGACTGCCTGGAATTTGCCAACGAATACCGCGCAAGAGAGATTATTGAAAAGTACTGCTCTTTCATGCCGACCGAAATCTATCTGACCAAGGCAAATGCCGAACCGGAATATGAGACGATTGACCCGGCAGACAAGCTTGATACCGATACTGTCATTGAGACTGTTGTGGAAGAAGCCAAAACCGAAGAAAAAGAAAACGAGAACGGAGAAAAAGAAGTCGTTGAAGTTTCTCCGCGCACCGAGAAATTAAAGATCTTAAAACGTCCGGTTCCTCTCAATGATACCAATCCGCTGTGGACCAAAAATCCAAAGGACTGCACCGATGAGGAATACAAGGCATTCTACCGCAAGGTATTTATGGATTACAAGGAACCGTTATTCTGGATCCACCTCAACATGGACTATCCGTTCAATCTGAAAGGTATTTTGTACTTTCCTAAGATCAATACCGAGTACGATTCCATTGAAGGAACCATCAAGCTGTACAACAATCAGGTATTTATCGCGGACAATATCAAGGAAGTCATTCCGGAATTCCTGATGCTCTTAAAAGGTGTGATCGACTGCCCGGATCTTCCGCTCAACGTATCGAGAAGCGCACTGCAGAACGATGGCTTTGTAAAGAAGATCTCCGATTACATTACCAAGAAAGTTGCCGACAAGCTGACCGGCATGTGCAAAACTGACAAGGAATCCTACGAGAAATACTGGGATGACATCAGCCCGTTCATCAAATTCGGCTGCTTAAAAGATGAAAAGTTCTGCGATAAGATGAACGATGCGATCCTCTTTAAGAACCTGGATCACAAATATCTCACACTTCCGGAATTATTAAAGAAGGAAGAAGAAAAGAAAGCAGACGAAAATACAGATGCCGCTTCAGATACTGCTTCTTCCGATGACAAGGCAGCGGATGCCGCAGAAGAAAAAGATGAGCGCAAAGTTGTCTACTATGTCACGGATGAGGCACAGCAGGGACAGTACATCAAACTCTTCAAAGAGCAGAACATGGATGCGGTGATCTTAAACCACAACATTGATACTTCTTTCATCTCCCAGCTTGAACGCAGAAATGACCAGTATAAGTTCATGCGTATCGATGCGGACGTGACCGAATCCTTAAAGGAAGATGTCCCGGAAGAGGATTTAAAAGCTGCTGCTGACAGCCTGACTGAGACCTTCCACAAGGCACTTGGCAATGACAAGTTAAATATCAAGGTTGAGAAGCTGAAAAACGCTGATATCTCCTCTATCCTCACACTCTCTGAGGAGGGAAGACGTATGCAGGATATGATGAAAATGTACGCTGCCGGTGGTATGGGCGGTATGGACGCTTCCATGTTTGCCGCTGACGCGACACTCACCTTAAACACCGGAAACGACCTTGTAAAATACATTTTGGAGCACAAAGATTCGGAACATGTTCCGATGTTCTGTGAACAGCTCTATGATCTCGCTGTTTTGAGCAATCATCCGCTCTCACCGGATGCAATGACCAAATTTGTTGCGCGGAGCAACCAGATCATGATGCTGCTTGCAAAATAAATATCAAGCAATCAAAAAGAAAAGGAAAAGCGCCTGATGATTCGGCTCTTTTCCTTTTCTTTTATTTACAGTACTGTGCGTAGACAGCAAAAAAACTGTTTGTTGTGATCGATCCATCCGTCACGATCTTTGTTTCATCCCAGAGTTTTTCATTCAACATGGAATCCTGTTCTTTCACAAACGCGTCATACGCATCATTAAACGCTGTTTTCTCACGCTCCTGCGCGATCTTGACCTTGTTTTCCTGCGTCAGCTCCTCATCATATTTGTTTACACATTTGATGAAATAATAGCCCTGGTCAGTCTCGATACAGGAGGATACCTCGCCGTCCTCCATCGAGAATGCCACCTTCTCTACCTCTTCCGGCACATCTCCGCGTCCGAACGTCACCTCAATATCCTGCCCTTCATTGTAGTCACTCGCAAGCGAAGTAAAATCCTCACCTGCCGCCAGCCGCGCGGTAACGGCATCCGCGTTTTCCTTGTCTTTTACCACAATCTGCATCGCATGTATGATCCGCGCTTCATCATCACTGACTTCTTCATTCACGCCCTCTGTCAATGTCGCGTAAAGCTTATCCGCCAGCGCATAATTTTGATACAGCGTCTCAATCGTCTCTTCCGTCACATCCATATAGGCGATCTCATCTTTGCTTAAAGAAGAAAAGTACGCTTTCGCTGCCTCCGCCGCTTTCTTCTGCTCCTCCTCGCTGAGCGATATATCCTGCTCTTCTGCGAGCTGATCCATGCAGGTGATACGCGCCAGCTCGGAAATCGTCATCTCCTTCACATACGAATCCAGCTGTTTCTTACTGGATGCCTGTTCCCAGAGGTTCAGTCCATATACCGATCCATAAATGTTCTGATAATTACACAGATACACCTTGGCCTCCGGCAGGGTGCATACGGTCTCTCCGATCCGGAACACATCCTTATTGCCGATCCCTGTCGTAAATATGACCTTTCGTCCGGCGACCTCGCATCCGCCGCATAACAGCGATGCGCAAAGCACCGGTATCAACATTAGTTTCTTCGTTCGTATTTTCATGTTGTTTATCCCAAATTTTCCTTATTCTGCCTTAGACTTGTTTATGATACTTCTCGCAACGCTCAGTCCGTTTGCTGATGCCTGCTGCAGTCCTCTGGTAACTGATGCACCGTCTCCCATGGCACGCAGTCCCTTTACATTTGTCTCAAATTCCCTGTTCACCACAACTTTATTGGAGTAGAATTTGACCTCCACACCATATAACAGTGTCTCATCGCTGGCAATACCAGGTGTCACCTTATCCAGTGCCTCGATCATCTCCGCAATATCCACCATGATACGGTGTGGCAGTACTAACGAGAGATCTCCCGGCACTGCGTCCTTTAAGGTAGGGATCAGATTGTTCCTGCAGAGGCGCTCCTCCGTCGTCCTTCTTCCACGTCTGAAATCTCCAAACGTCTGTACCATGATCTTGCCGTCACACAGCATATTGGAAAGCTGCGCGATCTGCTTGCCATATTCGATCGGTGTCTTAAACGGCTTCGTAAAATTTTTGGATACGAGCAGTGCAAAGTTGGTGTTGTTCGTCTTCATATCCATGGATTTATACGCGTGTCCGTTTACGACCGCAAGTCCGCCATCGTAATACTCTGTCGCCACTTCTCCGGACGGATTCGTACAGAAGGTCCGCACTTTATCATCAAAGGTCGGTGTGTGGTAGACGAGTTTTGCCTCATACAGGTTTTTATTTAAAAAGTCCATGACTTCATCGCGGACTTCGACGCGGACACCGATATCCACCGTGCCGACTTCCGTCTCTATGCCGTGCTGTTTACAGATGTGGCTGAACCAGTCCGCACCCTCGCGGCCGACCGCAGAAACGATCTCATCCGCGAAATACGTCTCTCCTTTTTCTGTCACAACACCTTTTGCCTGTTCCTCCTCGATCAGGATATCCTCGATCATCGTATCAAAGAGGATCTCCACACCATGATCCAGCAGATCTTTCTGGAGTCTCGCGTAGATCTTGTATCCTTCCTCCGTACCCAGATGGCGGATCGGACATTCGATCAGCTTTAAATTGGCATTGATCGCCTTTCTGCGGATCTCACGGATCTCTTTTTCCTTGTCCACACCGTAAATATTCGTGTCAGCGCCAAATTTGAGATAGATTTCATCCGATTCGTGGATCAGCTTTACCGTTTCATCGTATCCTAAGATATCCGGCAGATTTCCGCCGACATCCGGGGAAAGGGACAGCTTTCCATCGGAAAAAGCGCCCGCGCCGGCAAATCCGGTCGTGATCGAACATGGCTTGCATCCCACACAGACCTTTGTCTTACGCTTTGGACATTGTCTGTTTTCTATTCTGCGTCCTTTCTCAATGATCAGCACCTTCATCTCCGGTCTTTTATGTATCAGCTCATAAGCGCAGAAGATCCCGGAAGGACCTGCACCTATAATTATCACATCATATTGATTCAATTTTATTCCTCTTTTCCGCTCTGTATTGCCCGTTATGCTTCTACGATCAGATATCTTCCGTCACCGATCGCAAAAACTTCCTGCGCGCTTAAGATCTCATCCTGGCTCATACCGGCGATATCCGCTCCGCTTTCTTCAAAATATTTTTTCACTTCATTCTTGTTTTTACAGACCACTGCCATGCAGTCCTCTAAGAACGCATCCGCCTCTTCCATGGTCTCTGCCACTTCCTCGGGAAACAGCTGATTTTGATGTTCCAGAAAATAAGTGAGACATGCTTTATCAAATTTCATATGATCTCTCCTTTTCCTTGTTTTCGCATTTTACACAACGATTATATCATATTATGAAACGTGCAAAATATCAATGCCATTTTGCAGTAATTCCTGGTAGATACGGGCAACCGGAAGTCCTACCACATTGTTGTAATCCCCGGATATTTCCTTTATAAAAGCAGCGCATTTTCCCTGTATTCCATACGCGCCTGCCTTATCCATCGGTTCTCCTGTCCGGATATACGCCAGGATCTCTGTTTCCGTCATCGGATACATGGTGACCTCTGTTTTCTCCGCAAAGGTGAGCTTCTCCTTTTTCCCGGCACACGACCAGCACAGGGTCACGCCGGTATACACCTCATGCGTATTTCCCTCGAGCATGGCCAGCATGCGAAACGCGTTCTCCTCGCTCCCCGGTTTCCCGAGGATCTGTCCCTTACAGGAAACGACCGTATCCGCGCCGATCACAAGCCAGTCGCCCTCTTTTTGTGTGTCTGCCACTTCCGCCGCTTTCTGCGCGGAAAGCTCCTCCACTACTTTTTTCGGATCAGCGCTTGTGATCTTTTCCTCACCACATGCCGGCTGCACGGCAAAGCAGACTCCGATCTGATCCAATAACTCCCTGCGTCTCGGTGACGCACTCGCAAGTATGATCTTCATGTATCTCTTTTCTCCTTCTTCTTATGGCAAAATGATCTCTTTTTTTAAATGGAACGAGTAGATGATCTTCTCACGGACCTTTTTCCCGGTGGCCTCCTCCAGTGCTCTCGCATAGAGATCCAGCTGCGCCTGGTATCTCTGGATCAGCTGTTCTGGCTTTTCTACCGAATCAGTCTTATAATCCATCAAGATGATATCTCCGTCCTCATAGAAGAACGCGTCCACGATTCCCTGCACCAGAACCAGTTCCCTGCTGTCGCAATCCCAGATCTCTCCCGCCGGGATACCAAGCACAAACGCCTTTTCCTTCCGCAGTTCTTCCCGCTGATCCGCCTGTACCATCCGCTTTCCAAGCGGGGATGCGAAGAAATCCACGATCATCGGGATACGCACCAGCTCATACATCGTCTCATCCAGTCTTCCCGCCTTTTTCAGCTTTTCCAGTTCTTCCGCGATCCATGCGTACACCTGCTTTTTGTTCCCGTCAGACGGCGAACCGGCAAACGGCAGACACTGCATGACCAGATGCATCGCGCTTCCGCGCAGCGCCCCACGGTTTACCCGGTCTCTCTTTTCAATAAAATCCGGTACGATCTCCTCGGTCTCCTCTTCGGCATACCATTGCACCGTCTCCATTTCCTCCGGTTCAAACTGCATCCGCTGATGCTTGATCTCCGACACGGACACTTTGGTCTTAATATCTTTTTCCGCCTCAAACGGATAAGCAAACGACAGCCGTTCTTCTATCTTTTCTAACAGCTCTTTATCTGCCGTTTGAACCGCTCTTTTGACCTGCTCTTTCGTGAGCAGGGTCCGTACCGCCTCCTTCAGGTGTCCCGCGCGCGCGTCCGTCTCCCCGAACATGCGTATTTCATATTTCTCAGGATAGGAATACAGCGCCGGGAGCACCCAGTCAAAATAGCAGTGCGCACTGCTGCGCGCAAGAAAACTTACCGGATGTTCCGTATCCACATTCTGTCTGTATTCCCCGAATTTCTTCTCCACATCCTTCAGACAGCCGCAGAGGATCAGTTTCTCCTTCGCACGGGTGAGTGCCACATAAAGAACACGCAGCTCCTCTCCGAGGTTTTCCTCCTCCGTCTGTCTTGCCAATGTGCGCTTTAACAGTGTCGGTGTCTTTGTCCGGCGCACGGTATCCATACAGTCCAAGCCGATCCCAAGCTCAGGATGCAGAATCAGCCTGCTCCTTGTGTCCTGCGTGTTGAACGTCTTACCCATGCCTGCCGCAAATACCACCGGAAATTCCAGACCTTTGCTCTTATGGATACTCATGATCCGCACCGCATTCTCATTTTCATTGATGATATCCGCCTCACCGTAATCCACATCATATTTGCGCAGTTTTTCGATATAGCGAACAAAATGGAACAGACCTTTATAGCTCGTATCCTCATAATGGATCGCCTGCTCGATCAGCATCTGCACATTCGCGCACTTCTGCTCTCCCGCCGGCAGTGCGGTGATATAGGAAAGATAACCGGTTTCTTCAAGCAGTTCGGTGATCAGTTCATGCACCGGTGTATACGGTACTCTTTTCCGGAAAGTCTCCAGTTTTGCAAGGAAACCGCGCAGCCGCTCCCGCAGTTTTTGATCTGTTTCCTCTTCCGGCATCGTATCATACGTCAGTATGCTCTCATAAAAGGTCTTCTCCCCGGAAACCGCCCTTATCTTTGCAAGGTCTTCTCCCGAAAAGCCGCCGACTGGTGAATACAGCACTGCTGCGAGCGGAATATCCTGCATCGGATTGTCGATCACGCGCAGCATATTTAAGACGGTCTGGATCTCCACCGTAGAAAAATAACCGGTGCGCGATGTGGTAAACGCAGGGATCCCTTCCTCTAACAGAACCTTTACAAAGGTATCCGCCATCCCGGAAACACTGCGCAGCAGGATGACAATATCGCGGTACTCCATCGGACGGAGCTCCCCGCTTTCCTTATCCGTCACCGTCTGGCCTTCTTTTCGCATTTCATGGATGCGCGACGCGATCATACGCGCTTCAAGTTCCACGCGTTCCATCTCCTCCGCGCCACTTTCATCCGCCACAAGTACCTCCATCGCAAACATTGCAGGATCCATGGCTTTGGGATAATCCGCTCCCGGATAAAGCGCCGCGTTTTCGTCATACACCACATTTCCAAGGTCTCTGCACATGATCTTATAAAAAATATCATTGACCCCGGAAAGCACTTCATTTCTGCTTCGGAAATTTTTTTGCAGATCGATACGCTCACATCCCGGCATTCCTGCGGCATAGGTGTCGAATTTTTCCATAAAAAGCTCCGGTCTTGCCAGACGGAAACGATAAATACTCTGTTTTACATCCCCCACCATAAAAAGATTATTCTGCCCAAACCGTTCCTTTGAGACCGCACGAAGCAGTGTCTCCTGCACATAGTTACTGTCCTGATACTCATCGATCATGATCTCGTCAAACAGTGCCGCAAACTCATCCGCCGTCTCCGTCGGCTCTTTGGTTGTCTGATCCACCAGGATCTTTAACGCAAAATGTTCCATGTCCGAGAAATCTACCAGATTCTTTCTCTTTTTCTCCGCCGCAAAGCATGATGCGAATTCCTCGGTGAGTGCGACCAGCATCTTTACTGCGGGTGCCGTCTTTTTCATATCGAGGAAGATCTCCTCCGGCTCCTTAAAAAAGAATTTGTCGCGCATATCCTTGATCTCTTTTTTCATCGCGTTCCGGATATTCTGCACGAGCTCTTTTTTTTCAACGCTTCCCTCAAATTTCCGTGCCGCCGCAAGCTTTGGAAATGCCTTCGCGTACGCGTTTATCTCCTCCCCGAACCGTGCATAGCTCCCGGATTCTCTGATCGCGTCCAGCCGCCGGATGTCCTCTTTTAACGCATCCGCATACATATAAGGCCCATCCGGCTCCTCACATACGTTAAGTGCCTCCCGCATCTGCGATCCACAGTCTGATACCGCAGTCACAAGCGAGTCCAGAAACTGTTTCATCCAGTCCGCCTGCTCCATATCCGCTTCCTCTTTAAGATCATACGCCTGTCCACAGGAAACGAGCCACTCATCCGGCCACGGATAACTCTGCGCGTAGGTATACATCTTTAAGATCATATCCTGGATCGCCTGATCGCTTTTGGCACTTCCGTACCCTGCCACAAAAGAAAGAAACGCTTCTTCCCCCGCCGCATAATGTGCTTCCAACAGCTTGCCCAAAACATCGGACCGCAAAAGTGACAGTTCCCCTTCGTCTGCTACCCTGAAATTCGGTTCCAGGTCGATCTTATAGAAGTAGTTCCGGATCACATACAGACAAAAACTGTCAATCGTTGTGATCTGCGCATTGTGTACCAGCGTAAACTGCCGCTGTAAATGAATATCCTCCGGTTCTTCTTCCAGCTTTTTTTCGATCGCGTCCCGGATACGTTCCCGCATCTCGGCAGCCGCCGCATTGGTAAAAGTTACAATGAGCAGTTTGTCGATATCCACTTTATCCTGCGTGATCTTTTGTATGATACGTTCTACCAGAACCGCCGTTTTTCCGGATCCTGCCGCCGCAGATACCAGAATATTCCGCTCTCTTCGGTCAATGACCTTTTTCTGGCTCTCCGTCCACGTCATGCCCATGAAACTCCTCCTTCCTCATCTGCGCAAAGATCTCCTCATCGGAATCAAATTTTTTCAGATTGCGGTACGAAAATCCCGGCATTTTTTCATCGAATCCACACACTCCATGGTATGGACAGAACGCGCAGGCTTCCTTTTTGTCCAGCCGGTATGGCGCAGCATCAATGTTTCCCGCGAGAATGTCCGTACCGAGCTCCGCGATCTTATGATGTACAAACGCAGACAGTTCTCCAAACTCCTCCTGTCCCACCGCATGGGAACCTGCTTTTAAGGAACCGTCTTTTTTTCTTCCGACCGGCAGGACAACCGATGTCCCGGTAAGATCCCGGTCCATGGCATTGATCACTTCGGTCTTTGCGTTGACCAGTCCGTCCATCTTTAATTTTCCGAGGATCTCCTCAAAGATCTCCTCCTCCGATCGTTCCTCTGACACATCAATATACGGATCATCCATATGATAATAAAAGATCCCGCCCGGAAGCACCTTTTTGCCCGGATAACGTTTCTGTATCAGCTCCAGCCCCGCATTCAAATACACGACTAACTGCAGCTGAAGTCCGTGATAGATCGACAGAAGCTCAAACTGCGTGCTTCCTCCTGATTTGTAATCCACGATCTTTACATAGATATCATCCTCATTTTCCCAGAGATCCATCCGGTCGATCCTGCCCTTTAAGCGCATCTTTTCCTTCTCGCCAAGCGCGAAATTAACTGCGTCCAGATCCTCGGTAAACGAAAAGGAGACCTCATAATTTTCCGGCAGAAAGCTGCCTCGTTTGATCTGCTCGGTGATCGTTTTTACCGTACGGTTCAAAAGCGCATGCATCCGCTCTACCATATACGCATCCCTCGCGGTATCGTAAAGCGAGGTGTTTCGCATGGCTGCCACCGCGTCCTCAAGCGCCTGTCCTGCCATCCGCTCCATCTCTGCATCGGGAACGCTAAACCAGTCATACTCGCTTTTTTCCAGTGCTTTTGAATAGGTTTCCAGCGCCTGATGCAGTATATTTCCAAGATCCGGCGGCGTAAATTCACTGATCTCGCGTTCCGTGAGTCCCAGTCCGTAACTCAAAAAATGGGAAAACGCACAGGACGCAAAACGCTCCAGTCTGGTCACGCTGTTTGTAAGAACCGCTCCGTAAAGCGCACTTGCCGCGTCTTTGGTCAGCCGCTCACCGGCATGACAGTAAAAGGCAGCGTCCAGCAGTTTTTCTACTCTTCCTGCCCACTTCTCCTTCGATGCATACCATGCGTAAAGTGCTTTCCACTCTTCCTCCATCGTGCCTTCCCGTACCCCGGAAAGCCCGTCCAGAAAGATCTTCAGACTGCTCTCCGGCGTCACGAACCGCAGATCGGATGCATTTTTTATCTCCTCCACCGCAAGCTTGGGGAACAGCTTGCTGACCGTCCCAACCAGATAGGAACGCCGCTGTGCTTTCCCGTCCATATTGACCTTCGCATAGGTGATATACAGTTTTTCGGACGGTTTTGTCATATTCAGATACAGATAAAATTTCTGGATAAACGCCCGTTCTCTGGCTGTCGGCGCAAGTTCGATGTGCTCCGCGAACAGCCTTTCCCGCTCCAGCTCCGAAATGATCCCGCCGTGGTTATCCGCCTTCGGGATCACACCGTCATTGACTCCGACAAAAAACAGGACACGGATATGCTCCAGTCTGGTTCTCTCAATATCTCCGATGACCACACGGTCATACCCCGGAGGGATCACGCCGACATTCGCCGCCTCAAATCCGGCATCCAGGATCTCCCGGTACTCACGCACGGAAAGAAGTTCCTCTCCCAGGAGATCTACCATCTTTTCCAACAGATCCATGACGATCCCGTAAATCTGCTCATACTCCTTCGCCGTTGCGGCATCCCCGTTTTCCTCAAATGTCTTTTTGTATGCAGTCATCTTCTGCGCGATCTCATGCGCCCGGATAAACTCATAAAGTGCCACGGTCTTTTGCCGCAGATCCGCTGCCGGATCCCGGAAAACCTGATATAACGGTTCGATGTCCGCAAAAAAGACCTCCCGCATGCCGTTTACTTCTTCTAAAACCGCTTCCTCCCAGTTTTTCGGCAGACGCACCCACTTTTTCTCCCAGCCGGCATGTCCACGCACTCCTGTCGCAAGCACATAATTTTCCAAAAGATCTACTTTTTCTGTCGCAAGCCCGGTCAGCGCCGTGCGGAAATAGCGGAAAACACTTTCATAGGAAAAATCCTGCTCTATGATCTCAAGCACCGCCCGGATAAACTCCGGAAACGGATGAAACAGGATGTTTTTCTTATTATCCATAAACACCGGTATCCCGTACTCCGCAAAGATCTGCGGCGCATAGTTTCCATAGGTCGCGTCATCCCCGGATACGATCGCGAAATCCCGGTAGCGGTAGTGTTCTTCCCGCACCAGACGTCTGATCTCTCCCGCCGCAAAACACAGTTCCTCCCGTGCGTCATGCAGTGCGAAAACGCGGATGGCATCCTGCTCTTTCTCATAGGCTGTCTGTTTTCTGCGGAACAGATTCTGCTCCAAATGATAAAGCGCAGGCGCATTTTTGTAGCGCTTGGTTTCTCCGCCGCCCAAAACGACCGGCTCTTTGACACAGACACCGGTTTCCCTTGCGATCTCCATCAGGCTTCTTATCATCTTGCGGCTCATGTAAAACAGATCCTGCATCTGCGGTTTCGCGTAAAAATCCTCCCGCTCATCCATGGAGACCGTCACAAGGACATCTTTGACCAGTGGAAATAACACCGTAAGCAGCTTGTTCTGATTCGGGGTAAAGCCGGTAAAACCGTCAAATACCAGCGTACTGCCACGCAAAAGAGCGGAGTCATCCGCAAGCTCCGCCAGAAGATCCAATATTTCCTCCGCTGTAATATAAGTGCCTTCCACATAATCCAGAAAACCACGGTACATGGTAAGCACATCGCGCATCTTATAGGAAAAAGAAGATGTCTTTCCTTCTCCGGTCAGTTCTTCCAACATTTCCGGGGTGACATTGTACTGCATGAACTCGGACAACAGTGACTTTACCTCACTGATATAGCCCATCTTTTTTAAGTTGGCGCCAAGTACCGGCAGCTCCTTCTTTTTTTCTCCCGCGACTTTCCGTAAGACCAGATTTTTTCCGGTCTCCTCAAGCACGACAAAATCTGTTTTTCCAAGTTCGTCAAACACACGAAACGCCAGACGGTTAAAACTGAGGACATCGATATTCATGATCGCATGCTTCGGATGCAGACTGACTAACTCCTTTTGTGTCTGCATGGTAAACTGCTCCGGAACCAGGATCAGGTAACTTTCCATCGGATGCGCCATGGACTCCTCGATCACTTTCTGATACAGGAAAGACGATTTTCCGCTTCCCGAATTTCCCAAAATAAACTGTAACGACATACTTTTCCTCTTTTTCTAATTCAGCCAGGTATCCACCGTCTGATCGATCCGGTCTGCGATCACCTGCATCCCGCTGTTATTCGGATGCGCTGCCACGACCTCATTGTTGATCGCATGCAGTTCTCCGTCATCTCCAAGTACCTGTGTTCCCATGCCTGCCTGATACTGCGCACCGGTGCGCACATCATCCAGATTGATAAACGGGATCCCGTACTCTGCCGCCGCCTGCTGCTTGATGCTTTGCACCTCATCATTGTTCCACAGGATCTGTCCTAAAAATATGATCTTCGCGTCCGGTGCCTCTTTTTTCAGATAATCGATCAGATTGGTGTAATCTTTTACGGTCACCGGCGTATCTTCCGTAATGTTCTCGCCCAGCTGTACCGTGATCAGATCAAGATCTTCACTGAGCACATCATCCAGATCTTTCAGATAGCTGTCCCGGTCTCCTGCCTCGTTGGTCTCCCAGTCCTGAAAGCAGACCGACTGAAACTCCACATGATTTCTTTTTTCACTGAGATGCGCCGCCACCAGATGCACATAATCGTTCTCCGGCCGGTCAGCCGCCATGCCGTAATCACTCCACCAGATCTTGTTTCTCTCCTCCGGCTTTCCATCCCAGTGCGTGACCGAATTTCCGATCGCCAGATAATTGTATGGCGCAGAGTGCTGCAATTCGTTTTTCACGCCATCCTTTACCTCTGTCCCCGCCGTTTTCTGCGTGGACGATATTGTTCCTTTTCCATTGGTCTGTCCGCCATGCGCGCTTCCACATCCGACGGTCAGTGCTATCATAATCGCAAGCATTCCTGCCGCGAACATTCTCTTCTTTTTCATAATGCCTCCCTCATATCTGACACATTTTTTCCGTCCTTTATAATATAAGCGAAAAAGGATGTGCTGTCCATAAGCAGACTGCACATCCTCCAAAATTTCACATTTATTTAAGAAACCGTACCCGGATCTGTGTTCCGGCATCTTTCTCGCTCTCGAGTTCCAGATTCGCGTGATGTTGTGCCACGATATGTTTTACGATCGCAAGCCCCAGTCCCGTTCCTCCGGTCAGCTTGGAACGGCTCCGGTCTACCCGGTAAAAGCGCTCAAAGATACGCTCCTGATGCTCTTTTGAGATTCCGATCCCGGTGTCCTTCACCGACAGAACGACCTCTGTGTCCATCTCCTCCACCGAGACATCCACTCTTCCGCCCTTTTTATTGTAACGGATCGCGTTATCGCACAGATTGTATAACAACTCATTCATCATTTCCCGGTTTGCGTTTACATACGCGCTCTTTCCGGACAGCTGCAATGTCACATCATGGTTTTCCGCGTTGACCTGAAGCATATCCACACACTTTTCTGCCATCGCATAGAGATCCAGCTGTTCATATACCACTTCCTGCGTAGATACGTCTAACTCGGATAAACGGATGATATCATTGATCAGTGTCAGAAGCCGGTTCGCGTTCTGGTGAATCTCGCCTGCAAAGCGGACAACATCCTCATCCGTTGCCATTCCGCTCTCGATCAGCTCGGAATACCCGGAAATCGATGTGAGCGGCGTTTTTAACTCATGCGATACATTCGCCGTAAACTCCTGCCGCATATCCGCGTTTTTCCGGATATCTTCGTGCTGCTTCTGGATTGTGGTGATGAACGGACGCAACTCTTTGTAGACCCGGATCGACTCAAGATGATCCATATCGTTTGCCATCTGTTCCACCGGTGCCACGATACTTTTGGTCAAAAGATGGGAAAACAGTGCGCCCACCGCGAACAGTACGACCGCCAGACCGAGCAATAATGGGAATGTAGACGACATAATGCTAAGCACATTATCCGATTCCTTTGCCACGCGCAGGACATTTCCATTATCCAGACGCACCGCATAATAAAACATGCTGCGCTCCAATGTGCTGGATCTGCGGATCGTGCTTCCCTCTCCGCTCTCGATCGCCGCCTCAATCTCCGGACGTTTCTCGTGGTTATCCATGTCACTGGCGTTGGCATTGCTGTCGTACTCGACGCTTCCATCCTCCGCGATCACCGTCACGCGAAGCCCGTCTTCCTTTGCATCATAGGAAATATGATCCATGTCTGAAAAAGCACCCGTCTCAACCAACACCCTGGCATAGGTATGCAGATCCTCCATCACCTCGTCCTTCAACACCTCATAACTCACTAACGTTGAAATGACGAGCGTCAGAATGATGGCTGTGACCGACATGATCAAAAACTGCAGATTGATCTTCTTTTTCATGGCACTACTCCAACCGGTATCCGACGTTGCGCACCGTCTTGATGCGGCTTCCGGATTCTCCGAGTTTCTGACGCAGGGTCTTTATGTGCATATCGAGTGTTCTGGACTCGCCCTCGTAGTCCATTCCCCAGATATGAACCATGATCTCCTCACGCGGGATGACGATCCCGGCGTTTTGCATTAACATCTTTAAAAGTTCAAATTCCTTATAGGTCAGTTCACACGGCACATCATGTACATATACCATGCGCTTTTCATCATCGAGAAAAATATCTCCGATCGAAAGCAGTTTTTCCTCTGACATATGAAGACTCCGTCTGAGCAACGCTTTGGTTCTTGAGATCAGCTCCATCACGCCAAACGGTTTGGTCAGATAATCATCGGCGCCGATATCGAGCCCCTTGACCTTGTCCATCTCAGAAGTTTTTGCGGTCACCATGATGATCGGCACCATGCGCGTCTCCGCTTTCTTTCTGAGTTTTTTCACAATTTCAAGCCCGTCCTCATCGGGAAGCATGATGTCCAACAAGACCAGATCCGGAACCTTGTCCCGTATCCTTGCGAAAAAATCCTTCGCACAGGCGAAATCTTCTATCGTATACCCGGAATTTTTAAGCGCGAAGCTCTCTATCTCCCGGATGTTCACATCATCTTCCACAATATATATCAGTGCCATTTTTTTCTCCTTTAATCGGGTAATGCATACTTCTTTCGATATTGATTATACATTACGTCAAAATCTTCGTTGTCTTCCTGTTTTACCTGATCTAAATATTCGTGGGTGTCTAACACATCTTCGTTGATCTGGATCATATATACCGCAATATTGGAGCAGTGATCCGCAATTCGCTCTAAGTTCATCGCGATATCAGACAGACAGAAACCGAGCTCAATGGTACATTTTTCTTTTCTGAGACGTTTCATATGACGTTTCTTTTCTTCCTTGTCGATATGATCGATCACTTCCTCAAGCGGCTCAACCATCTCTGCCTTCTTTAAGTCTTCCTCTTCAAATGCCTGATAGGACATTGCAATGATCTCCCGGACAGCATCGGTATAGATCTTTAATTCCTCTACTGCCTTCTTGGAGAACTTGCCCTCTTTTTTCTGCATCTGACGCGCTACTTCGCAGAGATTCATCGCGTGATCTGAGATCCGCTCGAAATCCCCGATACTGTGAAGCAGCATGGCAACCGTCTGGGAATCTTCTCTTGAGATCTGTCCTCCGCTGATCTGCATCAGATAAGTTCCGATCTCATCCTCGTAATGATCGACCTTCTGCTCGTATCTTTCCACCTGATCCGCTTTTTCCTCGTTAAAATCTGTCAGCAGATCCATTGCGGTAAACACCGCGCGTCTGGAAACTTCCGCCATATCCACAGCCGCATGTTTTGCCTGCTGAACCGCGAATGCCGGTTTTTCTAAGAAACGTACATCCAGTACATTTTCATCCTTCGCCGCAAGCGCAAGATCTTCTTCGCTGTCCGGCATGGTAAGACATGCCAGTTTTACCAGTCCTTTACGGAACGGTAACAGCAGTACGGTCGCCACGATGTTAAATACACTGTGGATAACGGCGATACCCGCCGCATTCGCGCTGTGACCTAAAAATGAAAAATGAACTACTGCATTGATGCTGTAAAATGCGATCATAAAAACAAGTGTTCCAATGATATTAAAATACAGATGTACCAAAGCGGCACGCTTTGCATTCTTCTTTGCTCCGATCGATGAGATCATCGCCGTTACACAGGTACCGATGTTCTGACCCATGATGATCGGAAGCGCTGTCGCGAAACTGACCGATCCGGTCGCGCAGAGTGCCTGTAAAATACCGACAGATGCCGATGAACTCTGAATCACCGCGGTAAGGACCGTACCTGCGATCAAACCTAAAATTGGATTGGAGAACATGGTAAGGATGTTGGTAAACTCCGGCACATCCGCAAGTGGTTCTACCGCCCCGCTCATCATTTCCATACCAAACATAAGGATCGCGAATCCAAGCATGATTGCGCCGATATCGTGCTTTTTCTCACTCTTTACAAACATGATCAGAATGACACCGATCAGTGCCAGTATCGGGGAAAAAGAGGTCGGCTTTAACAGCTGCATAAAGAAGTTGTCACTCTCTATCCCGGTAAGACTGAGCATCCAGGAGGTAACGGTCGTACCGATATTCGCTCCCATGATGACTCCGACTGCCTGCTCTAACTTCATAATTCCGGAATTGACAAATCCGACGACCATAACTGTCGTTGCGGAGGACGACTGGATCACTGCCGTAACTCCACATCCGAGAAGTACCGCCTTGATGGGACTTGAGGTCAGTTTTTCCAGAATACGCTCCAGCTTTCCGCCGGAAACCTTTGCGAGACCGTCTCCCATTGCGTTCATTCCGTACAAAAATAGTGCTAATCCACCTAACATTGTCAAGATACTAAAAAAATCCATATTTTTCTCCTCGCATTTTCAACTTTTTTTGCGCCTATATTTCAATAGTATTATCTGCGATTGTAAAATGCAAGTATTATTTATGTAAAATCCTTGAAACTCCTTTTTCGATTTTTTCTGGTATCCTTACGCGAACCCGCCTGTTTTCAGGCTTTTTGTTCGTTTTTTTCCGTCTCATATGACTTGTGCTGTCCGGTGATGGAAAAGATTACCCACTCCGCGATGTTGGTCGCATGATCACCGATACGCTCTAAATATTTTGCGATCATAAGAAAATCTGCCGCCTGCGCTCCGTTGTTGGTATCCTGATGGATCAGATCGATCAGCTCATCTTTGATTTCCGCAAACAGCTCATCCACACGGTCGTCCCTGCCGATCACCTCACCTGCCAGCACAATATCCTTATTTACGAACGCCTCAATGCTTTTTACCAGCATTACGGTCGCTTCTTTCGCCATCTCCTGCGTCCGTTCCAGTTCCTTGATATACTGCTGATCCGCAAGCTGGATCGTGATCTCCGAGATATCCGTCGCATGATCGCCGATCCGTTCCATATCCGTGATCATTTTCAGTGCCGCCGAGATCACACGCAGATCCCTTGCCACTGGCTGCTGCTGCAAAAGCAGCTTCAGACACAGATTCTCTATCGTGCGCTCCTGGTTATCAATCTCGGTATCCATCGCGACCGTCTTTTGCGCCAGCTCCGCGTCCTGCTTTACCAGCGCGGTAACTGCCATCTCGATCGCCTTTTCGATCAGACTTCCCATTTCGATCAGTTCATCATTCAACTGTACCAGTTCCCGGTCAAATCGATTTCTCATAAAAAAATAACTCCCTTCTTTGTTTTATTATCCGAAACGTCCTGTAATATAATCTTCGGTACGTTTGTCCCTCGGCATCGAGAACAGTTTTTCTGTCTTATCCGCCTCGATGACCTCTCCCAGCAGGAAGAACACGGTATTGTCAGACACACGCGTTGCCTGCTGCATGTTATGTGTGACCATAACGATCGTATATTTTTCTTTCAGTTCCAGCACCAGATCCTCGATCTTTGATGTCGAGATCGGATCCAGCGCGGAAGTCGGCTCATCCATCAGAATGACTTCCGGTTCCACCGCGAGCGCCCGCGCGATGCAGAGCCTCTGCTGCTGTCCGCCGGAAAGTCCAAGCGCGCTCTTTTTTAACCGGTCTTTGAGTTCATCCCAGATCGCCGCCTGCTTTAACGACTTTTCCACAATGGCATCCAGCTTTACTTTGGAATGGATCCCATGGGTACGCGGTCCGTATGCGATATTATCATAGATGCTCATCGGAAACGGATTCGGGGACTGGAACACCATGCCGACCCGCTTCCGCAGATGATTGACATCCATGTTTCCATAAATATCTTCCCCATCTAAAAGGACATCTCCTGTGATCTTACATCCCTCCACCAGATCATTCATCCGGTTCAACGATTTTAAAAATGTGGATTTTCCGCATCCGCTCGGTCCGATAAACGCTGTGATCTCATTCTTTGGAATGTCCATATTTACATTTTTTAATGCATGAAAACTTCCATAATATAAATTCAGATTTCTGACTGTAATTTTATTTTCCATATATTTCTCCTGCTCTATTTTTTCTTCCGCTTTTCATCAGCGCTTTTCCAGTTTTCTCGCAACCGCGCCGGAAAGCATATTGATGATGATCACGAGGATCAGAAGTACGACTGCTGTCGCATACGCTTCATTGGTGTTCAGTCCCTCTTTGGAAAGATTGTACATATGTACCGACAGGGTACGCACGGAAGAGAATACATTTTCCGGTACTTTCGCCACGGTACCGGCGGTATAGATGAGTGCCGCCGTCTCTCCCACGATACGGCCGATCGCAAGGATCACGCCTGCAAGGATTCCAGGAACCGCAGACGGAAGTACGATCTTAAACACCGTGCGCAGTTTTCCGGCTCCAAGTCCGAAGCTCGCTTCCCGGTATGAATCCGGCACCGCGAGCAGCGCCTCCTCGGTTGTACGCATGATCACCGGCAAAACCATGATCGCCAGCGTAAATGCACCAGACAGAAGCGAATATCCCCATTTGCAGGCTCCAACGAAAAACAGCATACCAAACAGTCCATATACGATGGACGGGATTCCGGTCAGTGTCTCTGCCGTCACGCGGACGATCCCTACGATCTTATTGCCTTTCTTCGCATACTCCACCAGATAAACCGCCGCGAAGATACCAAGCGGTGCCGCAATGAGCAGTGTAAGTCCGGTCATTAAGATCGTATTGATGATACTCGGCATCATGGATACGTTGTTTGAGTCATACGTCCATGCGAATAATGACGGGGTCAGATGCGGCACACCCTTGATCAGGATGTAGATCACCAGAAATCCAAGTACACATATCGTGCAGACTGCCGCGAGCATTGTGATAAGCCACAGTAAGAAGGAACCCGGATGATGCCGAAACGACCGGAGCTTTTCCATTGTTTTTTTCTTAAATTCTGCCATCTATTCCACCGTCCTTCTCTTTAGTGCTGAAAACAGCAGGTTGATCAGTAAAATAAATACAAATAAGACCACGCCTGTCGCGATCAGCGCTTCCCTGTGAAGATCCGCCGCGTATCCCATTTCAATAACGATATTTGCGGTCAGTGTTCGCACACCTTTTAAGACGCCTTTTGGCATTCTCGCCTGATTTCCCGCTACCATGATGACTGCCATCGTCTCTCCGATCGCTCTGCCGACGCCTAAGATCACGCCTGCGAGGATTCCGGATTTTGCCGCCGGAACCACGGTGAGGAACACGCTTCTTTCATGTGTCGCGCCGAGCGCAAGCGCTCCTTCATAATATTTGTTCGGCACTGCCCGGATTGCCGATTCGGAAACTCCGATGATGCTTGGCAGGATCATGATACCAAGCAGAACCGATGCCGTTAAAATACTGTTTCCATTTCCACCGAAAGTACTTCTCACCCAGGGAACCAGCACACAGAGTCCGAAAAATCCATATACGACAGACGGGATCCCCGCGAGCAGATCCACGCCCGGTTTTACGATCTTATATATCTTTTTCGGACAGAACCGCGCCAGAAAGACGGCGGTCAGGATCCCGATCGGAACCCCGATGACCAACGCCCCCGCAGTGACATAGATACTGCCAAGGATCATCGGAAGTATGCCAAATATGTTATTTCCCGGTTTCCAGATCTTTCCACCTACGAAATTAAAAAATCCGATCTCCTTTATGGCCGGTATCCCGTTCATAAAAAGGAAAATACAGATCAGCGCAACGGAAAGGATGGAAACACATGCGGCGATCAGAAATACGATCTCCATTCCTTTTTCTTTTACCTTTTTCATACAGATGCAAATCCTTTTCTATTTTGATGTACTATGTGTTTGCAACCAGAGAAAGAGAGCTGTTTTCATCCAGCCCTCCTCTTTGGTCATTTCGTGTTACTCGATCACTATTTTACTTCATCCCAGGTTGTTACTTCACCACGGAAGATGCTGTTCACCTGATCTTTGGTAAGATCTTCGGTCGGATTGTTCTTGTTTACGATGATTGCAATACCATCTTTTGCGATTACTGTTGCGGTAAGACCGCCATCGATCTCAGTGTCTTTCAGCTCTCTGGATGCCATTCCGATATCACAGGTTCCATCCATTGCCGCTGTCATACCGGTTGTGGAATCGCTTTCCTGGATCTCGATTTCAGCTCCGCTGTTGACTTTCTGATATGCCTCCTGCAGTTTTTCCATAACAGGTGTTACGGAAGAAGATCCTGCAACAACGATCTTTCCGGATGCACCGTTTGATTCAAACGCGCCTGCATCGGATGCCTTGATATAACCATTATCCTCGATGATCTGCTGTCCATCCGCGCTCATGATATAGTTGATGAAATCCTGTGCCACGTCGCTCACATCGCCTTTGGTCGCAATGTTAAACGGTCTGGAAATTGTGTAGCTTCCATTGTTGATGTTGTCCGCTGTCGGCTCCGCTCCATCGATCTTTACAGCCTTTACTGTGTCATTTAAAGAACCAAGAGAAGAATAACCGATCGCATAATCATCACCAGCAACTGTTGTCATAACGATCTCTGTGCTGTTTGCGATGATCGCTTCGTCTGTTGTGTAATCTACTTTATCGCCGTTTGCGTCTTTTTCTTCCACACCAAACAGTTCAATAAATGCGCCTCTGGTTCCGGATCCATCTTCTCTTGATACAACCGAGATATCGGATGACGTATCAAAATCTCCTGTCGCATCTGGTGCCGCATCTGTTGTGGTGTTTCCGGAATCTGTCGTTGTATCAGCAGAACTTCCACATCCTGTAAGGGCTCCTGCGGTCAGTAATCCGCACACGAATAAACACATAATTTTTTTCATATTGTTTTCCTCCATTTCGTTTTACAAACTCATTCTACCAACGCAATGTAAAATGTAAAATCTATGTAATGTAAAACTCATGTAAAATCTGTGTAAGCAAAAAAGTGCATTTTTACAGGGGAATAAATCCCAATCCCTGTAAAAATGCACTTTCTATATTTTACATAGCTGTGTTTGTTAAAAATTTATCACTCGTTTTCTTCGATCTTAAACAGATCTACATTCTTCTTTAACTCTTCTGCTGATGTTGCCGCATCTTTGGCACGATCCAAAACCTCAGAAGATCCGTTCGCGATGGAAACGGTACGCTGTGCGATATTTGTTGTACCGGCCGCTCCGTCGTTGGATGCGGATGAGATTCCTCCGATTGCTTCCATGATACCGTCGATCGAAGCCACCAGTTCTTCCGATGTCGCGCTGAAATCCGCTACCAGATCGTTGACTCTGGACGCGTCATCATTGTATGCGTCTGCCATCTCTTCAAACTTATTAAAGCTGTCCACGATATCCGTGTCCACAAAATCAAGTAACCGGTTGGAGTCTGTCGCAAGATTTCCTACCGCCTGGTTTACATTGTCGGTAACTGCCTGAATATTGGCAACTGCCTCTTTGGACTGCTCTGCCAGCATACGGATCTCATCTGCTACTACCGCAAATCCCTTGCCTGCTTCTCCGGCTCTTGCCGCTTCGATCGAAGCATTTAACGCAAGCAGATTGGTCTGCCCGGTAATATTTAATATGGATTCCGCCAGCACGCCGATCTGATCGACTACCTTTGCATCCTCCAATGCTTTCTCCAGGCTTTCTCGGATCTCAGAAAGCATCTTGGTCACCATTGCGCGGTTCTTTACGGTATTGTCCTTTGTCTCTCTCGCACGTTTATGGATCTCTTCTGCTTCGGTAGCTCCATCCTGTGCTCTTACCGCAATACCCTTTGCAGCGCCCTCGATCTCCTGTGACATGGTACTGATCTGCTCTGCGGAAGCTGCTGTCTCCTCCGTGCTTGCTGCCAGTTCTTCTGTCGTTGCGGATACATCTTCGATCTCTTCATTTAAGGTTGTCACATTGCTCTCGATATTCTGTACAACCGTATCGATATTGTCAGCCTCACCTTTTACTTTTACCAGTAATTCACGGACAGATTCACGCATCTTGTTCAAAGTTGCGGACAACTGTCCAAAATCATCTTTACGGTTCAGATAAGCCGCATCCATCGACTGTGCGAAATTTCCTTCCGCGATCACTTCGATATGGCCGGAGATCTTCTTTAATGCTCTGGTGATATCAACTGCGATCTGAATAACAAGCAGTGTAACGATGATCAGTAAAACGATGCAGATGCTGACTAACGTAATTGCCTTCTGTGTTGCGAAATCCGAATACTCCGCGTCCTGAGCCGCGATCTCATCATCAATGTAATCCGTGTAATTACCGGTTCCGACTACCCAGTCAAACGGCTCAAAGTATTCACTGTAAGAACGTTTCGGGGAGGACTCGGTCTCTCCCTCCTTCGGGAATACATAATCGGTATATCCGCCGCCGTCTTCTACCGCGACACGGATGATCTCTTTTACCATCTGATAACCGGCTGCATCTTTTGTTCCCATACGGTTGGTACCTTCGGTATCACTGCCAAGCAGCACAACGTTTGTACCATCAGACTCGTCTACCCAGAAATAGCCGCTGTCACCATAGCGCATCTCGCGGACTTCATCCGCAGCTACTTTCTTTGCCTCATCCAGCGTATAGGTTCCATCTTCATACTCCTGGTTGATCTCTGTCAGAAGCGATATCACTGCCCCTACCTGCTCCTTGATGTTCTGGTCATAGCTCTGTCTGGTCGATGCCTCCATGCTCTCGATCGCTTTGTCCTTTACCTGATTTAAATTCCTTATGGACACAACACTCGCACCCAGGACCAGAATGATCACCAGTGCTATGATCATATTCAGTTTTGTTTTGACTTTTAAGTTTTTCATATAATCGCCACTTTTGTCTGTTTTGTCTAACTTTGCACTATGATATAATTCAATTATAGTCATTTTAACTACATCCGTCAATCAAAAACTAGACATTCTTTTCCTTTTTTATACAATTCCAACACTTTCTTTGGCAAGACGGTCCGCTTCCTCATTTCCCTCGATCCCGGAATGTCCCTTCACCTTGACAAACGTAAGTTTTAACTCCTTTTGTACTTCCGCCGCATAGTCATAATAAGCCATTGTTCCTTTTTTGTTGCGCTTCCACAGCCCTTTTGCCCACATTTCGATCCCCATATAGTCATAATAGATAACGAGTTCTTTCAATCCAAGCTCAACCGCTTTTTTCATTGCCGCCATACTGCCGCAGATCTCCCCCGCCACATTGCGCATGGATGCCATCTCCGCGTCATTTCCGTTTCCCTGCAGGATCTCTCTTTTACCGTCATACACCAGAAAGCCGCCGTAACCGTAAACACCGGTCTTTGCGTGATAGGAACCGTCCACAAACGCGTACGCCTTCGTCCCGTCTATATCCGTGGCTGCCTTTTCTTTCTTTTCTATTCCGGCAGCTCCGGAAACTCCGGCAAACGCCTCCGCTTCCTCCCGCGTCTTAAAACTCTTATACTGCGCACCCGGATATCCGTCGACCACTGCCTTGCATTCCTCCCAGGTGTTATAAATGCCGGGCTTTTTTCCTGTCCGGACTGCATAATATTTCTGTGCCATATCTTTTACCTCTTATACTTAGTATCTGCTGCTATTTTAACATTCCCCAAAAGAAATCACAACCGCCACCGTCCGGTCTTCTGCTTTCCGTTAAAATCCATTTTCCCCAAACTGCATATAATATCTGGAAAAGAAAAAACAGAGGTTCCCATGGATCATTTGGAACAAAATCTTTCAGACCCTATTGAAAATGCCGCTGTACCCTCTGCCCAGAATGCGATACGGGTATCAAACGCTGTCATTCAAAACATTTCCTATGATAAGGACACTGCATATGTAACGATCGCCTACAACAACTGTACCCGCTGCAACGCGCCGGAAATGCTTGTCACCCTGATCGTTTCGGGCAATACGATCCTCTTAGACGAAAACGGTGATCTGATCACCCCGGAAGACTTGCAGACCGGTATGATCGTCCATGCCACCTTCTCGACCAATATGACAAGAAGCAATCCGCCGCAGGCACAGGCATACCGAATCCGCATCTCCGGCCGCCCGGAGGTTGGAAACATAACCATCGGAAGAATCATCAACATTGACACCCGAAATCAGTTTTTCATTACCATGAGTGATGGAAATCCGGCCACCATGATACGATTCAACGTTTCCCCAAATACGGTCGTTTTAGATTCGATCGGACGGCAGATCAGTTTTTTGAGACTGGTGCCCGGTCTTCTGGTCAGCGTACAGCATGCTTCTTTCCTCACTGCAAGCATCCCGCCGCAGACAACCGCATTTGTCGTTCAGATCATGCGGTGATGGTTTGGTAAGCATATAAAAAACCCGGCAGAGCGATTTCTGCCGGGATTAAAATTCCCTGTTGGCATATTAGCCTTTCTTATTGCCTGCTTTTTTCATTACAAAATAATGAAGAGCGAACGAAACACTCGAAAATACAATAATAGAAAATATAGGTGAATTATTTTCCGAAACTGTTACATACTCCGAATTATATTTTTGACTAACTTCATAGATGTCATTTGCACCTGTAACTGCAGTAATACATATATATTCTACAACCAAACTTATAAAATTAAACCCAGAACAAATAGCTGCACATTGCAGATAATTGTCCTTTTCCAGATCTTTATCGCGATTTATTAATGTACTTACTATAATACTGAGTATGATTGGCACAAAAGAAAATAATAATTGCATAAACACATCCAATTGTTGAAGCATTAATAAAAAAATGCCTAAAACGAAAATATTAACACAAACACTTGCACACAGATTCTTTTTTATATTCATGTTTTCCCTCCTAAAGACTTCCTCTAAATTGCCACTATATGTCTCTGTCTGTACGGACAATAATACAATCGCTCTCATTTCATAATTTAAGAGCAAATATATATAACACTAAACAACAAATCGTACATATTACACTATCTTATCAACACCCGTTTTCTTCATCATATATCACTCTTTTCAAATTTTTTTTTGCCCAGTATTATACCAAACACAGAATAAATAGAAACCAGCATAAGTAATACACCTAAGCATTTCCACTCACATTTTCCCACATCTGAGTTTACTATCTTTTCTACATAGTATATTGGGACAAAATATTTTACATAAGAAAACTCTTTTAAATACATGAAAGCCAACCACACAAAAATAAATATACCCATTGCCTGAAATGATTTTTTATACGCACCTAAAAACAATGAAATATTCACCGTAAATATGAAACATAGCAAAATTGCCAATATATTCACAAGGTAATATAGCAATTCTCCCTTCCTGCAAAACTCTGGAACTGCGATATCCGCTCTCCTTATCGTAAATAAATAGAAACATATAATTGAAGTTATAATAAAAATCAACGTCGTAATAACTGCTAATATAAGATATGCAGTATTTTTAGCCAGATATATTTTCTTTCTATTATTAATCCGTTGCGTATATAACTGGATACTTTTATTTTCTATTTCTCCCCTCAAAGATCTAATCACACAAACAGAGAGTATGATAAAATAGATAAAACACATATATACAAAAGTATACATTTCAGATGCAAAAGCTAAACCAGACACTTTCTGCCCTCCTACATAAGTAAAAGATTTTGAGTTCATGGCAAGCCCTATCGAATACATAATAGGAATAAACAACATAGAAACCATCAAAAGAAAATCTTTATGTTTAATAATTTTGATAAGCTCTATTTTCACTAAATCTTTCATTCTTATTCTCCCTTCAACATATTTTCCAGATCATTCTCCGAAGATTTAACAAATACAATTCTAGCGTGTGGTACAATTGCCGCAATAACTTGATGAAGATCTGTGTTATTATTAAAAGCAAGACTTGATTTCTCAGTGTCTATCTCAACTCCAGGTATCCCTGCCATAGCCTGTATCAATCCTTGGTTTACACTCTCTACTCCAATTTCATATTGTCCATCCTCTTCTAATCCTTTATCATAGATTTTTTTTCCATCTTTTATTACAATTACCCTTTCACATAAACTCCTGACTTCATCCAAATTGTGATCAGAAAATATCACGCCAATCTGCTTTTCTTTCACGATTTTCTTGATATATTCCTTCACCATTGCTCTGCCATTAATATCTAAGCCCACAAATGGCTCATCCAAAATCATAAATTTATATCCGTTTAACAAAGCCTGTGCGAACCCTAATCTTTGCTTCATTCCAAAGGAGAACGATTTCACAAATGTTTTCCCTTTACCTTCTAATCCAACTATTTTCAACACTTCATCCGACTGCTTACGTATCAACTTCTTATCCCATATTCCAACTGCATTCTGAAGTAACCTTAAATTGTCATAGGTATTCATATAATCTAAGAAACTAGGTTGAATTAAGATGCCAAACTCTTTACGTATTTCACAATTTACTAATAAGTCCTTATTCTCAAAGCATATAGAACCCGCATCTGGAAAAATATTTCCTGCAATACAGTTTAATAAAGTCGTTTTTCCTGCTCCATTTTTTCCTATCAGGCCAACGATTTCTCCTTGATTAATCTGAAATGAAACGTCATCCAACGCCTTTTTCTCACCATAGTTCTTGGTCAATCCACTTACTTGCAAAGTCCTCATAAAACTCCTCCCAGATTTTTCTTCACCTCTATCATTAAGTCCTATGATATCTTCCAAACGTTAATATTTTGATTTCCAAATATTAAAAATACATAAATTTTTATCAGCCAATCTTTTCTTTTCCCTATTACAAGCGAATAAAATAAAAAAACATCTTTCTCCAAAACGAAAAAGATGTTTTTCCTAATATTTACTATATATTCTATGATAAATCAATAACAAATGCTTTAGTATATTCTTTCCATCCTTGTTCCAAATATAATCTCCCGTTATGCATTTCTACAATCTTTTTTGTTATTGACAGTCCCAGTCCACTATTGTGTTTTTCTGGATTTCTGGCTTTATCTCCACAAACAAAAGGATCAAATATTTTATCCTTAATTTCTTCTGGTATCAGTTCTCCACTATCGGCTATAATAATTTTTTTCTGATCGGTCAGACAAACCAAAGCATTTATTCCTGTTGGATTGTGCTGTATTATATTATTTAATAAATTTACAATCGCACGTTTTAATATCTTAAAATCAATTTCTGCTTCTGCCTTTCGATTCGGTATATCAATTACAAGATTAATTTGATGTTCTTCAAACAATAGTATTTTCTCAGCGATAATCCGCCTTAAAAATTCTCCCAAATCATAATTTGTTAATGTTAGTTTATAATCTGCACAATCAAATCTTGTATAATCTAAAAGCAGTTCGATCAATTCTGCCAAATTAGTAGCATTTTCGTTGATAATCCGCATGCATTTTTCTTTATGCTCCTCTGTTACCCGCCCCTCTAATACCACTGAAGAATATCCTTGGATAATAGTAGTAGGTGTTTTTAAATCATGTCCGATATCTGTAAGTAACTGCTGCCGTTGTTGATATGAAACTCTTTTTTCTTCTTCCATATCAAATAATCTTTTAACCATACTATTAAATGAATCTCTTATTTCAACAAACTCTGTAACAGTATCAAAATCAACCCTTACCGAATAATTACCAGTACTAATTTCGTTGAATGCATTTATTAACATATAAATAGGATTCGTTAATTCTTTTTTCATGTAACAAGATAGTCCCCAAACCGCAAGTATATATCCGGCTATGATAACCAACATCCCTCCTATATATATAAGCAGTATGTTTCTAATACCGTACTTCATATTGGTGATAGTCACCGTTACTTGTACATATTTTGCAGGTATGCATACAATCCCCAATCGTTCTTCACCCTTCTCATCCGTGAAGTACTTCATACTGGCATAAACCTTTTCATCATTCCTAAGTAATTCACCTTTTGTAAGTTCAATTAGTTGTTGTTGCGTGTATGCTTCTACTTCTTCGTCATTCGTTGTATATATGACATGTAAGTCATCATCAAGTATACTCAGCCACCCTTCAATACTGCGAATATAATTTGTATCTATGCTTGAATATTCTTCAGATATCAAAGTATCTGCAAAATAATGCTGCGCCTCTGTTAATAAATACTTATCGCCCATCATCTGAATAAAAAAGTTCGCGCACAAAAAAACAACAAGTATAATCAAAGAGAATAAAATAAAATTTGTTTTAAGGAATTTACTAATATTTTTTCTTCTATTTTTCAAACCGATACCCCAATCCTCTTACAGTTTTTATCATTTGTGGATTCTTGGAATCATCTTCTATTTTATCACGCAACTTACTAATATAGACTACCACTGTATTATCTGTGTAATAATACTCACTTTCCCATACCAGCTCAAAAATTTGTGCTTTTGTGAATACTCTGCCCGGCTCAGTCATAAAAAGTTTTAATAGTTTGTATTCCATATACGTCAAATCAATTTCCTTATCCTTTTTATAAAGTTTACATTCACGTTGATCCAGCATCAAATCTCCGATAATAACTTTTTCATCTTGCTTTTCCTTTGAGCCGCCAAAATCATAAAAACGTCTCATTTGAGCATTAATTCTCGCAACCAGTTCCAATGGATTAAACGGTTTGGCTAAATAATCATCTGCTCCCAAATTCAATCCCAAAATTTTATCCGCATCCTGGTTTTTAGCAGATAAAATAATAACCGGTACATTACTCCTCTTTCTTAGTCTTTTAATGACCTCATATCCATTTAACTTCGGAAGCATAATGTCCAAAACTACTAAATGAATTTCTTCTTTCTCAAAAATATTAATAGCTGATTCTCCATCACATGCCTCATAAATAGAATATTCTTCCTGCTCCAGGTATATTTTTATTAAATCTATAATTTCCTGAGAATCCTCTACAATCAAAATATTCTTCATACTCAAACTCCCTCTCCTTCATTTCTTAAAATTAATTATATCATAAATTGTTGATTCCTGTTTCAATACTTCAACCAAAACCTTCTTAACCGACGACAGAATCATACATACTTATTCTACTGTAGAAAAGTGCTCTAACGAAATCAACTCAATGGATACACTATATATGGCCTTTTGAGTCCAAAAAAACGGCCTTCTGACATGCGTCAAAGACCGTTTTTTTCACCATTTTATTTCATTCATGTATAAAAATATTTTTCAAAAATCCAGTAGAAAACCAAATCTCCTGCTTATTCTTCATTCATATTCGCCAGTTTCTTCGCCTGATCAGCCGCGATACATGCGTCAATGATCTCCTGGATATCTCCGTTCATGATCTTATCCAACTTATACAGGGTCAGACCGATTCTGTGGTCAGTCACACGTCCCTGCGGGAAGTTATAGGTACGGATCTTCTCGGAGCGGTCTCCGGTTCCGATCTGGCTGCGCCGGTCGGCCGCCTCTGCATCCTGACGTTTCTGTAATTCCATATCGTAAAGCTTTGCTCTAAGAAGTGCAAACGCTTTCGCTTTATTCTGGATCTGTGATTTCTCTGTCTGGCTGTAGATCACGATTCCGGTCGGATAATGTGTCAGTCGTACTGCAGAATCGGTTGTGTTGACACACTGACCACCGTTTCCGGAAGCACGCATAACGTCGATACGGATATCCTTGTCCTCGATCTCCACATCAAATTCTTCCGCTTCCGGCATCACTGCGACACTGATCGTGGATGTGTGGATACGTCCGCCGGATTCTGTCTCCGGGATACGCTGTACGCGATGTACACCGGATTCATATTTCATCACGGAATAAGCGCCCTGACCGGTGATCATAAAGTTCACCTTTTTCATTCCGCCGATTCCGATCTCCTCGCACTCAAGTGTTTCGACTTTCCAGCGTTTGCTCTCCGCATAATGCATATACATACGATAAATCTCTGCCGCGAAAAGTGCCGCCTCGTCTCCGCCTGCGCCGGCACGGATCTCAACGATAACGTTCTTATCATCGTTCGGGTCCTTCGGCAGTAACAGGATCTTTAATTTTTCCTCGAGTTCTTCTACTTTTGCGCGGGACTCGTTCAGCTCTTCCTTCGCGAGCTCACGCATTTCCTCATCGCTCTCTTCCTTGAGCAGCTCCAGGGACTCCTCGATGTTTTGCTTATTCTGCTTATATTCGCGGTAAGTTTCCACTAACGGAGTCAGATCGCTCTGCTCTTTCATCAGGCGCTTGAAACGATTCGGATCATTTGCGACATCCGGTTCGCTCAGTTCATTCATCAATTCTTCATAGCGCGCCACGGTATCTTCTAATTTATCAAACATGCTCTTTTTTCCTTCCTTTTACAACACGGTCATTTCCCGCAAGATCTTTGATCACTTCCACCTGCGTATATCCACACTGACGCATCATGGCGGAAACCGCCTCTCCCTGGTCATAACCGATCTCAAAATATAAATAGCCGTCCGAAGTCAGATACTCCGGACTTTTTTCTGTGATGATACGATAAAAATAAAGTCCATCCTCTTTTCCATCCAGTGCATCCACCGGCTCAAAATCCCGTACCTCCGGCATCAGCCCCGGTATCTCACCCGTAGGAATATAAGGCGGATTGGAAACGATCAGATCAAACGTGCCGGAAATATTTTCAAACAGGTCACTGCGCTCCCATTCCACTTCAACTTCATTGGCTTTCGCGTTTTCTTTTGCCACAAGAAGCGCCTGCTTTGAAATATCGCTTCCCGTGCATGAAATATCCGCAACATTTTTTGCCAGACTGATGATAATACATCCGCTTCCGGTACACAGATCTAACACCCGCATTCCCGGCTCCACGACACGCAGTGCTTCTTCCACCAGTGTCTCCGTGTCCTGCCTCGGGATCAGCACATTGGAATTGACCTTAAATTTCAGTCCCATAAATTCCTGCTCTCCGATGATGTACTGTAACGGCACATGCTCCGCGCGCTTATGAACCGTGCTCTCATATTCACTCTGCTGTTCTGCCGTCAGCTCATCCTCTTCATGCAGATAATAAAAATTCCGGTCGATCTTACATGCCATCTGAAGCAGATACCATGCATCTATCTTTGCATCCGCAATATTTTCTTTTTGTAATATCCTGGTTCCGGTCTCGATTGCTTCGCGATATGTCATACCTGCCCCTTCTTATTTTCTGTATCCGTCCACGCAAATTCTTCCGCGAGATATGCTCTCCAGTCAAAGATCGCCTCCACCGACGCAATGCCAACTTCGATCATCGCATCGTCCGGCTCTCTGGTCGTAAGCCCCTGGAGCATCAACCCCGGCTTGCTGATCAGATTCACAAATCCATTGTCGCTCCTGCCGGCAAGACGTATCAGCTCATAGGATACGCCTGCAATCACCGGGATCAGCGCAAGTCTTAAAACCAGACGAAGTACCGGGGAATCCACACGGATAAACGCAAAAAAGATAATACTGACGATCATGACAAACAGTAAGAAACTGGTTCCGCAGCGCTTATGCTGTCTGGAACTTTTTCGCACATTTTCCACGGTAAGTTCCATCCCATGCTCGATACAGTTGATACATTTATGCTCCGCGCCATGATACATAAACACCCGCTTAATATCCTCCATACAGGAAATTAACAGGATATAACCGATGAAGATCGCGAGCCGGATCACACCCTCGATCAGCGCAAGTACCGTCTGTGATGCCACAAAACGGCGAAAGACCAGCGAAAGGTAATAGGGTAACACCATAAATACCGCGACTGCCACGATGACAGAGAACGCTACCGTGATCCCCATTTCTCTTTTTTCTTTCTTTTCGGCCTTTGCCGGATCTTCTTCCTTTTTATTTTTATCTTCTTCCTCGAAAAAAGATGCCGAGTATGTCAGACTGCGCATTCCCAGTACCAGGGAATCTATAAAATTAAGTACACCGCGAATCACCGGTGCATTTTTTAACGTCTTATTTTTTACCAGACCCGGATAGTCAAATGTCTGCGCACAGATCTCCCCATCCGGTTTTCGGACAGCAACCGCATAGCGGTCCTGGTTTTTCATCATGACACCTTCCATGACTGCCTGCCCGCCGATTCCTGAATATCGCATGAACCGCTCCTTTTCATTGCTTGTCTCAAAAAAAGGTTGAGATTTCACAACCTCAACCTTATCTTTCCACAATCTGTTACTTATTTCATGCCGTATTTCTTATTGAACTGCTCAATACGTCCACGCGCCTGATTTGCTTTCTGCTGTCCTGTATAGAAAGGATGGCATTTGGAGCAAATTTCAACGTGAAGTTCCTGTTTGGTAGAACCTGTAACGAATGTATTTCCACAGTTACATGTAACAGTTGCCTGATAATAATCCGGATGTATTCCTTCTCTCATGATTTTCACCTCTTCATTTTACTTTCCGATAAACAGCTTTATTATTGTATCACAGGATTTTTTATTATGCAAGTATTTTTATATAATTTTCGTTTTCTTTACCATCTGCACATATTCCCTGTTATTCTTGGTGCGGACAAACATATTTAAGATGCTTTCCACCGCCTCATCGGTACGCATTCCGTTAATCGCTTTCCGCATGATATAGACTGCTTCCTGCTCTTCACGGTCAAGCAGCAGATCCTCCCGTCTCGTACCGGATTTTGTGATATCGATCGCCGGGAACACACGTTTCTCCGAGAGTTTGCGGTCTAAGACAAGTTCCATGTTACCGGTTCCCTTAAATTCCTCGTATACCACATCATCCATCTTGCTTCCGGTATCCACAAGCGCCGTTGCGAGGATCGTAAGACTTCCGCCCTCCCGCATGTTTCGCGCCGCGCCGAAGAAACGCTTTGGCATATGCAGTGCCGCCGGGTCAAGACCACCGGAAAGCGTACGTCCGCTTGGCGGAACCGTAAGGTTGTAGGCTCTTGCAAGTCTTGTAATGCTGTCTAATAAGATCATAACGTCTTTTTTATGCTCCACAAGACGTTTTGCCCTTTCGATGACCATCTCGGAAACGCGTTTGTGATGTTCCGGGAGTTCATCAAAGGTGGAATAGATGACTTCCACATTCTTCCCTTCGATCGCTTCCTTGATATCCGTAACCTCCTCCGGTCTCTCATCGATCAGAAGGATGATCACATGCATATCCGGGTTATTGCGCACGATCGATTTCGCCACTTCTTTTAACAGCGTCGTCTTTCCTGCCTTTGGCGGGGAAACGATCATGCCTCGCTGTCCTTTTCCGATCGGGGAAACCAGATCCGTGATACGCATCGCCACACTGCCTCCCGGTGTTTCCAGGCGCAGGCGCTCATTCGGGAATACCGGTGTCAGGTCTTCAAAATTCTTTCTCTTCATCGCTTCGGACGGATGTAAGTCATTGATCGAAGTGATGTAAAGCAGCGCGCTGAACTTTTCTCCCTGCGTCTTGATCCTGGTATTTCCGGCAATGATGTCGCCGGTCTTTAAGTTAAATTTGCGGATCTGAGACGGAGATACATAGACATCGTTTTCTCCCGGAAGATAATTCTCGCACCGGATAAATCCATAGCCGTCCGGCATAACCTCTAAGATTCCATGTGCTTTTACTCCACTGTCGAGTTCTTTTGTATCGTCCCGTCCATTTTCACGTCCGCTTGTCTGCTTTTCCTCTTTTGCCTTCTGCGCTTCTACTCTCTCATCCTCTGCAAGCATGAGTTCCACGAGCTCCGCTTTCTTGAGTCCGGACAGATTTTTCAGGCCTCTTGACTTTGCGAGGTCACGCAAAACAACAGCCGACAGGCTTTCATATTTTTCTCTCATTCTCTATCTCCTTTTTTCGTTTCATGGTATATATGGGATTCAAAAAAGATGTTTTCTAAGATTTGATAGTTTTTATTATACAACTTTCCTGTCCAAATAGAAAGCCTTATTTTTCTTGATTTGTTATTTTCTTAATGATATGATAATTTTATTGCATACAAAGTTACATATTAAATATGAAGACATTGTTACAAATTTAAAAGTTAACTATCAAATACATAAAGGAGCCTGAAGTTATGGATAACAAAGAAAAAGCACTCGAAATGCACAGAAAATGGAACGGAAAACTGGAGACCGTATCCAAGACCCCGGTAAAGACCCGAGAAGACCTTGCGATCGCCTACACCCCCGGTGTTGCGGAACCATGTAAAGTGATCGCCGAAGATCCGTCTGCCGCTTATACCTATACCATGAAGGCAAACACCGTTGCCGTAGTATCCGATGGAAGCGCTGTTTTGGGTCTCGGAAACATCGGACCTTACGCTGCCATGCCTGTTATGGAAGGAAAATGCGTACTTTTTAAAGAGTTCGGTGATGTGAACGCTGTCCCGATCTGTCTGGACACCCAGGATACCGAGGAGATCATCACTGCCGTAAAAAATATCGCGCCGGCATTCGGCGGCATCAACTTAGAGGACATCTCCGCTCCGCGCTGTTTCGAGATTGAGACCAGATTAAATGAAATGCTTGACATTCCCGTATTTCATGATGACCAGCACGGAACCGCCATCGTTGTTCTCGCCGGTATCATCAATGGTCTGCGTGTGACCGGAAAGAAGAAAGAGGACTGTAAGGTCGTTGTAAACGGAGCCGGTTCTGCCGGAGTCGCGATCACCAAGCTGCTCCTCACCTACGGTTTTAAGGATGTGACCATGTGCGACCGTCTGGGCATCATCGGGCCGGACTATCCGGATCTCAACTGGATGCAGAAAGAAATGACCAAAGTGACCAATCTTTCCCATGCAGCCGGAACTCTCGCCGATGCCTTAAAAGGCGCTGATATCTTTGTCGGTGTCTCCGCTCCGAACATCGTATCGCCGGAAATGGTATCTTCCATGAATTCCGATGCCATCCTCTTTGCCATGGCAAATCCGGTTCCTGAGATCATGCCGGATGTCGCAAGAGCAGCCGGAGCCCGTGTCGTCGGTACCGGACGCAGTGATTTCCCGAATCAGGTCAACAACGTCGTTGCCTTCCCTGGTATTTTCCGCGGCGCTCTGGAAGGACACGCAAAACAGATCACGGAAGAAATGAAACTGGCTGCTGCGGAAGCGATCGCAGGTCTTGTTTCCGACGAAGAATTATGCGACGAATTTATCATGCCGGAAGCATTTGATCCGCGCGTTGCCGAAGTGGTAAGCCAGGCAGTCAAATCTCATATCAGAGCATAAGATGACCGCCAGTTTTCCCGATTTCTGGAACGGAAAAAGATATTATTCGCTGGATGCTTATTTAAAACATACCTACGGCGAAAAAATGTACAAGCTCTCCTTAAACGGCGGTATGACCTGCCCGAACCGTGACGGAACGCTTGGTACACGCGGCTGTATTTTCTGCAGCGAGGGAGGCAGCGGTGATTTTGCCGCTTCCTCCTCCCTTACTGTTTCCGCACAGCTTATAAAGGCACGGGAACGGATCGCCGGCAAAACATCCTGTACACATTACATTGCGTATTTTCAGGCTTTTACAAATACCTATGCACCGGTCTCCTATCTGCGTCGTATTTTTATGGAAGCGATCGAAAATCCCGATGTTGCCATCCTGTCGATCGCGACAAGGCCGGACTGTCTCTCCGATGAAATACTTGATCTTCTCTTTGAACTAAATCAGATCAAACCGGTATGGATCGAACTCGGGCTTCAGACAATCCACCCGGAAACACTGGCGTTTATCCGCAGCGGCTTTTTGCTGTCCGATTTTGACCGTGCCGTTACCGAGCTGCACAAACGTGGTATCAAAGTCATTGTTCATCTGATCCTTGGTCTTCCGGGCGAAACCAAAGAGATGATGCGGGCTTCCGTTTCTTATGCTGCCGCTCTTCCGGTTTTTGGAATGAAACTGCAGCTTTTGCATATTTTAAAAGGGACAGACCTTCTTACCTATTACGAACGTCACCCGTTTTATACTTTTACCTTAGACGACTATTGTGATTTTGTAACAGAATGCGTCGCGCTGCTGCCGCCGGATATCGTCATACACCGGCTCACCGGTGACGGTCCGAAAAAACTGCTTGCCGCTCCCCTCTGGAGTGCTGACAAAAAGCGGGTCTTAAACCAGTTACAGCGAACTTTCCGCGAAAAAGATATCTGGCAGGGGAAATATTATCCGCAATCATAAAAAAAGGAGTTGTGATCTATGGCAGAACCATTTACACTTTACAAACTGATCGTTTTATATATGTTAGAAAAAGTTGATTTTCCGCTAAGCAACACACAGATTTCCGATTTCTTTCTGGAAAAGGAATACACCAACTATTTTACTGTACAGCAGGTTGTGCATGATCTCATTGAAACCGATCTGATCAGCACAGAATCCACGCACAGCAATACACAGTACAACATCACTGCCGCCGGCAAAGAGACGCTGCAATTTTTCCACGACAAGATCTCTCCGGCTATCCAGAATGATATTCTGCATTATTTTGATAAACACAAAGTGGAATTAAAAAATGAGAATTCTGTTTTATCTGACTACTATAAGACAACCAACAACGAATTTGCGGTTCGCTGCCGTTTAAAAGAGCACGGCAATCCCATGATCGACCTCACACTCACCGTACATACAAAAGAACAGGCGGAGGCCATCTGTGCCAACTGGAAAGATCAGACATCAGAGGTCTACGCCTATTTAATGGAATTACTGTTAAAATAATTTTATTTCCGTTTTTTCTTTGCTTTCTTCTTTTGAATGCTGTAGCCAAACCTGCCTAATTTTTTTCCAAGGGAAAAATATTCCCCATGTGAATAGGCAAGCAGACCTGCAGCATTTAAATCAAATTTTCCCTTTTCATCCAGATACGCCTCATCCACATGTACCGCAAGTACATCCGCAAGAAACATATGGTGCGATCCAAGCTCCATGCACTCTCTCACCCGGCATTCAATATTGACCGGGCTCTCAGCGATCATCGGTGCTCCCACCTGATCTGCCGCTTCTTTATTTAAATGCATCACTTCAAACTTGTCAACGTCCCGTCCTGACTTCACACCGCAATAATCCGTTGCAAACGCCAGCTTATCTGTTGTAAGATTTATCACAAATTCTCCGGTTTCTTTTAACATCTGATACGAATGGCGTTCCGGCCGCACCGAAACGGATACCATCGGCGGATTCGTACACACCGTCCCTGTCCATGCCACCGTAATAATATTGTCATTTCCCGCTTTATCCCTGACGCTTACCATCACTGCCGGAAGCGGATAAAGCATATTTCCCGGTTTCCATGTCTGTTTTGCCATAGAAAAACTCCTTTTTACTTTGCAGTTTTGGATGGAAGCTGCGCCAGAATGATCGCCACAAACATTACGACACATCCCGCGATCTCACGTCCGCTCAGATGCTGTCCCAGGACAAGCCATCCCGCGATCGCGGAAATCACAGATTCCAAGCTCATAATAAGGGATGCGATCACCGGATTCAGATTTGTCTGCGCAACCACCTGAAGCGTATATGCCACTCCACAGGAGAAGATTCCCGCGTAGAGGATCGGCTGCCACGCCGTCATGACTGCCGCCATGCTTGGATGCTCTGTAAGCACCATCATGAGAAATGACAGCAGGCTGCAGACAAGGAACTGGATGCATGACAGCTTGACCGGATCCACTTTTGGCGAAAAATGATCTACGCACAGGATCTGCACGGCAAATGACGCCGCACAAAGCAGCAGGATCACATCATAGTGATTGATGGAAAAATGCTCGGTATTCATACACAACAGATACAATCCGAAAATCGCCACCAGTACACTGAGCCACAGCCTGATTCCGGCTTTTTTGTGCAGGAACACGCCAAACACCGGAACCAGCACAATGTAAAGCGCTGTAATAAATCCTGTTTTTCCTACGGTCGTACCCTGAATTCCAAGCTGCTGGAACGCGGAAGCGATGCAAAGAACGATCCCGCAAAGGATTCCGCCCTTCCACAACAGCTTTTTATCACCCGTTTCTGTTCCACGCTCTCTGCGGCTTCGCAGCGCGATGAGCGGCAGCAATACCACTCCGCCAAGTAAAAAACGGATCGCATTGAAGGTAAACGGCTCAATATAATCCATGGCAACACTCTGGGCAACAAATGCCGTTCCCCAGATCATCGCCGTCAAAAGAAGAAGCAGCGAACTCTGTAACTGTTTTTTCTTCATCGCTCCGCCTTTTACTGAAGTACGCTCATAAATGGTGGAATGATCTGTTTCTTACGGGAAACCACACCTTTTAAGACGTAATAATCGCCGTCTTTTTCCTGTTTAAATGCTTCCTCCGCGACCTGGTCAGCCCCGGTTCCCGCGCATAACAGGTAAGTAGTCTCCTCTAAAATATCTGTCAGCATGATAAATACCATGTTTAACTTCTTCTCTGTTAAAACCGTATCCATATATGCCACGATCTGGTCTTTAATGCCAAGCAGCTCTTCTGCGCCCATTGCACTGATCTGCCCTACGCCGAAATCTTTGTCTGCCGCAGTAAACTTCTTGAAATCCTGGAAAAAGATCTCTTCGATCGTTTTGTTTTTGAAATTGCTTCCCGCGCGGAACATATTCTTTGCGTGTGTTTCGATATCCACCTCCGCGATCTTTGCAAGCTCCTCTGCCGCCGCTTTATCTACCGGTGTGCAGGTCGGGGAACGGAACATCAGTGTATCGGAAAGGATTGCAGATAAAAGAAGTCCCGCTACCTTTTTGGTGATCTCCTCATTCTGCTCCTGATACATCTGGTAAATGATCGTTCCGGTACAACCGAGTGGCTGATTGCGGAAAAATACCGGTGCAACGGTCTCCAGATTTCCGATTCTGTGGTGATCAATGATCTCTAAGATCTCAGCTCCATCGATTCCATCCACTGCCTGTGTCTTTTCGTTATGATCCACAAGGATCACCTGTTTCTTTTTCATATTTAAGAGATTTCTTCTGGAAATCATTCCTACATAGTTTCCGTTCTCATCAAGAACCGGGAAATCTCTGTGACGTACTTTTGCCATTTCTTCTTTGACATCATCCACATAATCTTCCAGTTCAAAAGTAACGAGGTTGTCCTTTTTCATGAAATATTTGATCGGCATACTCTGGTTGATCAGACGTGCTGCGGTAAATGAATCAAACGGTGTACGAATGACCACACAGTCACGCTCTTTTGCCATCGCAAGGATCTCCTCAGAAACCTCTGTTCCGGTGCATACTACGATGCAGCTCGCATTCAGTTCCAGTGCGCAGCGCTGGGATTCCGGACGGTTTGCAAGAATAACAAGGTCATCTTCCTCGATATATTCCTTCATCACTTCGTCGTCTCCGGACGCAACCACTACTTTTCCTTTTACAAAGTATCCATGCTCATTTCCGGTCAGCAGTTCGCCATCCATGGTTTCTACGATGTTGCGATACTGGGTACGCGCAGTTGCGAGTACACGGTTGTCATACACATCCATATAGGATGTCGCGATATCACCGGTAACGATAAGCCCCTCAAGTTTATTCTTCGCATTGACGATCGGCAGGGTTACAACGCCGGAATCCTTCATCATTTCCCATGCATGTTTTAAGGACATATGGCTGCATACGCCTTTGGTCTCACGGATCTCAATATCCTTGACCTGCGCGCCCGCATCCTTTACGAGTTCCGGTTCTTTTACATCAAAATAATCCAGCACATAGCGTGTCTCCTCACTTACCGCGCCTGCGCGTTTTGCAACGTATCTGCCGTCTTCCTTGCGATTTTTTAATTCTGCATACGCAAGAGCCGCACAGATGGAATCCGTATCCGGATTCTTATGGCCTACGACCCAAACTTTCTTTTCTGCATTCATTTTCTTTTACCTCTTTTGCTTTATCAATTCATTATTTTTTACACAACAAAAAGCCTTTCAGTAACTCCAGGCTTTTCATTTATATACTTATTCATTAAAAAAACACACCAAGCTGATACAGGATAAATCCGATCAGCACGATAAAATTCACGATTGAAAACCAGGATAAACATTTTACATAGGATTTGATACTCTTCACTCCGGAATCCAGATTCTCCACTTTATCGACCTTTTCTCCGAAATCGTCGAACAGGGTCTGAATATTGCGGTAACAGGTGACATTTTCCTCATGGATCTTGTCACTGAGTTCTGTCCTGGTTTTCTGGAGAAGTTCCTTCATCTCAAGAAGTGCCTCTTTCATCTCCTCTGTTTTTGCGGCAACCGCCTCTTCACTTTCAGACGCCGACTTTGTCAGCTCTCCGCCAAGCTCTGTGATCTTGGTCTCCACATTCGAGATCAATCCATCGATCTGCTCCTGCACAGTCTGATTCAGCTTGTCCGCTTCCTGTTTGCGCTCATTTAAAATATTCTGCAGCTTTGCTGCTCTGCCCTCGCGTTCATCCACAAGGCTCTGTAACTCTCTTACTTTGCTCTCTTTGGAGCTTACCAAAGCCTGAAGCTGCTTCGCCTTCTCTCTGAATTCATCGATCTGGCTTAATAAGAAGTCTTCTTTTTCCATCTGCGTTGGTACCCTCTTTTCTTTCTGTTTCATCTGACGGTAACTGCTCTTTCCTCTTCCAGGAAAACGCATCATACGCGATTCCTCCCCGCTTACCTTCTATGACACATTTTTTTTATTTTAACATTATCCCTTTCTTTTGTAAACACAAAAAAGCCGACGTACCTTTCGGTACGCCGACTTTCTCATTTACACAAAGATATTATTTGTAGAGTTCTACTAATCTCTCTAAGTGCTCATAACGTTTCTTAGCTGCTTCTTCAGATTCCTTGAAGAGTCTTTCAGCTCTTTCAGGGAAGGATCTGGTCAGACGGCTGTAACGTGTCTCGTTCTTTAAGAAATCCTGGTAAGAACCATCACCCGGTTTGGAAACTAAGGTGAACGGATTCTTTCCTTCTGCCTTTAATTCCGGATTGAAGGAGAAGAGGTTCCAGTAACCAGCAGCTACTGCTTTCTTCATTTCATCCTGGCAGTGGTTCATTCCACCCTTAACACCGTGTAACTCACATGGAGCATATCCGATGATAAGTGACGGTCCGTTGTAAGCTTCTGCTTCTGCAAGAACCTTAACAGCCTGAGCCATGTTTGCACCAAGAGCGATCTGTGCTACATATACATAGCCATAGCTCATAGCGATCTCAGCAAGGCTCTTCTTGCCTACTTCTTTACCGGAAGCTGCGAACTGGCAAACTTCACCGATGTTGGAAGCCTTAGAAGCCTGTCCACCGGTATTGGAGTACATTTCTGTATCGAATACCATAACGTTTACGTTGTTTCCGGAAGCAAGTACATGGTCTAATCCGCCGAAGCCGATATCGTAAGCCCATCCGTCACCACCGAAGATCCATACAGACTTCTTAGCAAGGTAATCTTTCTTCTCCAGAGCTGCTGCTGCATCCGGGCATCCGGCTGCTGCTGCTTTCTCCAGTTCTACGATAAGATCTTTTGCTGCAGGTGTATTTGCTTTTGTATCATTCTTTGTTTCTTCAAATTTAGCGAATGCTGCTTTTAATTCAGCACCAGCTTTGTCGGACTCAGCACATTTCTTTGCGCTTGCGATAGCCTGGTCACGAAGAACCTGCTGTCCGATTTCCATACCAAGGCCATGCTCAGCGTTATCCTCGAATAAGGAGTTTGCCCATGCCGGGCCCTGTTTGGAGTCTTTGTTTACTGTGTACGGTGAAGTTGCTGCAGGACCACCCCAGATAGAAGAACATCCTGTTGCGTTTGAAATATACATATGTTCACCGAACAGCTGTGTGATCAGACGAGCGTAAGAAGTTTCTGCACATCCTGCACAGGAGCCTGAGAACTCAAGCAGCGGCTGGTTGAACTGAGATCCTTTTACGGTGTTGTCTGCCGGTACGCCAGGTTTCTTGCCAACATTTGCTACCAGGTAATCGAATACCGGCTGCTCTGCTGCCTGAGATTCCTGCGGAACCATTTCGATTGCGCCAACCGGACAAACAGTGATACACTCGCCACATCCCATACAGTCTAACGGAGATACGCTCATGGTGTATTTGTATTCGCCAGCTTTTGGCTTTGTATCTGCAAGTTTGATGTTGGACGGAGCAGCTTTTACTTCTGCGTCATCTAACATAAACGGACGGATTGTCGCATGTGAACATACGAATGCACACTGGTTACACTGGATACATTTCTCTGCATCCCAGGTCGGAACTGTTACGGCTGTACCACGTTTCTCGTATGCAGCTGCACCAAGTTCGAACTGTCCATCCGGGTTTTCTGTAAATGCGGAAACCGGAAGGCTGTCACCATCCATTAAGGAGATCGGTCTCATAAGGTCATTTACCATCTTAACAACTTCCGGACGGCCTGTGATCTCTTTTGCAGGAGCATCTGCTGCCGGGTTTGCCCATGATGCCGGTACTTCTACCTTATGTACTGCATCTACACCTGCATCGATTGCCTTGTAGTTCATTTCTACGACTGCATCACCCTTCTTACCATAGGATTTCTTTGCAGCAGCTTTCATGAAGTCTACAGCCTGTTCGATCGGCATAACGTTTGCAAGTTTGAAGAATGCGGACTGGAGAATCGTGTTGGTACGTTTGCCCATTCCGATTTCGATTGCCTTGTCGATTGCGTTGATGGTGTAAAGCTGGATGTTGTTGTCAGCGATGTATTTCTTAGCTTCTGCATTTAAATGCTCTTCTAATTCTTCATCACTCCACTGGCAGTTGATCATGAATACTCCGCCCGGTTTTACATCCTGAACCATCTTAAATCCCTGATTTACATAAGCCGGGTTATGACAGGCTACGAAGTCTGCCTGGTTGATGTAATACGGGCTTCTGATCGGCTTATCACCAAATCTTAAGTGGGAAATGGTAACACCACCGGTCTTTTTGGAGTCATACTGGAAGTATGCCTGGATATATTTATCGGTATGATCACCGATGATCTTGGTTGAGTTCTTGTTTGCACCTACAGTACCATCTCCGCCAAGTCCCCAGAACTTACATTCTACAGTACCCGGAGTAGCTGTGATCGGAGCCGGTTTTACTTCCGGTAAGCTTAAGTTTGTAACGTCATCGACGATACCTACTGTAAATCTTGCCTTCGGAGCATCCTTCTCTAATTCTTTGTAGATTGCGAATACAGATGATGGAGGAGTGTCTTTGGAACCTAAGCCGTAACGTCCGCCTGTTAATACAACCGTATCAAGACCTGCTTCACGAAGTGTGGTAGCAACATCAAGGTATAACGGCTCACCAAGAGAACCTGGCTCTTTTGTTCTGTCAAGTACAGCAACCTTCTTAGCAGTCTTCGGCAGTGCCTTTAAGAATGCGTCAGATACCCAAGGACGATATAAACGAACCTTAACAAGTCCGACTTTTTCTCCCTTAGCGGTCAGGTAATCGATAACTTCTTCTGCTACGTCGTTGATAGATCCCATAGCAACGATAACGCGTTCTGCGTCCGGTGCTCCATAGTAGTTGAATAAATCGTAATCTGTACCTAATTTCTCGTTTACTTTCTTCATGTATTTGGAAACGATTTCCGGTAATGCATCATAAGCAGAGTTACATGCTTCACGATGCTGGAAGAATACGTCTCCGTTTTCATGAGAACCACGCATAGCCGGATGTTCCGGATTCAGCGCATGTGCACGGAATTCTTTTACTGCATCCATATTGCACATTTCTTTTAAGTCTGCGTAATCCCATTTCTCGATCTTCTGGATCTCGTGAGATGTACGGAATCCGTCGAAGAAGTTGATGAACGGAACTTTGCCTTCGATTGTTGCAAGATGTGCAACCGGGCTTAAGTCCATAACTTCCTGCGGATTGGTCTCGCATAACATAGCGAAACCGGTCTGACGACAGGCGTAAACATCGCTGTGATCACCGAAGATGTTCAGTGACTGTGTTGCAACTGTACGCGCGGATACGTCAAATACGCAAGGAAGCTGCTCACCTGCGATTTTATACATATTCGGGATCATAAGTAAAAGTCCCTGAGAAGCTGTAAATGTTGTTGTTAAAGCACCTGCGGCAAGAGAACCGTGAACTGCACCTGCAGCACCCGCCTCTGATTCCATTTCTACAACCTTAACCTGGTTGCCAAAAATATTCTCCTGTCCTGCTGCTGACCACTGGTCGACAGTATCTGCCATTGGGCTGGACGGGGTGATTGGGTAAATTGCTGCAACATCTGTAAACGCATAGGCTACATGAGCTGCGGCGGTGTTACCGTCCATAGACTGTTTTGCTCTAGACATTTGTTTTCCTCCTTTTATATAGCTTTAATTAATGATAAAAATTAATTAAAATGTCTTTTCGACCTATGGTCTTATTTTAGCATTTAATTTGTCGAATGTAAAGCATTCTGCTGTACGAAACAAGATACAATTTACGGTTTTTTTATTGCTTTTCTCAGAGTTTTTTAGTATGATACGAGTTAGCATGATTACACGCAGTATAAGCGAAAAGAGTGAGGAGAAACAAGAATATGATCAGTGCAAATAATATCACTTTACGAATTGGGAAAAAAGCCCTCTTTGAGGACGTAAACATTAAATTCACCGAGGGAAACTGTTACGGTCTGATCGGTGCGAACGGTGCCGGAAAATCTACTTTTTTAAAGATCTTATCCGGACAGCTGGAACCGACAAGCGGTGACGTGGTCATCACCCCGGGGCAGCGTCTTTCCTTCCTGCAGCAGGATCACTTTAAATATGATGATTTCACCGTGCTTGACACTGTCATCATGGGAAACAAACGCCTGTATGATATTATGAAGGAAAAGGACGCAATCTACGCCAAAGAGGATTTCTCGGATGAGGACGGTATCCGCGCCAGCGAACTGGAAGGCGAATTCGCGGAAATGGACGGATGGAACGCAGAATCCGATGCTGCCATGCTCTTAAACGGTCTTGGTATCGACACCGATCTCCACTATACCGTCATGAGCGAGCTTCCGGGCGCGTTAAAAGTCAAGGTGCTGCTTGCGCAGGCACTCTTCGGCAATCCGGATATCCTGCTTCTCGACGAGCCGACCAACCATTTGGATCTCGATGCGATCGCATGGCTTGAAGAATTTTTGATCAACTTTGAGAACACCGTTATCGTTGTATCCCATGACCGTTACTTCTTAAATAAAGTATGTACCAACATTGCGGACATCGATTACGGCAAGATCCAGCTCTATGCCGGAAACTACGATTTCTGGTATGAATCCAGCCAGCTTCTGATCAAGCAGATGAAAGAAGCCAATAAAAAGAAAGAGGAAAAGATCAAGGAGTTACAGGACTTCATCTCCCGCTTCTCCGCGAACGCTTCCAAATCCAAACAGGCTACTTCCCGAAAGAAAGCGCTTGAAAAGATCGAGCTTGACGAGATCAAACCGTCCAGCCGGAAATATCCGTACATCGATTTCCGTCCGAACCGCGAGATCGGAAACGAAGTGCTTACGGTCACCGATCTTTCCAAGACCATCGATGGCGTAAAAGTCCTCGACAATGTTTCCTTTATCCTCGGACGCGAAGACAAGGTTGCGTTTGTCGGCGGAAACGAGCTTGCAAAGAGTACGCTCTTTAAGATCCTCGCAGGAGAAATGGAACCGGATTCCGGAAGCTACAAATGGGGCGTTACCACCTCCCAGTCCTACTTCCCGAAAGATAATACCGCGATCTTCGACACCGATCTCTCGATCGTGGAATGGCTGACACAGTTCTCCGAGATCAAGGACGCCACCTATGTCCGCGGCTTCCTCGGCAGAATGCTTTTTGCCGGAGATGACGGTGTAAAGAAAATGCGTGTCCTTTCCGGTGGTGAGAAAGTGCGTGTCCTCTTCTCCCGCATGATGATCGAAGGATCCAATGTCCTGATCATCGACGAGCCGACTGACCACCTTGACATGGAATCCATCACCGCTGTCAACAACGGTATGATCAAATTCCCGGGTGTCATCCTGCTCTCCTGCCGTGACCACCAGGTCGTACAGACCACCGCTAACCGCATTATGGAAATCCTGCCGGACGGTTCCATGATCGACAAGATCACAACCTACGACGAATATCTGGAAAATGCGGATGCCAGAAAGCGTCAGGCTGTATACTCCACCACAGAGGACGAGGAAAACGACGATTGATCCGTCGGATCCCCTCCTATCAAAAAGCCCAAAAAGGCAGCTCCCCAAAAAAGGGAACTGCCTTTTATTTATAATCCTTTCTTCCGCTTATATGACCGTCTGAAGTACATTTCTTAACACTTCCGCATACCTCTTTCTGTATTCTTACGTTTTTACATGCTAAATTCCCGTATCATACAGATTTCCGCTCTGATAATTGTATGTGTATGTTCCGTTTGCCCCATAGATGGATGCCTGCGATGCCGCCCGCTCTGCATAAAATGAAAGCATGGACGCATTTGCCGATGTCTGATATCCGAAGGACGCCGTTTTATTGAAAAGAGATTTTACGGTATCCATATCGGCAGCTTTAAACTTATCCGCATCAATCGACAGTTTGTTGTCGGAACCGATCATAATGCCGATGCTGTTTAACGCGTCCTCGTTCTTTTTGGTATTCTGAACCGCGGACAGTGTCGTTTTCAGCACACGCTCGTTCTCCGAGTCGCCGCCCCTGTCGATCATGGTATTGTAACTGCTCACGAATTTATCCACCGCTTTATAGATCGCATCCGTATCATATCCCAATGTGGTCTTTCCATCGGCTCCTGTCTTTTCCACTTTATGGAAGACAGACTTATTTCCCTGGGTCAGAAGCGCATCCGCCGCGTCTTTTACATCATCCGCCGCATTTTCTACTCTCGTCAGCTTCTCCACCTTTTCCTTCTGTGTCGTCTGGGTATTCTTTTTGGAAGAACTATCCGTCTTTTTATCATCATCCGGGACATTCTCATAATAAGCTTTTAAAAGCTTGTGATAGGCTCCACTTTTGATTGACGCGTAATCGCTGAGATTGATGCCCAGATTGGCATCCTGTCCGAACATTGTCTGGCTGCTGTTAGCGCTGTTTTGACTATTCCATCCAAAAATACCGGAAAAAAGACTATTCATACTGTTAATTGTCATTGACATATGATCACTCCTTTGAAATCATCGCATCCTGCTTTTTATTGCTTTCTATATTTTATATCGGCAATATTACCTGCTTTTTTTACATTTTTATTCTATTTTTTACATTTTTCTCTATACATCCTGCACTTCATTTCTTTTTCGCTTTTTGTTTTTGTATATGTTTTATAGTATTTATCTGGTTTGCAAATCATTTTTGTGTGTTTTTCACAGTATGTTAAAGTTTTATTCATACTTTGTTCATATTCGTTTGCTATGATAGAATTATCGAAAGAGAAATAAAACATATAACTTACGGCATTATCAATTGATTAATTTTTTCATAATAGCCCCGATATCCGAAAGGATGTCGGGGCACTCCTCATTTTATCGGGTATTTTCCCGGTCTCTCAGATATTTTCAATCTGCCAGTCGATCGGTTCCACACCGTTTTTTCTCAAAAATTCATTTGTCTGGCTGAAATGTTTACAGCCGAAAAATCCACGGTATGCGGAGAGCGGGCTCGGATGCGGCGCTGTCAGGATCAGATGTTTCGGGTTATTTAACATCGACTTTTTCATCTGCGCCGGTCTGCCCCAGAGCAGGTATACGATCGGGCGGTCCTGTTCATTGACTGCGCGGATGATCGCGTCGGTAAACTCCTCCCATCCTCTGCCCTGATGTGAGTTTGCCTGGTGCGCGCGCACTGTAAGTACCGTGTTTAAGAGCAGCACGCCCTGATCCGCCCATTTTTTCAGATAACCGTTGTTCGGGATGTAGCATCCCAGATCATCATGCAGCTCCTTGTAAATATTCTGCAAAGAAGGCGGGATCTCCTTTTGCTCCGGAAGCACTGAAAAGCTCAGGCCATGCGCCTGATTGACATTGTGATACGGATCCTGCCCCAGAAGAAGCACCTTCACCTTGCCAAGCGGCGTAAAATGAAACGCGTTAAAAATATCCTCTGCCGGCGGATACACCGTCGTCTTACTGTATTCTTCCCGCACAAAATTATAAAGCTCCCGGTAATACGGCTTTTTAAATTCTCCGGATATGGCATCCAGCCAGTCATTTGTGATCATTCCCATGTTCTTTCATCTCCTGCAAAAGGAGATTTGCGTCACCGCAAATCTCCCGTTTTTATTTCCATCTGCTTCATCCGACATGCTATCTGCGCACAGATACGCCTTTGTCTGCCAGATAATTTTTTAAATCCATGATTTCAAGTTCTTTGTAATGGAACAACGATGCCGCAAGTGCTGCATCCGCTTTTCCCTCGGTAAGCGCTTCATAAAAGTGCTCCTTTGTTCCCGCACCGCCGGAAGCGATGACCGGAACAGAGACATTCTCTGCGATCTGTCTGGTAAGTTCCAGATCATAGCCTGCTTTCGTTCCATCGCAGTCCATACTGGTCAGAAGGATCTCACCTGCGCCAAGGGCATCTGCTTTCATCGCCCATTCCACAGCATCCAGACCGGTATCGATCCTTCCGCCGTTTTTGTATACATTCCAGCCGGAACCATCCGCCCGTCTTCTCGCATCGATCGCGACCACCACACACTGGCTTCCAAATTTGTCTGCCGCGTCCGTGATCAGGTTTGGTGTGTTGATCGCCGAGGAGTTGATCGATATCTTATCCGCGCCTTCGCGAAGCAGCACCTTAAAATCTTCCACGGTGCGGATCCCTCCGCCAACCGTAAACGGGATAAATACCTTCTCCGCCACGCGCCGTACCATATCCACAACCGTTCCACGCGCATCCGAAGACGCCGTGATGTCCAGAAACACCACTTCATCCGCTCCCGCCTTATCATAAGCCGCCGCGATCTCAACCGGGTCTCCGGCATCCCTTAAATTTACAAAATTAACGCCCTTTACCACTCTTCCGTTGTTGACATCCAGACATGGAATGATTCTTTTTGTAAACATCAGCAGACACCTCCCTCTGTCTTCGCAAAGTTTTTCAAAATGGAAAGACCGGTCGTGCCGCTTTTTTCCGGATGGAACTGGCATGCGAATACGTTATCTTTTTCTACGGACGCATGGATCCCGGTCGCATACTCCGTGACTGCCTTTACGATCGTTTCATCTTTCGCTTTCAGATAATAAGAATGTACAAAATAGACATAAGGTGTTTCCGTAAGACCGGAAAACAGCCGTCCGTTATTTTTAAGTGTCAGCGAATTCCAGCCAATATGCGGGATCTTAAGCCCCGGCGTATCCGGGATCCTTAAAATGTCACCATCAAGGATTCCAAGTCCTTCCACGCCTTCGCTCTCTTCACTGCCGTTAAACAACAGCTGCAGTCCGAGGCAGATACCAAGAAACGGTTTCCCGGAAGCTGTCACCTCTTTTACCACCTTATCCAGCTCATATTTCTTTAAGTTGTCCATCGCCGCTCCAAAAGAACCGACTCCCGGCAGAATCACCTTGTCTGCCTTTTCAATCTCCTTAAAATCTCTGGTGATCACCGACTCTTCCTGCAAATAAGCCAGTGCCTTTTCCACACTCTTTAAATTTCCAGCGTCATAATCCACAATCGCTATCATACAAACTCCTATTCCATGCCCGATGCTTTCAGTATTTTTTTCAGTTCCAGTGTATAATCTGTACGGCTGCGCTGTCCATATACCTCTAACGCCTGCTGTTCATCCACACCAAAGACGTCTGTCAATGTCTGGGTCATCTGGTTCTTTAACCCATCCACCTCTGCCGTCACACCATATTCTTCTGCCTTTTCCGCATGATTATCACATCTTCCGACTCCACGGATCAGACAGTCGAGTGCCATCTCTGTTTCCCCGATCTGCATCATGCTCTGATAAGAATCATATTCTTCCTGTATTGCTGCGAGAAGCGCTGTTCTGTTGTAAAAATCTTCGTCCGCCGATTTGATCTTCACACCTTCCAGTTTCGCGTACGCTGTCACATAATCTCCCTGTTTGTAAGAGTCCTGCGCCTCTCCTTTAAACACGGAATATCCCACCGCGCTGCTTCCAAGCTGGATCAGCGCAAAAATGGAAATCGCCAGTACCGCGATCAGGATCACCGGTTTCTTCGGCAATGGCGGCGTATTGTCCTTTTCTTTCGGCTTCTTTTCTTTCTTCGGTTTGTTTGCCGCTTTTTGTGCTTTCTCGGCTTTCTTTGCCTCTTTTTCTTTTTTCTTCTGCTCCTGTTTTTCGGCTTTTTCCCGTTTCTTTTTCGCCTTTTTATCTTCCGGTTTTACCGCACCGGAATCTGTCTCTCCGGCAGCGTCCAGTTCCTTTAACAGCTTTTTGTTTTCGTCATCCGCCGAAAGCACGTCTTCTTCTTCGTCCTCGCCAAACAGGATCAGGGAAAGTTTCTGAAGGAATCCGCCTTTTTTCTTTTCGCCCTTTTCCTCTTTTTTTGCTTTTCCAGTCTCTTTTTCCTGCGGCGCTTCGTCTGCTTCTGCGCTATCTTCCGTTGCAGCCGGTTCATCGTCTCCGAAAATACCGCCGTCTCCGAGGCCGTCCAGTCCATCCAGGCCAAACAGGTCATCCGATGTGTCCAATGCACCCGCTTCCGGTTCCGACTCTTCCTGTGGCTCCTGCGGCGCGGCTCCGGGTATCTCCGGTTCTGCCCCGACATCTGCCAGCTCATCACTTCCTGTCATTCCGGACAGAAGTGCCATCAGATCTTCATCGGTACCCTCCGGCGCCGCTTCCGGCTGAACCTCTGGTGTCTCTGGCGCCTGCGGTACTTCTGCCTCTGCCTGGATCTCCGGTTCCGCCACCGCGTCAGGTGCCGGTTCCTCGAATCCACTATCACTGTCTCCGTTTAATATATCATCCAGATCATTGATCAGGGCCTGCGTATCATCCGATACCGTTTCTTCTTTATTTCCCTGATCTGCACCCAGCTCCTGTTCAAACTGCTGCATCAGATCATCCTGCGAAGTTCCTGCAAGTTCCTGCTCAAACTGTTTTAAAAATTCTTCATCCTCAGCCGAAGTTCCTTCCAGATCCATGATATCCGACGCATCATTGTCTTCCGACGTTACTTCCGGCATCACCTCCGGTGTCTCTTCTGCTGTGGTTTCTGCTTCCTCTTTCTTTTCGCCGTCAGAAAGCGATCCCAGCAAATCATCCAAATATTCTTCCGTGTTGCTCACAAACAGCACCCCCGTTTTTCTCTAATACTCATTAGGGGATGTGACTGTTCGAATCACATCCCCTATTTAACCTCTAAAAAAAGCTTACTTTACATGCTTATCGATCAGATCATCGATCGCTGATACCAGCTTTCCGATCTCAGGCTTTGTAAGCTGTGCGTCCGCTCCAAGTGCTTCACCTTTTCTGCGCATTTCTTCGTTTACCAGAGATGAGAAGATGATAAGCGGTATCTTCTGTAAATCTTCATCGCTCTTTACCAGCTTTGTAAGACGGTGTCCGTCCATACGCGGCATCTCAATATCTGTAATAATGCAATGTACTCTGTCGAATACGTCGCCTTCCTTCTGATATTCCTGGAGCTTGTCCCATGCTTCCTGTCCGTCCATCGTAACGATCAGGTTTGTATATCCCGCTTTCTTTAAGCTGTCTGTGATCAGCTTGCTTAAAAGATGGGAATCTTCCGCGATCAGGATCGGGGAATCGCTTCTGTTTCTTCTCTCACCCAGTTCATCAATATCCGACACTTTAAGACCGGTTTCCGGGCTGATATCTGTTACGATTTTTTCAAAATCAAGGATTACGACCAGCTTGTCATCCATCTTGATTACGCCGGTAGAAACACCGCTCTCGGTTGCATTGATCGTAGAATCCGGTTTGATGATCTCCGCCCAGGAGACTCTGTGTATTCCAACTACGGTATCTACATGAAAAGCGATATTCAACTTATTAAAATTCGTAATGATGAACAGTCCCTGTTCCTTCGTTTCCGGCAGACCAAGACTCTTTTTCAAACTGATTACCGTGATCATTGTATCACGCGGCATAAAAATACCTTCTACGCTCTCATGTGCGTTCGGCACCGGTGTAACAGGCTGATAAGATAAGATTTCACGAATCTTGGCAACATTTATTCCGTAATGATTATCATTAAGCGTAAACTCTAATACTTCCAGCTCATTTGTTCCGTTTTCCAATAAAATATTTGTCTCCATCGACATTTCCTCCCGAAGTACTCTTGTATAACTGAATTTATTATAGCATAATACGACTTATTCTGCACCGTTTTTTTCACAGAATCTGGTTTTTTCCGGATTCCGCTTACAGACAGGGGATCGTATAGCTGTTCCCGTTCCATGTAAGGTCAAGTGTCAGCGTATCCACCTGTGTCACGCTATCCGCCGGAACCTGGAATAAAAGGACCGTATCCACACTGCTGCCTGCCGCAAGTGTTCCCTGATAGGTCGCAAGGTCGTTGGACAGCACCGTCATCTCCGCAGAAACCGCTCCGGCGCCATTGACCTCTGCTCCGAACTGCGGCTGTCCCGAAAGCAGATCAACGCTTATATCTTCTGCCGTCTGATTGCTCAGTGTCACATGCACGACAAGGAACGTCTTTCCCGCAGAAGCATCCATTGCATAATAATCGCCCTCTTCATACGAAGGTCTGAGTTCTGTGGAAGTCACCTGCGCGTCCACCCCGGCAATCTGAAGTGCTTCGGTCAGTGTCATGGAAACCGGCTGTGCCTCCTCCTGCGCCTGTCCGTCATTCTGTCCCATCTGTGAAACAGCATCCTGTTCTGTCGTCTCTTCTTCTGCTCCTGTTTCGACCGGTTCTTCGCTCTCTTCCTCTTCCTGCGAAGTATCGACATAAACCAGTCCGTCCGGCTGTCTGGTATTAAACTTCGACACCACATGTGCCGTGTAATCCACGATCAGCCCCTCTTCTTCGTCCGTGAGCTGAATTGCCTTCTCGCCACACCCGGTCGTCAATACAAGTGCCGAAAACAGCAAACCCATACCCAGCTTTGCTCTTAACTTTTTCATACCATCTCTCCTTGAGAAATAACTGTTAATACTCTTAACAGTATAGCATTTTTCAAACAACGAAACAACTGTTATTTGCTATTTATATCCAATTCCAGCCAAAATTCAACACCATTCTCGTGGTTGATCACACCGCACTCCCGGTGCAGGGAATCCATGATCGCCTTCACGATGGAAAGTCCGATCCCGCTTCCTCCGTATTCTCTGGTCCTTGCCTTGTCCACTTTGTAAAATTTGATCCAAAGATTCGGGAGATCCTCCTCCGGGATCGGCGTTCCCGTATTGAACACACTGATCCGCAGACAGTCTTCTTTTCTGGTATAAAATACAGAGATCTTCTTTTCAAAATCAGCATGATGGATCGCATTGCTCAGATAATTGGTCATAACCTCTTCGATCTTAAATTCATCCGCCCAGACATACGCAGACTCCGTCTCCGCAAATTCGACGGTGATCCCGTTTTGTTCGAGCAGGATCGCAGAGGAGCCAAGCACTCCACGGATCAATTCGGACATATCAAACCGCTCGATCGTCACCGTGTCATTTCCAAACTCAAGCTGGTTTAACGTCAGCAGTTTTTTTACCATCTGATTCATCTTATCCGCCTCATCGATAATGACATCACAGTAAAAATTCCTGCTCTCCGCATCATCATTGATGCACTCCTGCAGTCCTTCGGCGTATCCCTGGATCAGCGCAAGCGGCGTCTTTAATTCATGAGAGACATTGGATAAAAATTCCTTGCGCATCTCATCAATCTCTGTCTTTCTTTCGTTGTCCAGTTTCAGCTCATTGTTGGCGCTCTTTAACTCCGATATCGTGCGTTCCAGTGTCTCCGAGAGCTGGTTCATATGCTCCCCGAGCTGGTCGAGCTCATTTTTCCCGTTTCCATGATATTTCGCGTCAAAATCCAGCCCGATCATGCGTCTGGATATTTCCGTGAGCTCTAACACCGGCATCGTGACACGTTTCGTCACAAAGACAACCGTCACCGCGCTCAAAATGACCGCAATAATCCCGACATACGTCAGGAAACGGTTCGATATCGTCACGCTCTCCCTGATACTTTCAAGCGGAGTACGCATCATGATCAGGTTTCCGTCCGGCAGGATCCCCCAGAGGACATAGTATTCGGTCTGTAATCTGTCATCCGTCTGGCGTATGATCTTGTAATCCTCTCCCGACGCAATGTTATTTGCCGCTCCGTTCACGGTTCCGAAGATCGCCGCGATAAACTGGTCATGCATCGTCTCAGTATCCCGCGCCGAGGATTTCACCACATTCCCGTCTGAGTCGATGATCATGATCGTGATGTTGCTGTTGGAACAGATCTTGTCAAATTCAATGGCAAAATCCGCTGACTGGAGCTTATCGTCCTCGCATGCCCGGTCGATCCTGGTAAATCCGTTGATCAGAAGCTTCTGTTTGCTCCTCACATAATAGCTTTCCAGGAACACGGTATTGAGCAGCCAGCAGAGCACTACCGTACCGGTCACAAGTCCGATAATGATGCCCGCGATCTGCCCTGTGATCGAATTTCTCGCCTTTAACGTTTTTTCTTCCTTCATTTCCGACCTCCCGCTTATCCGAATTTCTGCTGCGTCATTCCGGATCTACGGAGAATTTGTAGCCCATGCCCCAGATTGTCTTGATATATTCGCCTTTTTCGCCCATTTTGTTCCGGAGTTTTTTTACATGGGTATCGATCGTGCGCGCATCTCCGAAATAATCATAGTTCCACACATGGTTTAAGATCTTTTCCCGTGAGAGCGCAATTCCTTCGTTCTCCATGAAGTATGCTAACAGTTCAAATTCCTTAAAGCTTAAATCCACATGCGCTCCATCCACTGTGACCATATGCGCCGTTTTATCCATGCGGATCCCTCCGGTCTCAAGGATCTCTTCTCCTGCCGCTTTGTTGGTACGTCTTAAAATAGCCTCCACGCGCGCCACGAGGATCTTCGGGCTGAACGGTTTTGAGATATATTCATCCACGCCAAGATCAAATCCCTGCAATTCGTCGCTCTCATCGCTCTTCGCAGTCAGCATGATGATCGGTACTTTTGAAGTTTCCCGGATCTCCCTGCACACTTCCCATCCATTCATCTTTGGCATCATAACATCCAGTATGATAAGCGCGATATCCTTATCCTGATAAAACAGATTCAACGCTTCCTCGCCGTCTCCCGCTTCCACCACTTCAAAATTCTGCTTTACCAGGAAATCCCGCACCAGTTTGCGCATTCTGCTCTCGTCATCCACAACTAAAATTTTTAATTTATTCATCACCCGTCACCTCATTTTGTAGATACTATATCAGTTATTTATGTCAAATCTGTGTTCTTTCATTTTTGTGTTTTCGCATCCAGTTCCTGCTCCCGCGCATCCAGTTCCTGTTCCCATGCTTCATAACGGTTCACGATCTTTTTCTCATAATCAAGGATCGTCGGGGAATCACTCGTAAGCGTGATCGCGAACATGGACACCACCATGATCACCAATAGCGCACAGATCACAGTCATGGTCTGATACCGCTTTTTAAAGTCCGCCTTTTCTTTTTGTTCTTTTGGTTTTGTATCGGCATTCCCGCTTTTTACCGGGATCGGCAGGATGTCTTTTTCCGCGATATAGGGGATCTTTCTCAGGTACTGCTGCAATTCCCGCATATAGGAAAGTCCCACCGGCGTTTCAAACAGATTTTCTTCCACTGTCTTATTGTAAACAGAAAGCACCGCCTCCGGCTGATTTTTATCGATCTTTGCCTTCAGATACTCCACGCCCGCCGCCTCTTTTTTTGCCTGCTCCGCCTCTTTTTTTCCGTAAAATATAAAACCGTCTATCTGATAAATCTGCTCTTTTACTGCCATAAGGTCTCGATCACGCCCTCCTTACAGAATTTTTTCAAATCGATCACACGCTGATTGGAAGATCCCTTGAATTTTAATGTGATGTCCTTTTTTTCTTCCACAAACGGGCCGTCCACCAGCACATCGATCCGCTTTAACATCTCCGGTGTATCTTTCGTACAGCATTTTCCGCCCTCAATCAGATCCCGGTCTAAAATGTACCCCGTATATGCCCAGATATTTTTCTCCGGGAACTGTTCTTTTACCCTTTTTAGAAATGGAACCAGTGCCTCCTGATTTTCGGGTTCAAACGGATCGCCGCCAAGCAGGGTCAGTCCCTTGATATAATCCGGTTTTAACGATTCTAAGATCTCATTTTCCACCGTGGGATCAAACGGTTTTCCATGACAGAAATCCCAGGTTTCCGGCTGAAAACAGCCTTTGCAGTGATTTCTGCAGCCGGAGACAAACAGCGACGTGCGCACTCCAAGCCCGTTTGCGATATCGTAATATTTAACTGCCGAATAGTTCATGTCTTCTCCTTTCCGTCCGATCAGCCGCATTTTTTTCTTTCGTGAAAAAGAGGATTACCGTCCGATAATCCCCTTTGTATCTTTTATAAGTGCAGTACGCGTTCCCTGATCTCCTGGGTTCTTCCCTGATTCCAGTACTGGCTGCCGATGTAGCCGCAGGTTCTTCTTGCCACGTTCATTTTTGCCTGATCGGTGTTATGACAGTTTGGACATTCCCAGATCAGTTTGCCTTCCTCATTCGGCACGACCCGGATCTCTCCGTCATAACCGCACACCTGACAGTAATCGCTCTTGGTATTAAGCTCCGCATACATGATATTGTTGTATATGAATTTCATGATATCAAGCACCGCCTCGATATTGTCCTGCATATTCGGCACTTCCACATAGCTCACCGCGCCCCCGGTAGACAGCGCCTGGAACTGCGACTCAAATTTCAGTTTGGAGAACGCGTCGATATCTTCTGTCACATGTACATGATAACTGTTTGTAATATAATTTTTGTCCGTGACACCCTTTACGATACCAAAACGTTTCTGCAGGCACTTCGCGAATTTATACGTCGTGCTCTCCAGTGGTGTCCCGTAAATGCTGAATCCGATGTTCGTCTCGTTTTTCCATCGTTCACATGCCTTGTTCATATATTCCATGACTTTAAGCGCAAACGGTGTCGCACTCGGATCTGTATGGGATTTTCCGGTCATATACCGGGTGCATTCACAAAGTCCCGCATAGCCAAGCGAGATCGTGGAATAGCCGCCATACAAAAGCCGGTCGATCGTCTCGCCTTTTTTCAGACGCGCAAGCGCCCCATGCTGCCACAGGATCGGCGCCACATCCGATACCGTTCCCTTCAGCCGTTCATGCCGGATCATCAGCGCACGGTAACACAGATCCAGCCGTTCATCAAATATCTTCCAGAATTTTTCGAAATCTCCCTCTGCGGAAAGCGCGATATCCACAAGATTTAATGTAACTACGCCCTGATTGAAACGACCGTAAAATTTCGGTTTTCCCGTTTCATCTTTCCACACACTGAGCGCGCTGCGGCAGCCCATGACCGGGAAGCAGTTTCCCTCTTTTAATTCTTTCATCTTTTTCTCGGAAATGTAATCCGGCACCATACGTTTTGCTGTACAGCGTGCCGCTTTCTTCGTCAGATAATAATATTTGGAATCTTCGTGGATATTATCTTCCTCAAGCACATAGATCAGTTTCGGGAACGCCGGTGTCACCCAGACACCGTCCTCATTTTTGACGCCCTGGTAACGCTGTTCCAACACTTCGTCGATGATCAGCGCAAGATCCGCCTTTTCCCGCTCATCCTTCGCCTCGTTGAGATACATAAATACCGTAACAAACGGTGACTGTCCGTTCGTTGTCATCAGTGTCACCACCTGATACTGGATCGTCTGTACCCCTTTCTGGATCTCCTTGCGCAGTCTGCGCTCCACGATCCGCTCGATCTTCTCCTCGGAAAGCTCACTTCCGGATTCCTCTAACGTCTCAAGGACTTCCGCACGGATCTTCTGTCTGCTCACATCCACGAATGGCACCAGATGCGCCAGCGAGATGCTCTGTCCGCCATACTGGGAACTTGCCACCTGCGCAATGATCTGGGTCGCGATATTGCAGGCAATGGAAAAAGAATGCGGCCGGTCGATCCTTGTCCCGCTGATCACCGTTCCGTTCTGCAGCATGTCCTCAAGATTGACCAGATCGCAGTTGTGCATATGCTGCGCAAAATAATCCGCATCATGAAAATGGATGATCCCCTGCTCGTGCGCCTGCACAATATCACGCGGCAGTAAAAAGCGTCTTGTGATATCCTTGCTCACTTCGCCCGCCATATAATCTCTCTGCACGCTGTTGACCGTTGAGTTTTTATTGGAATTTTCCTGTTTTACCTCTTCGTTATTGCACTCGATCAGACTTAAGATCTGCTCATCGGTCGAATTGGACTTGCGCACCAGCGCTCTCTGATAGCGGTATGTGATATATTTGCGCGCAACCGAAAAAGCACGCTTGTCCATGATACGGTCCTCGACCAGATCCTGGATCTCCTCCACATTCAGCGAGCGTCTCATATCCGCGCCGGCATCTTCAATGTACTGCGCGATATCATGGATCTCTTCCATGGTCAGCCGTTCGCCCTGCACCACTTCATGATTCGCCTTGTCGATCGCGGTAATGATCTTTGAAATATCAAATACTGCCTCCACACCGCTTCTTTTTATAATCTTCATACTCTTTTTCCTGCCCTTATCTGTTATTTACCCTCATTTGCTTTGTCCCATTCCAGCATTTCCGCTTCCAGAATCTCTGCCGCCATTCCGACTAACTCCTTACATGGGCGTTTTTTATAGTACTCCGCTGTTCTGAGCTCCGGTGTCTGGCGGTTCGCGCCACCGTCCAGTCCAAGCAGCTCCCGACAGACGATCGATCCGTTCTGTTCTTTGAATTTTGCCGCAAGCTCCTGGATCTTTCCGTAATGCTCCTTTTTCTCTTCCGGTGCTTTCGGATCATCATAGCCGTATAACATACCTGTCACCATGAACATTCCGCTGACCGCGCCACAGACTTCACGCAGACATCCCATGCCTCCGCCAAAAGATGAAGCAAGCTTTGCCGCTGTTTTCTCATCCATGTCCATACGGTCCGCATACGTCAAAAATACCGCCTGCGCACAGTTATACCCCTGTGTGAACAATTCTTCCGCTTTTTCTTTCCGTCCCATAAACAGACTCCTCTCTTTTATCTATCTTGTTCTAAGCTGCTCGTTTAAATCTTTCCGTTCCTGTTCGATCCGCTCGATCTCCTCCGCTGTCAGTGCTTCCTCATCATGCTGCTTTAGGATCGTAAGTGTGCTGTACCGCTCCACATCCATCAGATCGATCTCCTCACCGTTGACCAGCCGGATCCGTGGTCTCAAACTGGATCCCTTGTTATTCTCACAGATCACACCCTCTCTTCCGTCAGAAAGGATCACACCCATTCCTCTCGGATAGATCGGAACATATTTCATAAACACATTGATGACATTTTCATCAAACATGGACATGCTTCCACCCATCAGATACTCTAACGCCTCTGATCTGGCATATGCCTTTTTATAGGGGCGTTTGCTCGAAAGCGCGTCATACACATCCACAACATGAAGGATCTTTGCGAACGGATGTATCTTGTCCCCTGTCAGTCCAAGCGGATAACCGGTCCCGTCTTCGTTTTCATGGTGGCAGAGCACACCCATTTTTATATTTGAAGTAATATCCAGCCGGTCACTCAAGAAATCATAGGATTTCTGCGGATGTTCTTTTATGATCGCAAATTCTTCCGGTGTGATCTTCCCCGGCTTGTTGATGATCTCCTGCGGGATAAACTGTTTTCCAATATCGTGAAACATGCCTGCTATACACAACGCCTGCAGATCTTCTTCGGAATATTCCATCCCCATTCCGACGATCGTCGCGAGCACCGCCACATTCAGCGAATGGTAATAGGTATAATCGTCAAACGAGCGCAGATCGATCATATCCAGTGACACTGTCCCGGACTGTAAGATACCGTCCACGATCTCCTTTGCGATATCCCGCACACCGTCCACATCCAGTTTTTCAATGGCAGCCAGCGCTTTTGTGCGCAGTTCCATACTTATAATTTCTTCGATCTCCAGATCTTTTGTCAGTTCATCATCAATATAAACGCCCTGATAGCCGTAATCCTGAAGACGCAGGATCAGATGTTCCGTCAGTGCTTTCCCCCTATGTAAGAGAATCTTGTCGGTAAAATCATACATATCCCGCCCAAGGATCATTCCCGTCTTTACTTGATTGATCGGTAAATAATGCATCCATACTCCTCACAGTAATACCAAAAAAATAAGATATAAGAACCGCCCCTGTATCGATCACAGAGCCGGCTCATGTATCACATATTCTTTATATAATGTATCATCCCCTCTGTCATTTTGCAATATTCAGATGATTTTTTTTCACGGACCTTCGGTATACTGCCGCGGCAACAACTGCCGTAAGGATCTCCGTGATCCAGAATGCGTGCCAGACACCGTCCGGCCCTATCGTGCGGCACAAAAGATACGCGATCGGAATGATAAAAATAATATAGCGGAACAGCGATATCACTAATGACTGCGCCCCTTTTCCAAGCCCCTCAAGCGCGCCGGAAGCCGTGACAGATACCGCCGATACCAAAAATCCGATGCTGATAATGCGAAGCGCCATTCCACCGGAAACAACCGTAGCCGGATTATCCGTAAACATATGGATCAGCTGTCCGGATGCGAACTGGCAGACGACCGTACCGAGCGCCATGATCGCCCCACACATGCCAAGCGTCAGATCGTAAATCTTTTTTACCCGCTTTTCCTCTCCCGCTCCGTAATTGTAACCGATCAGCGGACGCATTCCCTGTATGATCCCGTTTGCCGGAAGATAAAGGAATGTCTGTAATTTATAATAGATCCCGAGGATCACGACATAGCTCTGCGCGTAAGCGGCAAGGATCGCATTCAGGAAAGAAATGAGGAAGGACGGAAGCGCGAGATTTAAGATCGCCGGTATCCCGATCGTGTAAAGTTTTAAATCCACCTCTTTTTTCGGTGCCAGATATTCCCTGCCCAGACGGACCGGAAGCGGGCAGACCTTATATACCGTAAGGTACACAAGAAGCGTAACAACCTGTCCAATCCCGGTCGCCAGTGCCGCCCCCGATATGCTAAGCTTCGGAAAGATCCCGATTCCGAAGATCAGAAGCGGGTCTAAAATGATATTGGTCACACATCCCGCAAGCAGACTCGCCATCGCCACTTTCATCCGCCCCACCGCCTGAAAGATCTTTTCAAAGGAAAGCCCTAACATCACGATTACGGAGAATCCAAAAACGATCGTGGAATACCGTAACCCCAGCGCGATCACCGCCTTATCCCCGGTAAACATCGCAAGGAAAGACGGCATGATCGCAATGCTCACCACCATGACCACGATCCCATGCAGTCCGGCAAACAGCACGCCATGGATCGCTGCGCGGCTGGCATTGTTTTTATCGCCTGCGCCAAGGTATAACGCGATCAACGCGTTGATCCCAACGCCAAATCCGATTGCCACGGCATTTACAAAGTTCTGTACCGGATAAACGAGGGACAGCGCCGTCATCGCGTCTTCGCTGATCTTCGCCACAAAAAAGCTGTCTATGATATTATACAAAGAATTTACCAGCATGGAGATCACCATCGGAAGCGCCATGGAAACCAATAGCGGAAACACCGGTTTTTCTTTCATAAAACTTTCATTCATATCTGTTTTTCTCCTTCATTTTTTATTTTTGCATTGTTTTGACACAACAAAACGCCACACAACTATCCAGACGGATAATTGTGTGGCGAAAAAAGTCAGACTATAAAAATCCACACCAAAATTTTAGTAACGGTATTATGACACATTTTTTTTGCACTGTCAAGCCTTCTACACATAATTTTCCATGCCCGATTTTCCTTGGATTTTCCTTGGATTTGTAAAGTCACTTCCTTTCTTCTTCACTTTATTGTATAATAAAGGAAATACTGGTTTAGATCATGCATAAGGAGGGTATTTCACATGGACGAAAAAACATATAAGACGATCGGATCCACCGGTGCTTCTTCTCTGGTCATCGGGATCTGCGTGTTAGCCGGAGGCATCGCTGCCGGAATTCTTTTGATCATAAACGGCGCAAGACTGCTTGGCAGCCGTTCCAACCACATTATTTAAGCCAAACGAAAATCCAAAAGACGCATGTGCTTTCTTTCCACATGCGTCTTTTTTTCTGTCTTTTTCTTTCACTATTTTTGCAGCTGATCTCTGATCTTTCCCGCCTTATCCGGATAGTTGGTGATCAAAGCATCCACGCCCAGTTCACAGAGTTTTTTCATGTATTTTTCCTTGTTCACGGTCCACACATTCACCTTTAACTGTTTTTTCCGGCAGTCTTCCAGAAAATTCGGATACTGTAAATTATAAAGTGCCGGATGAAGTGCATCCACGCCGAGCGCTGCGCCATAGATCGGCATATCAATGTATCCGTCGGCATAAAGCAGTCCGGTTTTGGCTCCCGGATCCAATTTTTTAATATCACGGATAGTATAGTGGTTAAACGAGGAATAGATCACCCGATCCTCCAACCCCGCTTCTTTTACGAGCGCAAGCGTTTTTTCTGCCAGCCCCTCATAAAAGAACACGCCTGTCTTTAACTCAACATTTATTGTCATGGACGTTGTCTTTACATATGCAAGCACTTCTTTTAACGTTGGGATCGTCGCGTCTTTATACTCCGGATGTGTTTTGGAAAAACGGAACTTTTTTAGCTCCGCTAATGTATAATCTCTCGCGTATCCCCTGCCGTTGCTCACCCGGTCGATCTTCTCATCGTGCAGTACGACGACTTCGCCATCTTTGGTCAGCTGAACATCAAGCTCGATACCGTCCGCTTTCATCTCATCCGCCAGCCGGAATGCTTCCATCGTGTTTTCCGGCGCGTAACCGGATGCGCCGCGGTGTGCCCAGATTTTTGTCATAGATCTGCCTCTCCATTTCTTGCTTTATTGTGACCAAGTTATTATATGCGGTTTATGTAAATTCCGATAGCACATATGTGTAAAAAGCAGGTAAAAAATGCCGAAAGCATCCTCTTTCTACTTATACTCAGATTCGTATAAATCCGAGATTCTTATGTTCAGCGCCTTTGCCACTTTCTCCATGACATCCATCGTCGGAGACGTTTGTCCATTCTCAATTCTATTCAGCGTGGCTTTGCTTACACCGCTTTTCTTTTCCAGTTGTTCCAGCACCCATCCTTTATTGGTTCGTGCCTGCCATAATAGTATTTCCATTTTCTCACATATCCTCCGATCATCCTCTGTTTTATGATACAATTAGGAAATAATAAACTTGAATTTATAGAAAGCCCCTTCGTTCAGCCTCTTTTATCAATTTTGGCTGAATTAAAGGATATGTCCATTCTGTTGGAAGTTCATCGAGTTTGAACACCTTTTCTATCTCGCTATGTAATTGTGATTCAAATTCTGTTATTTTAGCAAAATACAACATTCCATACGATTCTTCTCCAGTATCATTGACTCTGGTCTTGCCGATGACGGAGTATATGCAAACAGGCTCTATTTTATAAACTACCGCTCCTGTTTCCTCGTACAACTCCCTCTTTGCGGTATCAAGAATGGATTCTCCATGCTCCCTGTGGCCACCGGACACTTCAAAGGTATTTCGTTCCTTGTGTTTGCAAAACACCCATTTATTGTCAGACTTTGAGATGATAACGGCAAATTTAAGCAAAGAATTATCCGCTGTGTCGTAGAACTTGACTTCTAACATTGTCCCACCTCCGTTAAATTCCGATTTATTAAATTCATATCCGCATTATACAATAAAAATAACGGCACTGCATATCACTATCAATATACAATGCCGTTATCTTTATTTCCTTCAATGCACCAGGCTGATTCTTCCATATGACAATATCATATCGGACGTCCCAACTGCCTGGTTTAGATGGAGTAGACGGGAATCGAACCCGTGTCCAAAGACCTATCCCCTGTACTTCTACGAGCGTAGTCTATATATTAACATTCCCTCCGGCAGTCCCGTACAGACACGGTACTGCTTTTAGTAGCTTCATCATACGCCCGTATGCGCAAAGCTTAGCATACGTCGTTTCCTACATCGTTGATGCCTGACTTCTAATGTGTAGGTGCACTAGAGCAGACACATGCTGCAATTAGGCAGCAAGAGCTAATTCTTTATTATTGTTAGCGTTTAATTTTAATTTTGGAATTTAACGCATCACCCTGCGGCTCGCTTCTCCAGCTTCAAAACCCCTGTCGAAACCTTTACTACCCCTGATAAAATTTTACCAGAAGCTCTCTTACTTATTATATCGGCATTCCCCGTCTCCGTCAATAGTCCGGTGCCGATTTTCTTTCTGCTTTTTTCGCGGGATCATCCCAGATTCCGCACTTTGAAGTCGCGCTCCGCTTCTCTGCGCTGATCCTTCTTTGCGATGTCCTGTCGCTTGTCGTAAAGTTTCTTACCTTTTGCCAGCGCGATCTGCACTTTGACCAGGCTTCCCTTAAAATATACCTGCACCGGAACGATCGTATAACCCTTTTCTTTCATCTTGCCCTGCAGTTTTAAGATCTCCTTTTTGTGCATCAGAAGCTTTTTCGGGCGCAGCGGATCTTTGTTGAAGATATTTCCCTTTTCGTAAGGGCTGATATGCATCCCGTAAAGCATGACCTCTCCGTTTTCAATATGGATAAATGCCTCCTTGATGCTGCATTTTCCCATACGGAGCGACTTGACTTCTGTTCCGTGCAGACTGATGCCTGCCTCATAGGTTTCCTCTAAAAAGTAATCATGACGCGCTTTTTTGTTGTTCGCGATCAGTTTAAAATTGTCCTTTGCCATCGGTCTCCCCCCTTATGCGAGTTTAAAGTCAATGGTGCGCATGACCTCATCCACATCCACCGCAATGACCGTTACGGTCTGTCCCAGTTTGTAATGGATATTCGTATGCTCACCGATCAATTCATAGGTTTCTTCCGAGAACTGGAAATAATCTCCCTCCAGCGCGGTCACATGCACCAGTCCCTCGATCGTGTTTGGCAGTTCCACATAAAATCCCCAGGAGGTCACACCGGAGATCACACCGGTAAATTCCTGTCCCAGACGTTCTTTCATATACTGCACTTTCTTTAACTTGTCGGTCTCACGCTCTGCCTCGTCCGCGCGCCGCTCCATCTCACTTGCGTGTTTCGCGACTTCCGGCAGGATCTTCTCATAATGCTCTGCCTTTTTCGCGTTCATCCGTCCTCTCAGACAGTCCTTGATGATACGGTGGATCTGCAGATCCGGATAACGGCGGATCGGCGATGTGAAATGGCAGTAATAATTGGTCGCCAGTCCGAAATGTCCCGTACACTCTGTGGTATATTTCGCCTGCTTCATGGAGCGCAGGGTCAGGCGGCTGATCAACGGCTCTTCCTCTGTGCCCTCGATCTTTGAAAGCAGTTTCTGCAATTCCTTCGGATGCACTTCATCCGAACCGATATGCAGGGTATATCCGAAATTATTGATAAACGTGGAGAGCTTTTTGATCTTCTCCTCATCCGGATTTTCATGCGTACGGTACACAAACGGGACTTCCTGCCAGAAATAATCCTGTGCCACCGTCTCGTTCGCGATCAGCATAAAATCCTCGATCATCCGCGTCGCCACATTGCGCTCGTACGGTTTTATGTCAACCGGCCGGCCGCTTTTATCCAAAATGATCTTGGTCTCCGGGAAATCAAAATCGATCGAGCCGCGCTTCATGCGCTTCTTCCTGAGGATCGCCGCCACATGCTCCATCATTTCAAACATCGGAACCAGTTCTTTATACTCCGCGCGTTCTGCTTTATCCTGATCCGCAAGGATCTTCTTCACGCTCGTATAACTCATTCTGCGGTCTACTTTGATGACCGTCTCCGCGATCTTGTGGTCAACGACTTTTCCCTTTTCATCGATCATCATGATACAGCTTAACGCCAGACGGTTTTCTCCCGCGTTTAACGAACAGATCCCGTTCGAAAGCTTGTGCGGAAGCATCGGGATCACACGGTCTACCAGATAAACACTGGTTCCGCGGTCTTCGGCTTCCACATCCAACGCGCTGTGCTCCTGCACATAATTGCTCACGTCCGCGATATGAACGCCGAGGCAGTACAGATCTCCCTCTTTGGTCAGGGAAACCGCATCATCGAGATCCTTTGCGTCCTCACCGTCGATCGTCACCATCTGCCAGTCCCGCAGATCCAGGCGTCCCGCCATGTCCGCCTCACTCACCTCGTTCGAGACATTTTCAACCTGGCGCATGATCTTTGGAGAAAACTCCACAGGAATATTATACGCTTTTACGAGCGACATGATATCCACACCCGGATCATTGATATGACCGATGATCTCGGTCACCTTTCCCTCCGGCTTCTTTCCGTCTTTTCCGTAATCCGTGATCGCCACGATCACCTTATGTCCGGTCACGGCTCCCATGGAACGTTCTTTCGGGATAAAGATATCCTTCGCGATCTTCGGATTGTCCGGCACTACAAAGCCAAATGTCTTATTATCCTCATAGGTTCCGACCACTTCATTCATGCCGTGGGAAAGGATCTTTGTGATTGTTCCCTCTCTGCGTTTTCCGCCTGTTGTCGGAGAGATGACAAGCTGCACGGTATCCATGTGCATGGCTCCGTTCACCTGTTCCGCCGGAATAAAGATGTCCTCATCCATACCCTCGATGGTAACAAAACCGAATCCCTTCGGATGGCTGGTGAAAACACCGGTCTCATATTTTTTTTCGGATTTTATATATTTGCCCTTTTTCGTGAGTTCAACTTTTCCGTCCTCTACCAGCGCATCCATCACGCGCGTAAGCTCTGCACGGTCACGCTTTGGCACCTGCATCAAGATTGCAAGTTCCTTTAGCTTCATCGGAACGTATAGCTCATCACATATAAAATCATAGATCATCCGTTTTCTCTGTTCAAACAGTTCGTTATCCATCTGCTGTCCTCTCCATTACAAAAATAAGCTGCCGCTTCTGCGACAGCTTTCTTATGTTTAGAAACTTCCGATATTCAGCACTGCTGCAAGTACAAGGAATAAGATCACTCCGAGTCTTGTAAGCTTCACTAACATGCCTTCCATCGAACGTCCTTTATTCTTTCCCCAATAAGTATCTGCCGCGCCGCTGATCGCGCCGAGTCCTGCAGATTTTCCTTCCTGAAGTAAGATTACCACTGTCAAAAAAATACAAACGATTATAAATACAACTTCAACGATTGTCTTTAATACTGCCACGAATCACACCTCCTGCATCACGCATAAATTACCGCAACTTTGCTTATTATAGCATAAGCCATGCCTGTTTTCAACATTTTTTCGCAGGTCTGTGCTTTACCGCCCGCGTGACCAGCGAAAACAGATCCAGGAGCATGATAACGATCGTGATCCCCATGGCGATCGCAAGCGCTAACATCGCGGTTTCCGCCGCTTTGCTCCTCATCATTTCCATGTCTTTCTGCATCAGGTATTCCATCGTGTAATAAAGGCTGCCTCCAGGTATGAGCGGGATCAGCGCCGTGATCACAAAGATCGTCGCCGGAGCCTTTTTTACACGCGCCATGAGCTCCGCGTAAAATGTCGCAAACACTGTCGCAAGAAAATATGCCGCAAACTCACCGTTGACCCGATGTACCACCAAAAGATAAAAGAGCCAGGTCAGCCCTCCGCCGACCGAAGCCACGATAAGCTTGTCCCTTTTCAAATGAAAGATAAAGGAAAATCCGAACGAACCGATCACCGCGCAGATTACCTGTATGATCTCTGTCCTCATCCTTTGATCCCTCCCATCAGAAATATGGCTGCGACCGTTCCTGCCGCGATCATCCCAGCCATCAGAAGTGATTCGCAAAGCCGAAGCATCCCCGATATCGTATCACCGGAAAAAATATCACGCACAGCGTTCGTCATAAGAAGCCCCGGGATCAGAAGCATGATATCCCCGATCATGATCTTATCCGCGTGAAACGGCAGCCCCGTGAATTTGAAACTCATCGCAAGCGTTCCCATGATAAATGCCGCAAACAGCAGATACATCATCTGGCTCGGCACGATCTTTCTGAAATAAAGGTCTAAAAACCAGATCGCGACCGCGATCAGTGCCGCCGCGCATCCATCCCACATATTTCCTCCAAAAAATATGGCAAACGCGCATGCGGCGATCAGATAGCCAAACAGCATCTTGGCCGCTCGTTTTGTCTGTTCCTTCTGCTGTATACTTTCCTTATAGATTGCCGCGATCTCATCCACCGGCGGCGTATGGCTGCACAGATAACGGGACAGCTCGTTTAGTTCTTCGAGTCCCGTAAAATCTGTCGCGCTGCGGTTGATCCGCCTGGTCTGGGTCACCGCGTCCCCGTCCGTAAGCTGAAGCGTGATGACTATACTCGATGTGATAACAAACGGATTCACCCGCGCCACACCGTAACTTGTGCAGATCCTCTGCATGGTATCCTCCACGCGGCTTACTTCTCCACCGCAGATCAGCATGGATTCTCCGATATCCAAAACCGTACCAAGCAGTTTTTCGGCATCTTTTCGCGTAAGTTCTCCCACTGTTTTATCCTCTTTTGTCTATACGTTTTTTATTAACCGCTCAAATTCATCGATCTCTGCGTCATAGGAATGCAGGCTCATCATCCAGAATTCTTTATCCGTCAGATCAATGCCGCAGATCTTTGCCACATCTTCCACGGACATGACCGGCGTATTTTTTAACATCTTTTTGTAGTTCTCCACAAACGCGCTGCCCTCTTTTTTGTATTTTGCAAAAAGCCCGCGCGCAAAGAGACCGCCAAACGCGTACGGATAATTGTAAAAACCGAGATCCGCGCTGTAATAATGGCTTTTGCACACCCACATATACGGATGCAGGCAGTTTTCGTCCAGTCCGTTTCCATAGGCTTTCTTCTGCGCATCCAGCATGATCTCATTCAGCTCATCGGCAAAAAGGAAGCTGTCCCTGCGCCGCTCTACCACTTCCGACTCAAACAGGAATCTCGAATAGATATCGCACATGATCTGCGCCGTATCGCTGAGCTGGCTTTCGATCAGGGCGAGCTTTTCTTCCTCATCTCCGGTATGGTCGATCGCATAGCCTGTGATCACATTTTCATTGAAAGTGGACGCTGTCTCCGCCACCGGCATGGAATACTCCATATTGAGCGGCTCATTGTCATGCACCATGAAATCATGATAGCCGTGTCCGAGTTCATGCGCCAGTGTCACCAGATCCGAAAAAGAGCCGGAGAAGTTGGTCAGCACACGAAATTCCTTTTTGCTGTTTAACGCCTCACAGAACGCGCCGCCCACTTTGCCGTTTCTCGGATAAAAATCGATCCAGTCCTCCGCGAAGGCGCGCTTCATCATCTCCGCCATATCCGGCGAGAAGGAGGAAAATACCGTGATCAGGCAGTCCCTTGCCTCCTCTGTGGTATAACGCTTTGTACTCTTTCCAAGCGGCGCAAACAGTTCATACCACGGCAGTCCGTCTGCATAACCGAGTTTTTCCGCTTTTAAGCGCAGATACCGCCAGAACTGCGGCATATATTCCGTCATTGCCTCAAGCAGGGCATTTAATGTCTCTTCTTTCATTCTTGCATAATACAGTGTCTTTGCAAGCGGAGACGCAAACCCGCGCAGCTCACACTCACTGATGTCCTGCATCTTGATGCTGTTTAGGGCATACGCCACCGAATCCTTTATTTTGTCATAGCAGGCAAGCTCCGCCTCATAGGCTGCTTTGCGCTCTTCTCTGCTTGGACTGTACGCCAGATTTCTCACTTCGGAAAGCGTCAGTTTCTTTCCACCGAGATCCGCTTCCACCGAAGACGTCAGATACCCCTGCAGGCTGCTCCATGCCGCACCACCGCTGATATCCATCTTTGCCAGCGCCTCCTCGACATCCCCGGACAGCAGATGGCGGTTATCCTCTGCCATGTTGCGCAGCAGATATGCGTAGGACGTAAGAAATGCATCCTCTTTTATATCCTGCTCCAGATTTTTCCGTGCTGCCACATATTCCGCGAATTTTGTTTCCGCCGCCCTTGTCCGGTTCCGCTTCTGGCTGAGCACTCCTTCATAAGACATGCTGTCCTTATCGCGGGTGTCTGCCGCACCGCGCAGCTCGCAGAAGATCATCATCTGCGCAGAAAGCCCCTCCAGCTCTTCCAGGAGCTTCAATCCCTCTTTTATCGTCTCTTTTTCATTCTCATCGGATAACCTTGCGGCAAATGCCTGAAATTTCTCCACACAGTCATCCAGCTTCTTTAAATCTTCACTCCAGCGTTTATCATCAAATCCTGTATACAATACATCCAAAGACCAGGTATCTCTCATATCTTTCCCTCCGTTTTTCCTGTTTTTCCTTCTTGTCCCCAGACAATTATATACGCATTTGTCAAATTATTCCAGTTAAATTGCCTCGTATCTTCCAAGCCCGTCCAGTTCTTCCTCAATACGGAGCAGTTCATTGTATTTTGCGGTACGCTCCGCGCGGCACGGTGCTCCGGTCTTAATCTGTCCGGCATTCACCGCGACTGCGATATCCGCGATGATGGCATCCTCGGTCTCCCCGGATCGATGACTGATCACGGTCGTGTAGCCCGCGCTTTTTGCCATGTCAATCGCATGAAACGCCTCGGTCAGCGTTCCGATCTGATTTACTTTGATAAGGATGGAATTTGCGACACCCATGTCAATTCCGCATTTTAAGCGTTTCACATTGGTCACAAACAAATCATCCCCGACTAACTGCACTTTTTTTCCAAGGCGTCCGGTCAGACGTTTCCAGCCCTCCCAGTCCTCTTCATCGAGTCCGTCCTCGATCGAGACGATCGGATATTTTTTACAGAGTGCCTCATAATAATCGATCAGTTCATCGCTTGAGCGGCAGACATCTTCTCCTGTAAAATCATAGCAGTCTTTTTCGGCATCATAAAGTTCACTCGCCGCCGCGTCCATGGCGAACATGATATCTTTTCCCGGCTCATACCCGGCTTTTTCCACAGCGCGCATCAGATAACGGAACACCTCATCCGCATTGGAAAGATCCGGCGCAAAACCGCCCTCATCACCGACACTGGTCGAATATCCCTCCTTGTCCAGGATCTGGCGCAGGAAATGGTAGACTTCCGTTCCCATCCGCAGTCCGTCATGAAAAGTCTCAGCTCCGACCGGCATGATCATAAATTCCTGAAAATCCACACTGTTGTTCGCGTGTTTTCCGCCGTTTAGGATATTCATCATCGGCACCGGCAGTTTTCTCGTATAACTTCCGCCCAGATAACGGTAAAGCGGCATCTGAAGCGCCACTGCCGCCGCTCTTGCAACTGCCATGGACACGGAAAGGATCGCGTTCGCTCCGAGATGCTCCTTGTTTTCCGTTCCGTCCAACTGGATCAGCAGGGAATCGATCTCCAACTGCTGCAGCGCATTTTTCCCGATCAGCTCCTTCGCGATCTTGTCATTCACGTTGCATACCGCCTGCTGCACGCCCAGACCGAAATAACGCTCCCTTCCGTCTCTTAACTCCACTGCCTCAAATTTTCCGGTGCTTGCGCCGGACGGAACGCTCGCCCGCGCCGAGATCCCGTGCTCTAAGGTCACTACGGTCTCCACCGTAGGATTTCCGCGGGAATCCAAGATCTCTCTTGCATGTACATTTGTGATTTTCAAATTTAAACTCATAATTGCCTCCATTTGCCTTTTTTCATAGTTTCTGTAAATGAGACTTTTTTATACATGCTTTGTGACCAGTAGATACCAAAAAAGCCGCATGCTTAACAAAAAGCATACGGCTCTCTTTCTTCTGTTCTTTTTTTATGGATCAAAAAAAGCTTTTATACATTGATCTCTGCTTTAACGCCAAGCAGTTCTTTGTTTGCATCCAGGATCGGATTGACCACATCACGCAAAAATACATTGACCTGATATGGCGCTCTGCCGACATATTTTGCCGGTTCCATGTTTGCTTCGAGTTCTTCCAGAGTAAGGTTGAACGACGGATCTGCCGCGATCAGCTCAAGCAGATTGTTTTCTTTTCCTTCCTGCTTTACATTCTTTCCTGCTTCCATGGAAAGCTGACGGATCTTTTCATGCAGCTCCTGACGGTCTCCGCCTTTCTTTACCGCGTCCATCATGATGTTTTCGGTCGCCATAAACGGCAGCTCTGCCATCATGTGTTTGCGGATGACCTTATCGTATACGACAAGTCCGTCCACAACATTTAAGCAAAGATCCAGAATACCGTCGATCGCAAGGAATCCTTCCGGAATGGAAAGACGTTTGTTAGCGGAATCATCCAGGGTACGCTCAAACCACTGCGTTGCGGAAGTGATCGCCGGATTTAACGCGTCCACCATTACATAGCGGGAAAGAGAAGCGATTCTCTCACTGCGCATCGGGTTTCTCTTGTATGCCATCGCGGAGGAACCGATCTGGTTCTTTTCAAACGGCTCTTCCACTTCTTTTAAGTGCTGCAGCAGACGGATGTCATTGGACATCTTGTGTGCGCTTGCCGCAATGCCCGCAAGAATATTTGCCACACGGGTATCTACTTTTCTGGAATAGGTCTGTCCGGATACCGGATAGCACTCCTTAAATCCCATCTTTGCCGCGATCATCGGATCGATCTTGTCGATCGTCTCCTGATCTCCGTCAAACAGTTCAAGGAAACTTGCCTGTGTACCGGTCGTTCCCTTGGAGCCGAGAAGCTTTAAGCTGTCGAGCACATAGTCAAGATCCTCTAAATCCATCAGGAATTCCTGTGTCCAGAGTGTTGCGCGCTTTCCTACGGTTGTCGGCTGTGCCGGCTGGAAATGCGTAAACGCAAGGGTCGGAAGTTCTTTATACTGATCCGCGAATTTTGCAAGTTCCGCAATGACATTGACCAGTTTTTTGCGCACCAGAAGCAGCGCTTCTTTCATGATGATGATATCGGTGTTATCTCCGACATAGCAGGATGTCGCGCCAAGATGGATGATACCCTTTGCTTTCGGGCACTGTTTTCCGAATGCGTACACATGGGACATCACATCATGACGTACCTGTTTTTCCCGTTCCTTCGCAACATCATAATTGATGTCATAGATATGCGCCTTCATCTCATCGATCTGATCCTGCGTGATCTCCGGCTCTCCCTTTTCATTTTTAAGTCCAAGCTCCATCTCTGTCTCTGCCAGAGCGATCCACAGTTTTCTCCAGGTGGAAAACTTCATATCCTGTGAAAAAATGTGCTGCATTTCTTTACTTGCGTAACGCTCGGAAAGCGGACTGCTGTAACCATCTGTATTCATATCTTTTCCCTCACTTTTGTCTTCGTAGCTTCTTATTTTTCGTAACTTCCGCGGATATCTTCCTTCGGCGGTTCCAACGGATATATTCCGTTAAAGCAGCCTTTGCAGATGGAAAGCCCCTCGGAAAGTTCCTCCAGACGCTCCACATCCAGATATCCGAGAGAATCCGCACCGATAATCTCGCGGATCTCATCGATCGTACGGTTGTAGGCGATCAGCTGTTCCCGTTCCGGGATATCCGTTCCAAAATAGCACGGCCATAAGAATGGCGGCGAACTGATCCTTACATGTACTTCTGTCGCTCCGGCATCTCTCAACATCTTCACGATACGGTCGGATGTCGTACCACGCACGATGGAATCATCGATCATGATGATACGCTTGCCCGCAACCGCTTCTTTTAATACGTTTAATTTTACACGCACACTGGATTCACGGCTGCTCTGCTTTGGTTTGATAAAGGTTCTTCCCACATAGCTGTTTTTGACAAACGCCGTTCCATAAGGGATCCCGGACTGCATGGAATAACCGAGCGCTGCAGCGTTTCCGGACTCCGGAACACCGACTACCAGATCCGCATCCACCGGTGAATCCATGGCAAGGAAACGTCCCGCCTTGATTCTGGAACCATAGACACTGACGCCATCGATATGGCTGTCCGGTCTTGCAAAATAAATATATTCAAAAATACAGCGTGCCTCTTTTTCCGGAGCAAGCGCAAGGGACATATCGGACTGGATGCCGCCTTCCGGTGAGATCGTAACTACCTCGCCCGGACGGACGTCACGGATAAATTCCGCTCCGATGGTCTCAAGCGCACAGGTCTCGGATGTGAGAATATAAGCATTGTCTCTCTTTCCGATGCAAAGCGGTTTGAATCCGAACGGATCTCTCGCTCCGATCAGCTTACGCGGACTTGCGACAACTAAGGAGAATGCCCCCTTCAACTTGGCAACCGCGCGTCTTACCGCTTCCTCCGCTGTCTTTGAATTCAGACGCTCACGCGCGATATGATAAGCGATCACTTCCGTATCGATCGTTGTCTGGAAGATTGCTCCGGTATACTCCAGGTCATGGCGCAGTTCATTCGCGTTGATCAGGTTTCCGTTATGCGCCAGCGCCAGCGTTCCCTTGACATAATTTAAGACCAGCGGCTGGGCATTCTCTCTTGTGGAAGCTCCTGCGGTAGAATAACGGACATGTCCCACACCGATATCCCCGTTTAATTTGCCAAGGATCTCCGGTGTAAACACTTCATTGACCAGTCCCATGTCCTTATAGGACTGCACTCTTCCCTTCGGACCACTCGTATCACTGACCGCGATACCACAGCTCTCCTGTCCTCTGTGCTGCAGTGCAAACAGGCCGTAATAGATCGTAGAAGCAACATCGCCGCCGTCAAAATCATACATTCCGAATACACCGCATTCTTCATGCAGCCCGTCAAACGGCATCGGATTTTTTTCCATTTCCTTTGTATTCATGGGTTCTCCTATTATCTTGTAAATTTCTTTCCGGTCAGCAGTTCAAATGCTTCTTTATATTTGTCAACGGTCTTTGTCACGATCTCTTCCGGAAGCAGACCTTCATTGTCCGGATTTGCTTTTAACCAGTCTCTTACAAACTGTTTGTCGAAGGATGGCTGTGATTTTCCTGCTTCGTATCCTTCGAGCGGCCAGAATCTGGAGCTGTCCGGTGTGAGCATTTCATCTCCGAGCACAACATTTCCGTTTTCATCCAGACCGAACTCAAACTTGGTGTCCGCAATGATGATGCCTTTGCTCAATGCGTACTCTGCGCATTTTTTGTAAAGCGCGATCGTGTATTCTTTGATCTTTGCAGCGTATTCCGCTCCTTTTTCGGCTCCGTAGATCTTTTCCAAGACCTTAACGCTCTCCTCGTAGGAGATATTTTCGTCATGCAGGCCAAGCTCCGCCTTGGTACTCGGTGTGTAGATCGGCTCCGGCAGCTTGTCCGATTCCTTTAAGCCTTCCGGCAGTCTGATTCCGCAGACTGTACCGTTTTCCTGATAACTCTTCCAGCCGCTTCCGGTTATGTATCCACGGACGATGCACTCGATCGGAAGCATCTCCAGTTTGCGGCATTCCATGCTGTTGCCGTCAAATTCCGGTTTGCGGAAGAACTCCGGCATATCCTTAACATCTGTAGAAAGCATATGGTTTGGAACAATATCCTTTGTATAATCGAACCAGAGCTTCGACATCTGTGTCAAAATTGCCCCTTTGTCAGTAATCTTATTCTTTAAAATAACATCAAACGCAGAGATACGGTCTGTTGCAACAATGATCAGACTGTCTCCATTATCATAGACCTCTCGTACTTTTCCCTCTTTAATTGGTTTAAATTCCTGATTGCTCATCTTTGTCCTCCATTCAATGCTTGCTAAGATAATTTATCCATTGTTAAAATTATAATACACCCGTTTCCTTTTCGTCAATGCGAAGCGCCCGAATCCACTTCTTTTGCATGTAGAAAAAAAATGTTCTTTTATTAATATTTTTGTATAATTTCATTGTTTCATTAGTTTTTCTTATAATTGAGAAGTGTTTTCATAATAGAAAGAGAAAGCACGATCCACTCGCTTTCAAGTGAACCGTGCTTTCTTTTATTTTTGCTTTTCTTTTTCCTTCTCGGACTCCTCCGCTTCACGCCGGATCTCGAAATAACCGCGCACAAACAGGATGACCGACACCAGTACCACGATCGCCGGTATCAGAATACCGAGCGTTAATGCCATACCGGAAACGGATCTTGCCGCGCAGATGATCGCAAATGCCGCAAAATAGAAACTACAGCAGATCGTTAAAGCCAAAGGGATCAGCACTTTCTTTAACTTCATACGTTCCTCCGGAATGTCTGTGCTATTTGCGGATCAGAAGGGACTCGCCTGTCATTTCTGCCGGCTTCTCCATTCCCATCATATCGATCATGGTCGGGATAATGTCCGCAAGACGTCCTTCTTCTTTTAACGTATATGCAGGATCTGCGTTGATCAGAATAAACGGAACCGGATTGGTCGTATGTGCGGTAAACGGAGCGCCTGTCTCGTAATCGATGAGCTGCTCTGCGTTTCCGTGGTCTGCGCATAAGAATGCCTGTCCGCCGACTTCTTTTAATGCTTCTACTGCTTTTCCAACACAGGTATCTACGGTTTCAACTGCCTTAATTGCAGCTTCCATGATTCCGGTATGGCCTACCATATCCGGGTTTGCGAAATTTACAATGATGACATCATACTTATCAGAACGGATCGCTGCACACAGTTTGTCGCATACTTCCGGTGCGCTCATTTCCGGCTGAAGATCATAGGTAGCAACCTTCGGGGATTTTACCAGAATACGGTCTTCGCCCTGATTCGGTTCTTCCACACCGCCGTTAAAGAAGAATGTAACGTGCGCATACTTCTCTGTCTCAGCGATTCTTGCCTGTGTCTTGCCATTCTTTGCAAGATATTCACCAAAGGTATTGGTCAGATGCACTTTCTTGAAAGCGATCTCTTTGTTCGGAATGGTCTCGTCGTACTCGGTAAAGCAAATGAATTTTACATTCTTTCTTGCTCCACGGTCGAATCCGTCAAATTCATCCGCACAGAATGCTCTTGTCATCTCTCTTGCGCGGTCCGGACGGAAGTTATAGAAAATAATGGAATCTCCGTCATTTACCGTTGCAACCGGTTTTCCGTCTTTTTCGATCACGGTCGGAACCACGAACTCATCAGTTACATCCTTTGCGTAGGAAGCATCCAGTGCTGCCAGTGCGTCTTCTGCCTTTTCTCCCTGGCCTTCCGCAACTGCGCGGTATGCTTTTTCCACACGATCCCAGCGGTTATCACGATCCATCGCATAGTAACGTCCCTCTAAGGAAGCGATCTCGCCAACACCGATCTCTTTCATTTTTGCCTGAAGTTCTTCTACATATCCCTTTGCGGAAGTCGGTGCTGTATCACGTCCGTCAAGGAAGCAGTGTACATATACTTTCTCAACGCCTTCTCTTTTTGCCATCTCAAGCAGACCATACAGGTGTGTATTGTGGCTGTGTACACCACCATCGGATAACAGTCCGAACAGATGAAGCGCAGAACCGTTTTTCTTTGCATTCTGCATGCCGTCTAACAGTGCTTCGTTCTTAAAGAAATCGCCATCTCCGATCTCTTTTGTGATTCTGGTCAGTTCCTGATATACGATTCTTCCTGCGCCCATGTTCATATGACCTACTTCAGAGTTTCCCATCTGGCCTTCCGGAAGTCCTACTGCAAGTCCGCTGGCATATCCCTTTACGAACGGATAGTCTTTCATGAGTTTGTCAATGACCGGTGTGTTCGCCTGTGCGACAGCATTTCCCTCTGTCTTGTCATTTAAGCCGAATCCGTCTAAGATCATCAATACGGTTGGTTTTTTGCTCATAATCTTTTTCCTCTTTTCTTTGATCGTTGTTTTATGGTTCTCCCGGCACATAATGTCCGGTACTGTTTAAACTACTTTTTGATTACCGCAAACATTATACACTATTGTCAAGGATTTCACAATATTTTATTCACAAAACCAAAGAGGATAACCGAGTTTCCCCGGTTATCCTCTTTTTTATTTTTTACATGACAGTAATTTTTCTTTATTTGTAGTTTACGATCTTACCAAAATCAGCCTTTAAGGAAGCTCCACCAACTAATCCGCCATCGATATCCGGTTTCGCGAATAATTCAGCTGCATTTCCTGCATTTACAGATCCGCCGTACTGGATACGAACTGCTTCTGCTGTTGCTTCGCCGTATACTTCTTTGATGCATGCACGGATTGCGCCGCAAACTTCTTCTGCCTGATCAGAAGTAGCAGTCTTTCCTGTTCCGATTGCCCAGATCGGCTCATATGCGATAACCATGGATGCAACCTGCTCTGCTGTAACGCCTGCAAGGTCAGATTTGATCTGCATACGGATCCAGTCTAAGGTAATGCCCATTTCTCTCTGCTCTAAAGATTCTCCACAGCAAAGGATCGGAGTAAGTCCGGCTTCCAGCGCTTTCTTTACTTTCTTGTTGATCATGCAGTCACACTCTTTGAAGTAATCACGTCTCTCAGAATGTCCTAATACTACATATTTTACGCCAGCGTCAACTAACATTTCCGCAGAGATTTCTCCGGTGTAAGCACCTTTCTCTTCGAAATACATGTTTTCTGCACCAACTGCAACGTTTGTTCCTTTTACAGCTTCTACAACCGGAACAATGTCGATTGCAGGTACACAGTAAACAACGTCTACGTCATCGCTCTTTACTAATGGTTTTAATTCTTCTACTAATTTCACTGCCTGGCTTGGAGTCATGTTCATTTTCCAGTTGCCGGCTACAATTTTCTTTCTTGCCATTTTTGTTTCTCCTTAATACACTGAATATATTGTCAATAAGGCTGGAAGTTCTGCCTGCGCCTGCGGCTTGTCAATCACTAAGTGCTTCCGGCCTACTTATCGTTTGCTGCTGCAACACCCGGTAATTCCTTACCTTCCAGGAACTCTAAGGATGCACCACCACCTGTGGAGATGTGGCTCATCTTGTCACCGAATCCAAGCTGGTTTACTGCTGCTGCGGAGTCACCACCACCGATGATCGTAGTAGCGTCTGTATCAGCAAGTGCCTGAGCTACAGCGATGGTACCTTTTGCAAGGATCGGGTTCTCGAAGATTCCCATCGGTCCGTTCCATACAACAGTCTTTGCTGACTTAACAGCGTCTGCATATAATTCAGCAGTTTTCGGTCCGATATCAAATCCAGCCATGTCTGCCGGCATCTTATCTGCATCATATACTGCTACATCGATCTTTGCGTCGATCGGATCCGGGAATGCTGCTGCTACTACAGAATCTACCGGAAGAAGTAATTTCTTTCCGAGTTTTTCTGCTTTGTCCATCATTTCCTTGCAGTAATCGATCTTGGTATCATCTACTAAAGATTTTCCGATCTCATATCCTTTTGCTTTTAAGAATGTATAAGCCATACCACCACCGATGATCAGGGTATCGCATTTCTCAAGCAGGTTGGAGATAACGTTTAACTTATCTGCAACTTTTGCGCCACCGAGGATCGCAACGAACGGTCTGACCGGATTCTCTACTGCGTTTCCAAGGAAGTCGATCTCTTTCTGCATCAGGTAACCTACAACTGCAGTGTCAACTAAAGCTGCAACACCTACGTTAGAGCAGTGTGCTCTGTGTGCGGTACCGAATGCATCGTTTACGAATACATCACAGATAGAAGCAAGATCTTTGGAGAATGCTTCGCCGTTCTTTGTCTCTTCAGCTCTGAAACGTGTATTCTCAAGTAAGATCACTTCTCCGTCTTTCATTGCTTCAACAGCAGCCTTTGCGTTCGGGCCTACTACTTCCGGATCTGCTACGAATTTTACTTCCTGTCCTAATAATTCGGAAAGTCTTACTGCTACCGGAGCAAGTGTCTTTGTCTTTTTATCTTCTTCTGTTTTTACTTTTCCAAGATGGGAGCAAAGGATAACCTTTCCGCCGTCTGCGATCAGTTTCTTGATGGTCGGCAGTGCTGCAACCAGACGGTTCTCATCTGTGATCTTTCCATCCTTTAACGGAACGTTAAAATCACATCTGCAAAGAACTCTTTTTCCCTTTACATTGATATCATCTACTGATTTTTTGTTTAATGACATACTATGTCCTCCTTTTACCTGACAGGCTCTGCCTGAAGTTTTCTTTTTTACAGACAACAACGCAGGCTCCGGTCCCAAAAAGACCGGACCCTGCGTTGAGTCTTATCCGCACGAATGAATGTTCATCCGGCGACGTTATTCCGCATTTGCAGATTGATTATGCTAATTCAGAGAAGTATTTGATTGTACGAACCATCTGAGATGTGTAGCTGTTCTCGTTGTCATACCAAGAAACAACCTGTACTTCGTATAAATCATCACCAACTTTAGAAACCATTGTCTGAGTAGCATCAAATAATGAGCCATATCTCATTCCAACGATATCAGAAGATACGATGAGGTCTTCGTTGTATCCGAATGATTCGTTAGCTGCTGCCTTCATAGCTGCATTGATTGCATCAACAGTTACATCTGCTTTCTTAACAACTGCTGTTAAGATTGTAGTAGAACCAGTCGGAACCGGAACACGCTGAGCAGATCCGATTAATTTTCCGTTTAATTCCGGAATAACAAGTCCGATTGCTTTTGCAGCACCGGTGCTGTTCGGAACGATGTTTACTGCTGCTGCTCTTGATCTTCTTAAATCGCCTTTTCTCTGCGGTCCGTCAAGAGTCATCTGATCACCAGTGTAAGCATGGATTGTTACCATGATACCAGACTGGATCGGAGCAAATTTATTTAATGCGTCAGCCATAGGTGCTAAGCAGTTTGTTGTACAAGAAGCTGCAGAAATGATAGTATCTGTTGCTTTCAGTGTCTCATGGTTTGTATTGTAAACGATGGTAGGAAGGTCATTTCCAGCCGGAGCTGAGATAACAACTTTACGAGCACCAGCATTGATGTGAGCCTGTGCTTTTTCTTTGCTTGTATAGAAGCCGGAGCACTCTAATACAACGTCTACTTTTAATTCTCCCCATGGGCAGTTGTTTGCATCCGGGAAAGCGTAGATCTTGATTTCTTTTCCATCAACAGTGATAGAATCTTCACCAGCAGATACCTTGTCTGCTAATTCATATTTACCCTGAGATGAATCATATTTTAATAAATGTGCTAACATCTTCGGGCTTGTTAAATCGTTGATTGCTACTACTTCGTATCCTTCTGCTCCAAACATCTGTCTGAATGCAAGACGACCGATACGGCCGAAACCATTAATTGCTACTCTTACTGCCATGTCTTAATTCCTCCTAAATTTTGATTAAGATTCTTTTTCTTTGGACTTGTCCGCCCAACTGCTATTATTCTAACTAATTTCACCGCAAAATTCAAGTGGGTTTCTACACTTTGTTAATTTTTTCACCATTTCTTTTCTTCCCAATTCGTATTCTAACAGATTTTACAAGTATTTATTCCATATTCCCTGTTTATTTTGACAAAATGTTAAAATAGTTGTCCCTTTTTCTGTATAATGTGTATAAGGAATTGTTTTTCCGTAAATACAATTTCCTTTTTTTGTTGGAACAATCGTGCAAAAATTGCCTGTATCCGCTGTTTTTTCGGGATTCCTATTGAAATCCGCTTTCTTTTCTTTCTATAATAAGAATATCTGATACCTGTTATATGGACAACTAAGGAGGATACTCTATGCTTTGGGATACACACATGCACTGCGCTTTTTCCGGTGACAGCGACGCCGACCCGGAACTCATGATACAAAGCGCCATCGAAAAGCAGTTAGACGGCATCTGCTTTACCGATCATCTGGATTACGACTACCCGGAAGAACCGGAACTCTTTCTTTTGGATTTTCCCGCCTATCAGGAACGCATTTTTTCCTTAAAAGAAAAATACCAAAAAAAGATCTCCGTTCTGTGGGGCATCGAGCTCGGGCTTCAGCCGCATCTGGCAAAAAGTCTCTCCGGTGTGACGGACGGATATCCTTTTGATTTTGTGATCGGTTCTTCCCATGTGGTACACGGAAAAGATCCCTATTACTTTTCCTTTTTCGATGGCAAGACAGAACAGGAAGCCTACACCGAATATTTTGTTTCCATTCTGGAAAATTTAGACGCGTTTACCGATTTTGACGTTTACGGCCACATTGATTACGTCGTCCGCTACGGTCCGAACCGCAACGCCGACTACACCTATGCGAAATACGCCGACGTGCTTGACGAGATCCTAAAAAAGCTGATCTCCCTCGACAGAGGCATTGAGATCAACACCGGCGGTTTTAAATACGGGCTTGGCCACCCGAATCCTTCCGAGGAGATTTTAAGCCGCTATCATGAGCTTGGCGGCGAGATCTTGACGATCGGTGCGGACGCGCACCAGCCGGAGCATGTCGCGTATGATTTTAAGAAGATACCGGATCTGTTAAAGGCATGCGGTTTTTCCTATTATACCGTCTTCCGGAACCGGAAACCGGAATTTTATAAGCTCCCGTGATCCAAAGATCAGGGCAGACCTGTTTCGTCTGTCCTGATCTTTTTCTTTCACCGCAGGGTCTTTTCGTACTCTTTATACGCAAGTGATTTTTCCCGGAGTTTTCTGACACATTCTTTCAAACATTCCACGGTATAGGCGATCTCTTCGGGTGTCGTATTCTTTCCGAGCGTAAGACGGAGCGATCCCGCCGCGATCTCCTCCGGCACTCCGATCGCTTTTAACACATGAGACACCGGTTTTTCTCCCGCGGAACAGGCGGATGCAGTAGATGCGCAGATTCCTTTCATATCAAGAAGAACTAACAGGTTTCCCCCCTCCACAAACTGAAAACAGAAGTTCGCGTTGTTGGGCAGCCGGTTCTCTCTCCCTCCGTTCAACCGTGTATACGGGATTTCACGCAGTACATTTTTTATCAGTTCGTCCCGCAGCCTCGTCTCCCGCGCCATCCGGTACGGCATTTCGATCCGCGCAAGCTCCGACGCCTTTCCAAAGCCAACGATTCCCGGAACATTCTCGGTTCCCGCACGTTTTCCCCGTTCCTGTCCACCTCCGTCAATGTAGGATTTTAACGGTGTTCCCTCCCTGATATATAAGCATCCGACTCCTTTGGGCCCATAGAGTTTATGGCTGCTCGTGCTCAGCATATCAAGCGGTGTCTGCTGCACCGAGATCGGGATCTGCCCATACGCCTGCACCGCATCCGTATGGAACAGGATCCTTCTTGCTTTCGCGATCTTCGCGATCTCATCGATCGGCTGTATCGTTCCGATCTCATTGTTCGCATACATGACAGAGATCATGATCGTATTCGGCCGGATCGCCCGCTTTAATTCTTCTGTTCTTACTCTTCCCTCTTCATCCACATTCAGATAAGTGACCGAAAAGCCCTCCTCCTCGAGTGCCTTACAGCTGTTTAAAACCGCATGATGCTCTATCTTTGTCGTAATGATATGGTTTCCTCTTCTCCGGTACATCCTGGCAGCTGTTTTTAACGCCCAGTTGTCTGCCTCGCTTCCGCCCGACGTAAAATAAATTTCCTCCGGTTTTGCCCCGATCACATCCGCAGCCTGCCTGCGCGCATGTTCCACCGCCTCTTTGCTGATCTTGCCAAGATCATACAGTGTGGATGCGTTTCCGTATTTTCCAAATAAAAAAGGCTGCATTGCTTCCAGTACTTCCGGAGCGATCTGCGTGGTAGCCGCATGGTCCAGATATATCATTCCCGGCATTTGATTCCCTCCAATTTTGCCTTACATTTTGTTCTTTCTCTTTCTTGCGCCACATATATTAAAGAAAATCCGACCAGCTTTTTTTCAAAGGAGGTCTTTTCTTGAAACACAGCCTGCCCCTTAAAAATTCACTTGTCGCAGGGACTCTGCTCCTTACCCTTGCAGGATCCCTAAGCAGGGTAATCGGTTTCTTCTATAGAATATTCTTAAGCCGTACGATTGGTGCGGAGGGAATCGGAATTTACCAGCTTATTTTTCCTCTTTTAGCGCTCTGTATCTCACTTACTTCTTCCGGTATCCAGACCGCAGTCTCTAAATTTACCGCGGAAAAATACGGCAGCGGGCGCACCGGCGAGGCATTTCTCTGCCTGTACGCAGGTTTTTTCCTTTCCATCGCCAGTTCCCTGTCTGCCTGCACTTTTTTATGCCGGTATGCCGATGCACTCGCCGCAGGCTATCTGGATGAACCACGCTGCGCGCCACTCATCCGGATCATGGCCTACTCGCTTCCTTTTTCCGCGGTTCACGCCTGCGCAAACGGTTACTACTATGGTATGAAAAAAGCCGCCGTCCCGGCCGTTTCCCAGCTGTTAGAACAGGTCGTGCGGGTAGCGTCCGTCTATGTCATCGCTCTGATCTATACCGAAAAGGGTGCCGCGCTCTCTGCCGATATCGCAGTCTGGGGCATTGTCTGCGGGGAGATCTTTTCCGCTCTTTTTTGCATCACAGTCCTGCCTTTCCAAAAGAAACAGGGGCATTTTATCGGAATGCTAAAAAACATTGCGCTTTTTTCGCTTCCGCTCACCGCAAACCGCGTCGCCCTAAATTTTTTCCAGAGCCTCGAAGCACTCATGATCCCGTCCAGGCTGCGTCTTTTTGGCTACACACAGTCTGAGGCGCTAAGCGTCTTTGGTATTTTGACCGGAATGGCGCTGCCCATGATCCTGTTCCCCAATGTCGTGACCAATTCCGTATCCGTCATGCTGCTGCCCGCCATTTCCGAAGCGAGGGCAAAGCGCGATCATCTCCGCATCCAGAAGGCAATCAAAAAGACCATCGAATCCTGTATGATCCTTGGTCTTATGAGCACACTGTTTTTTCTGTTGTCCGGTCGCTTCATCGGCGAATATGTTTTCGGGAACACGCTTGCGGGAACTTTTATCTGCACACTCAGCTGGATCTGTCCTTTTTTGTTTCTGTCCACCACTCTGACCAGTATCCTGCACGGGCTCGGCAGGCCTACCACTACTTTTTTGCTCAATCTGCTCAGCAGCGGTATCCGCATTCTCGGCATCTACGCGTTTATTCCCATGTTCGGCATCCGCTCCTATCTGATGGCAATGCTGCTTTCCCAGCTGTTTCTTGCCGGCAGTGCCACGTTTTTGCTCGTCCGTTTCTGCAAAAAAAGCCGCCATGCTATGGTTCTGTCACCATAAACATGACGGCTTTTCATCTATCCGGCTTATACTCTGGATAAATATTCTCCGGTTCTGGTATCGATCTTGATCACGTCATCCTGCTCTACGAATAACGGTACGCTTACTGTTGCTCCTGTTTCTACAGTTGCCGGCTTTGTAGCACCTGTTGCGGTGTCTCCCTTGAAGCCCGGTTCTGTCTCTGTGATCTGTAATTCTACGAACAGAGGCGGTTCTACTGCAAATACGTTTCCATTGTGGGAGCATACTTTACACATTTCGTTTTCTTTTACGAATTTAAGTGCATCACCGATCGTGTTGGAATCAAGCGCTACCTGATCGTATGTCTCTACATCCATGAAGTAGTATAAATCTCCATCTTTGTATAAATACTGCATATCTTTTCTGTCAATACGCGCCTGCGGACATTTTTCGGTCGGGCGGAATGTCTTCTCCACTACACCACCGTTGATGATATTTTTTAACTTTGTGCGGACGAAAGCTGCACCTTTACCTGGTTTTACATGCTGAAATTCAATAATCTGATAAATGTTTCCTTCATATTCGATCGTAATTCCGTTTCTAAAATCTCCTGCTGAAATCATTCGATATTCCTCCTTAAATCTGTCTGGGAATGTCACCCACTCGTTTTATTCTATAATAAATAAGCCTACATTTCAACCTTTTTTTTACGGTTCTGCCTTATCTTTCCTCAATTTCATGGATCATAGCCACGCGCTTTTCGTGTCTGCCTCCCAGAAATTCCGCATCGAGATATGCTTTTACGATGTCTTTTGCTGTTTCTACTCCTACGATTCTTGCGCCAAACGCAATGATATTCGCGTTGTTATGCTCCTTGACCAGATGCGCGGTCGTCACATCCGAGCACACCGCCGCACGCACGCCTTTTACCTTGTTGGCAGCGATGGAGATCCCAACACCGGTGCCGCAGATCAAAACGCCGCAGTCTGCCTCGCCTGCAGCAACTGCTTTGCCGACCTTCTCGCCGTATACCGGATAGTCACAGCTGTCATTGCTGTCCGTTCCGTAATTTACGACCTCGTGCCCGAGCTCTTCCAGATATTTTTTGATCTCCTGTTTCATTTCTACTGCTGCATGATCATTTCCGATTGCGATTTTCATTTTCTTTCCTCCTGATTTTTCTTTACATAACGTTTATAAAAAAATAATACGATCTTTTCCAGATATCGTTTTAACACGATCTGTATTTCTTCTTTCGGATGGATCGGCTTTACTAAGATCGTCCGTATCCCGGCACGATTCGCGCCATACACATCCGTAAAGATCTGATCCCCGACAAACAGTGTATTTTGCTCATCGGTTCCCATCTTTTCCATTGCCTTTTTGTAATTTCTGACCGACGGTTTTCCCGCCTTGAAAATATAATTCACCTGCACGTCATCATTAAACATTTTTACGCGCGGTTCCTTGTTGTTCGATAACAGGCAGCAGGTATAACCAAGCTCTTTTAAATGCGCGAACAGCTTTTTTGCCCGTTCGTCTGCCTTTGCTCCATGCGGCACGAGTGTGTTGTCGATATCAAAGATCAGTCCCCGATATCCTTCTGCATAGAGCTTATCAAAATCGATCACATATGTGGAATCCACATAGTCTCCCGGATAAAATTTCTGTAACATGACTTCCCCCGTTTTATGCTTTTATGATCGCCGATATCTGCTTAAAGGACGGCGTTCCTGCCACTTCGGAAAGTTCATACAGGATAGACTCATAGGTGGAAAATGTCACGCCCTCCATCTGCGCCCGCAGAAAAGCAGTCTGCTTGTCCGCCAGATCCCGTGCCGTGATACAGTCCGCAATAAGCACCGGCCGATAGCCCGCTTCTTTTAAGTCAAGTGCGGTCTGCAGCACACAGATATGTGCCTCCATGCCACAGATGATGATATTTTTGCAGTTCTCTGGCACGGCGTCGCGCACGGCTTTTTCTCCCCATGCGCTGAAACTCAGCTTGTCAAACTCCTCTGCTTCCCCGGCAGCTTCTTTTATTCTTTCGATATTGTCACCCAGTCCCTTTTTGTACTGTGTGGTCAGTATCCTTTTGACGCCGAGCACCTGCATGCCATGTAAGAGTTTTTCGGATTTTGCCAGAAATTTTTCCCGCTCCGCAACTGCAGGAACCAGTTTTTCCTGATAATCGATCACCATACATACGGATTCTTCCGGTCGGATTCTCATCGTTTTCCTCCTCAAAAAAAGGGCTATGTCTCGCACATAAGCCCCCTGTTTTTATTGAATTTCGAAATTTTCACTGGTGCGGATCTTCTCCCAGTCAATACCGGTATTGGTCACACTGCCGTTTCCAAGATTCTCCCCCACGAAAAACTGATACTGCTGAAGCACCTGATCCCGTTTCATATCCGAGATCGCTTTTTCAACATCCAGGCTCATCAAATCACTGTCTGTTCCCTTCAGTTCGTATTCCGCCTTCGGATCATACTGCCCCGCATAGTCAAAAGACGTCTGTTTCTCTGCCTGTTTTGGCTTCGCGTAACTGCTTTCTGCTTCGGCACTCCGGCTCTGCTGCCCGTTTTCCTGTGCCGCATTCGCTGTGGATTCTGCCTGTAACGGCTCTAATCTTCGTATGGAGTTGTAATTATCAATATCAGTAATCGGATGTATTCCTGTTATATTCATTACCCACCAGCTCTTTTATCGTTTCGTATTTTTCTGCTACTTATCCAGGATCTTCTTCAACTCATTCATAAATGTATTGACATCTTTGAATTCCCGGTAAACGGAAGCAAACCGCACATAGGCGACTGCCTCTAAATCTTTTAATTTGTCCATCACGAGTTCCCCGATCACGGAAGTCTGGATCTCTTTTTCCTCGAGATTAAAGATCTCGGTCTCCACTTCATCCACCAGTTCATTGATCTGCTGGACGGGAACCGGACGCTTATGGCACGCGCGCAGAACTCCTGCCATAATCTTTGAACGGTCATACTGCTCTCTGCTGTTGTCCTTTTTTATGACCACAAGTGGAATCGTCTCCACCTTCTCATAGGTCGTAAATCGCTTCTTGCAGTCATCACACAGACGTCTGCGCCGGATCGACGTATTGTCGTCTGCCGGTCTCGAATCGATGACCCTGGTCTCGTCACTGCCGCAAAACGGACATTTCATGTCGTTTTCCTCCCACACGCGGACAGGATTTCCCTGTCACGGACTTACTGCTTCTAAGTATAACTTTCCGTGTGGCTCTTGTCAACTGATATCCGCCATTCCGCCGCATTTATAACTTGTGTTTCGCGTCATCCAGACAAACGTCCACGAGTATGATATCCCGCCCGATGCATTTGATATTTTTCCACGGGATAAAATACTCAAAATCCCGGAAAAACATACCAAACCATCTGCATGGCGGCGGTACGATCAATGCGCGGATACATCCTGTTTTCTCATCGATATCCAGATCACAGACATTGCCGAGAAAACAGCAGTCTGCCACATTGATCACATCTTTTTCCTGCAGTTCACAAAAACGCATTCCGCATCATCCCAAAACCGCTCTTTCTATTATCTTATGCAGTTACACGTTGAAACGGAATACAATAATATCTCCGTCTTTTACCACATACTCTTTTCCTTCCAGACGCACCAGCCCTTTTTCTTTTGCTGCTACCATGCTGCCACACGCCATCAGATCCTGATATGCGACCACTTCCGCGCGGATAAATCCACGCTCAAAGTCCGTATGGATCTTTCCTGCCGCCTGCGGCGCTTTTGTTCCGTTTTTGATCGTCCATGCTCTTGTCTCATCCTCTCCGGAGGTAAGGAAGCTGATCAGTCCGAGGAGTTTGTAGCTTGCACGGATCAGTTTTTCCAGACCGGATTCTTTTAATCCGAGTTCTTCTAAGAACATTGCCTTCTCATCATCTTCCAGTTCTGCCATCTCCTGCTCGATCTGCGCACAGATCACAAAGACTTCGCTGTTTTCTTTTTCTGCCAGTTCTCTTACATTTTTTACATGCGGATTGGCTGCCCCGTCATCCGCCAGATCATCTTCCGATACGTTTGCGGCATAGATGACCGGTTTTGCGGTGAGAAGGTTGTAGGAACGATACCACTCGATCTCATCCTCATCTTCGGAAAGTTCAAAGGTCTTTGCCATGTTTCCTTCCTCAAGATGCGCCTTTAAAGCCTCTAACAGTTTTAATTCTTTTGCGAGTGTCTTATCCATTCTCGCCTGCTTTGCCACTTTTGCAATACGACGCTCCAGGATCTCGACGTCGGAAAAGATCAGTTCCAGATTGATCGTCTCGATATCTCTTGCAGGATCTACGCTTCCGTCTACATGGACAACGTTGGTATCCTCGAAGCAGCGTACCACATGAACGATAGCATCTACTTCACGGATATTTGCGAGGAACTGGTTTCCAAGTCCCTCTCCCTTGCTGGCGCCTTTTACAAGACCCGCGATATCTACAAATTCGATCACTGCCGGTGTCACCTTTTTGGAGTGATACATCTCACCGAGTTTGGTCAGACGCTCGTCCGGAACGGTTACGACACCCACGTTCGGGTCGATCGTACAGAACGGGTAATTCGCCGATTCCGCGCCGGCTTTGGTCAGTGAGTTGAATAATGTACTTTTTCCTACATTTGGAAGTCCTACGATTCCTAATTTCATTTTATCTTTTACCTATCCGAAAATCCCTGTATTAAAAGTATTTTCGCCTTTCTATATTATTTTTCATCCATCAGTCTTTTGATTCGATCATGATAAGGATTCCTTTCTTTACCGTGATCCGCGCTGTCTCTTCTGTGATCTCATTGCTGACACCAAGGGAATTATCGCTCGTCATACAATATTCCTTCAACGGATATTTGAATCCCTCAAGCGTAACCCCTTCTGCCTGTGTCGTCAGCGGGAGAAGCGATACATAAGTTCCAAACTGGTCTGCTTTTTGCATCGTAAGTTGTTTGTCCACCAGCCGGATCCGGTTGGTCGGATCTACCAGCATGCATGATATGTGATGCGCCAGTGGTTTACATAACAGTTGAATATTTCCTAACACATGATCGACCCGGTTTCCGGTTGCCCCAAGCACACAGATCTCATCCGGCGCAAGTGATATTGCAAGCCTTAACGCCAGCTCCGTATCGGTCTCATCCTTTTCCGGCTGAAACTCTAAAAACTGGATCCCACTTTTTCCCCGGAAAAAGGAAAGGATCTCCGGCTTCGCGGAATCAAAATCCCCTACGATATGATGTGGCTGTATCCCGGCCCGGTAAAAAAATTCCATACCGGAATCCGCCGCAATCAGGCAGTCAAATTTTTCTTTTTTTATATAAGCAAGCGCAAAATCATCCTGAATGTTTCCGCCTGTCGCAATTAATATCTTCATTCTTACACTTCCCGCATTTTTTCCAGAAAACAGCTGACATTCTCACTGATGTCACCGTGAAATACCGCGCTGCCCGCAACGATGATATTCGCGCCCGCATCCATGACACGCTCGACATTTTCCAGATTGATGCCGCCATCCACTTCGATATCCGTCTTTAATCCTTTTTTATCGATCATCCGCTTTAAGTCGCGTACTTTATCCAGCGTATATGGGATAAATTTCTGTCCGCCAAATCCCGGATTGACCGTCATGATAAGAACCATATCAATGTTTGGCAGGACATATTCGATCGCACTGAGCGGTGTCGCCGGATTTAACGCTACTCCGCAGAGGATCCCCTTGTCCCGGATCGCCTGTATGGTCCGGTCAAGATGCGCGCAGCTCTCCGCATGCACGGTTATGAGATCGGCGCCGCATGCCACAAATTCATCGATATACCGGATCGGCTCATCGATCATCAGATGTACATCAAAGATACGGTCTGTCAGTCCACGGATCGATTTTATGATCGGAAATCCAAACGAGATACTCGGCACAAAGCTCCCATCCATAACATCGATATGCACATACTGTGCTCCGCACTCATCCAAAAGCCGGACCTGATCGCCCAGATTTGCGAAATCCGCAGATAAAATAGACGGTGATAAACAGTTCATAAACGTTCCTCCTGCCAGAAATCAATACTTTTTCTGGTCTTTTAATTCTTCATACAGTAATTTGTAATTCTCATAACGCACCGGATGGATCTTTCCCTCCGCCAATGCTTCTTTCACCCGGCAGTCCGGCTCACTGATATGGCTGCATCCCGCAAAACGGCAATACGGCGCAAGCGGGACAAATTCCGGATAACAGTCAGAGAGATCTTCTTTTTCAAATCCCGGAATGGACAGTGAACTGAAGCCCGGCGTGTCCATAATATAAGTCCCGGGCTCGACCGGAATGATCTCGGAATGTCTGGTCGTGTGCCTGCCTCGCTCAATCTTGCGGCTGATCGCCCCCGTCTCCATGGATGCCTCCGGCTGAAGCAGATTGATCAGTGATGACTTTCCGACACCGGAAGGTCCTGCAACCGCCGCTGTCTTTCCTCTCAGCTCTTCTCTTAAAAGATCGATTCCTTCTTCTTTTTTCGCACTGGTAAAAAGCACCCGGCTCCCGCAGCCCGCATAAATCTCTTTTAATTCTGCGAGCTGTTCTCCTGCTGCAAGATCCGCCTTGTTAAAACAGATCGTGACCGGAACGCCCTGATACCGCATCATGATCAAAAAGCGGTCCAGCAGATTAAAATTCGGCTTCGGACTGACTGCCGCGAATATCAGAAGCGCCAGGTCAATGTTTGACACCGCCGGACGGATCAGTTCATTTTTTCGCGGAAGTATCTTCTCCACATTTCCGATCTTTTCCTCTTCATTTAAGACCGCGATCTCCACATTATCGCCCACAAGCGGTTTGATCTTCTGATTTCGGAAAATTCCTTTTGCCTTACACTCATAAATTCCGGATTCCGCTACATGAACGTAGTAGAATCCGGAAATTCCTTTTACAATCTTTCCCTGCATATATTATCCTAGTTTATCTGTGTAAACGATACACTCTGTGTCTGATCGCTCTGGGTTCCGTTGTTTAAATTCCAGGTAATCTTCAGTGTACCGGAATCGCTGCCCGTAATACCGGTCTTTTCCAATGTATATGGGAAAGAACTGATATCCACAGACTGTGAAAACAGTGTATTTCCATTGGAATCGGTCAGCGTGATATCTGCGCTCACCACATAGGTGTCTCCGGAAGCGGAAGGCGCTGTGATCGTCGCCTTATAACCATAGGACGGCTCTCCCTTGCTGATCGCGATCGTAACCGTCGTGCCGGAAGTGACACGCACACCCGGATCGATACTCTGTCCGACTACTTTTCCGGCCTCCTGGGTCGTATTATATTCTGTATTGACATTCACAGAACAGCCCATGGAATTTAAGGTACTCTTTGCCTGTTCCTCGGTCTGTCCGATCAGGTTCGGCATTTCCGTTCCTTCCGGTCCACGACTCAGGTAGATCGTTACCGTCTCCCCCTTCTGTGCGGATGTGCCTGCGGATGGCGCTGTCTCTACGACCTTGCCCTGCGCTACCGTATCGCTGTATTTATAGTCGGTGCTTACTTTAAATCCTTCTGCTTCCAGCTTTGATGTTGCATCATCGGAAGATTTTCCGCTGACATCCGGTACCGGAACGCTTCCTTTTCCGCTGCTGATCACAACCTTGACGGTCGTGTTCTTATCGACCTTTTCCCCTTTTTCCACATCCTGGGAAACGATCTCTCCTTCCGCGTAATCATCGGAAGACTGGGTTCCATTTTTAAAGATACCAAGTCCGACCTTGTTGAGCGCATCCTTGGCATCATCATAGGTCATACCTCTGACATCGATCATGGTTACCTTATCCGCGTCATCTTCTTCGGATTCGCTGTCACTTTCTGTCTGAACCTGTGTCTGCGTCTCTGTCTGTGTGTCCGCCTTTTTGGAGGAACCGAATTTAAACAGTCCAAAGAAACTTCCCACCAGGTAAATGATGATAAAAACAATGATGATCGCAACGACGATCCCCATGATCGTGATCGCCTTTTCCATTTTCGGATTCAGGCCATTGCCGGCATTCTCATCCTCGTAGTCTTCATCCTCATAATCATCTTCGTATTCTCCGTCTTCATCGCCATCATATTCATCATAGCCGTCATCGTCATAGCCATCGTCGTCATACTCATCTTCATATGTATCGTCATAGTTATCCGCATATTCGTCTTCCTGCTTGCGCTTGATCTGATTTAATTCCTGCTCGGAGATCACTCTGGTCTTATCCTGATTCATCAACGGCACTACCGTGACGAAGTCTTCATTCGGATGAACCAGTGCCTTCTTCAGATCCTGGATCAGATCTCCGATATTCTGATATCGGCGGCTCGGGCTCTTCTGCGTACATTTTAAGATGATCTTTTCCAGACTGATCGGCAGATCCGGCGCGTAAGCACTCGGTGGAACCATTTCTTCCTGCAAATGCTGGATCGCTATGGATACTGTGGTATCCCCGTCAAACGGCACACGTCCGGTGACCATCTCATACATCACGATCCCGAGTGAGTAGATATCGCTCTTTCCATCGATAAATCCGTTTCTTGCCTGTTCCGGAGAGGAATAATGCACGGAGCCCATCACATCCGAATGGATCGTATTGCTTGTCGCTGCACGCGCGATTCCAAAATCCATGACCTTTACCTTTCCCTCGGTGGAGATCATGATATTCTGCGGTTTGATATCGCGGTGAACGATATTTTTATTATGTGCTGCTTCAATTCCCCTTCCGACCTGGATCGCAATGCTGACCGCCTCTTTAAATGTAAGGCGTCCCTTCTTCTCTATATAGGTCTTTAAGGTAATTCCCTCGATATATTCCATGACGATATAGTGCAGTCCGTCCTCGCTGCCGACATCATAAATATTTACGATATTCGGATGCTCCAGCCCTGCCGCAGACTGCGCCTCGGTATGAAATTTGCTTACAAATCCGACATCCTCGCTGAATTCCGGTTTTAAGACTTTTATGGCTACAAAACGTCCGAGGACATGATCTTTCGCTTTATAGACATCCGACATTCCGCCGGCACCGATTTTACTTATGACCTCATAACGGTCCGCAATAAACATTCCTTCTGTTAACATTTTTTCACCTCATCAGAAAACGGTTCTATTACTACAACCGTAATATTATCTTTCCCGCCGTTTCGATTGGCAGTCTCTACAAGTTTCTCGGCCTTCTCCGCGATGTCCCGCTGACCTTTTATGATATTTCTTATGGAATCATCTTCCACCATATTGGTAAGTCCGTCCGAACACATCAAAACAAAATCACCGTGTCTGACTTCCTCTTCAAAGAAATCGATCGCGACTTCCTCTCCGACGCCGATGGCACGGGTGATAATATTTTTGTCCGGATGATCCTTCGCCATTTCCGCATCGATCTCTCCCATACGAACCATTTCCTGAACATAGGAGTGATCTCTTGTGATCTGTCTGATCCCGTCATTTACGATATATAACCTGCTGTCGCCGACATTGGCAACCACAAGCCTGTTGTCACAAACAGCCAGAACCACCACAGTGGTTCCCATTCCTTTTCTTGTAATATCTTCGTTTGCACGCGCGAGCAGCATGGTGTTTGCCTGCTCTATGCCTTCTCTTATGATCTTTGCCGGATCGGTCTCCTTCGACTGCCCGACCACGGAAACGATCTGTTCTACCGTATATCTTGATGCATAGTCGCCGGCATTATGACCGCCCATTCCATCTGCCACAATAAAAAGGTTTGGTAAATTTCCGACTGGATTTTCAGACGTATAAAAATAATCCTGATTCGTATCTCTGAGCTGTCCGATATCCGATATGGAAAAAGTTTTCATTCTTACGCCTACCTTTCTATATATCTCTTCCGCAACTGTCCACAGGCGCCGTCTATATCCCGGCCCATTTCCCTTCTAATAGTAACATTTATTCCGTTTTTTTCAAGTTTATTTTTGAAATCGAGCACGCGATCCCTTGATGGCTGGACGAAATCACGCTCCTTGATCGGGTTGACCGGAATCAGATTGATGTGGCAGTTCATGCCACGGACAAGCGCCTGAAGTTCCGCTGCGTCCGTGTCTGTATCGTTGACTCCCGCTACCAGACTGTACTCAAAGGTCACCCTGCGCCCGGTCTTTTCAAAATAGTAACGACAGGCGTCGATCACTTCCGAAAGTTCATATTTATTCGCCACCGGCATCAGCGCAAGCCGCTTTTCCTGTGAGGAAGCATGCAGCGACAATGCCAGGGTAATTTGAAGTTTTTTCTCCGCAAGTTCCCGCATGCGCGGTACGATCCCGCAGGTAGATACCGTAAGATTCCGCTGACTGATATTTAATCCGTTCTCATCGGTTAAAAGTTCAATAAACTTTAACAGATTATCGTAATTATCAAGCGGTTCTCCGGTTCCCATCACCACTACATTGGAAATGCGCTCTCCGATGTCCGCTCCGATACGGTAGATCTGTTCTAACATTTCAGACGGAAGAAGATCCCGCACCTTTCCGTCAAGCGTGGACGCGCAGAAACGGCAGCCCATGCGGCAGCCCACCTGCGATGAGATGCACACGGAATTTCCATGTTTATACCGCATCAGCACACTCTCAATGACGTTGCCGTCCGCAAGTGCGAACAGGTATTTTCTGGTTCCGTCGATCTTTGAGATCTGTACGGTCACCTGTTTTAATACGGTAAGCGGATATTTCTCCCGCAGCTCTTCTTTTAATTTTTTTGATATGTTGGTCATTTCCTCATAGTCCGTGACCTGCTTCTGATGCAGCCATTCGTAGATCTGTTTCGCGCGAAACGGCTTTTCTCCGAGTTCACTGACTACTCCCGTCAGTTCTTTTAAATTCAATGACTTAATATCGGTCTGTTCCATAGATTACTCTGCTTTCTGTTCGTTCTTTCTTTTTAATTTTGCAAGGAAGAATCCATCACATCTTCCCGCCTGTGGCAGGATCTGTTCCATTGATACGAGGCTGAATTCCGGATGCTCACGCAAAAAACACGCGACATTCTCTTCATTCTCCTCCCGGTTTATGGTACAGGTACTGTAGATCAGCGTTCCTCCCGGTTTTATATACGCATGCACAACAGAGAGGATCTCTCTTTGCAGTACCGCCAGATCCTTTTGCTTTTCCGGTGTCATCTTGTATTTGATATCTTTTTTCTTCTGAATGACCCCAAGCCCCGAGCAGGGCAGATCCGCGATCACGATATCTGCTTTCTGCACAGACGCTTCGTCTCTTATCCGCGCATCCATGCAGACTGCCGACATGTTTTTCGTTTCACAGCGTCTGATGTTTTCTTCGATCAGTCCCACTTTATACGGCGTCAGGTCTCTTGCTTCCACATGACCCGTTCCATGCATCTTTTCCGCAATATGTATGCTTTTTCCTCCGGGAGCCGCGCAGACATCGATCACAAAATCTCCGTCCTCTGGCTGCGCAAGTTCCGCAACACGCATCGAGCTCTCATCCTGCACATAAAAAAGGCCTTCTTCAAAAGACGGCAGTGCTCTTAAATGGTCAAAACCCGAAATGAAAAAGGCATACGGCAGTGTCTCGTTCTGCCGCACCGTCACACCTTCTGTCTCCAGACGTGTCTTTAAATCCCCTGGAGTGATCTTCCCCTCATTTACACGGATGGACAACTCCGGCTCACTCAAAAGCGCCTGTAACATTTCTTCGGTTTTTGATATGCCATAGTCTTTTTCCCATACCTTTACGATCCACTCCGGCATGGAATAGCTCACACTCAGATATGGGATTTCCCCATCCTCGCGCTTTGGCATTTTTATATTTTCCATATTTCTGCTGATATTGCGAAGCACACCGTTCACAAAACCTTTCAGGCTGCGAAAGCCTTTGCGCTCCGCAAGCTTTACCGCTTCATTACATGCCGCGGAAGCCGGTACGGTATCCATGTATTTCAGCTGATAGACACCCATGCGCAGGATATTTCGGATCACCGGTTTTTGTTTGCGCACCGGAACTTTGGAAAACTGATCGATGATATGATCCAGCTCGATCATCCGCTCCAGCGTTCCCTCGCTCAGCCTTGTGATAAACGCGCGGCTGTTTTTTTCGAGATACTGGTATTTGTCCAGTACGTTCTTTAAGGCTATGTGGCTGTACTCGCCATCCCGCGTCACTGCGAGCAGGATCTCAAGTACCAGCTCCCGTTCATTTATGTGCTCAGTCACGGTCGTTTCCTCTTCCTCCGAATAAAAGTATGATACGAAGAAGCTGTAAGATCGCTGCGGCTGCGCTGGCAACATAGGTAAGTGCGGCTGCGCCAAGCACCTTCTTCGTATACGGCAGCTCCTGGCTGTTTAAGATGCCGGTCTCACCCAGGATACGCACTGCGCGCGCTGACGCGTCAAATTCGACCGGAAGCGTCACAAGCTGAAAAAGTACCGCAAGAGAAAAAAGTAAAATTCCGATATGGATCAAAAGATTTCCGCTATTGCTGGTAAAAAACAGACCGAGGACAATGATCGGCCATGCCAGTGCCGAGCCGAAATTGGCTGCCGGAACCAGTGCCGAACGTATTTTTAATGGCAGGTATTCTTTCTGGTGCTGGATCGCGTGCCCGCATTCATGTGCCGCAACGCCGACCGCAGCCACTGAGGTGGAACCGTATACACTGTCCGAAAGATTTAAGGTCTTATTTGCCGGATTGTAATGATCCGTCAGGTTTCCGGAAATATGCTGTACCCTCACATCATAGATCCCTGCGCTGTTTAAAATACGCTGTGCCGCCTGTGCGCCGGTCATGCCGGACATACTGCGGTAAGCCGCGTATTTGTTAAACGTTGATTTTACCCTCGCGGACGCGATCAGACAGATGACCGCCCCAATAATCACCAGAAAATAAGTCGGATCCCACCAACTGTAATACATTCCATACATAAGCTTTACCTCCTATCCCAATTCCGTGCCAGCCGAAACCGTAAATCCGCGCAGAAAAGCATCCACGCTCATACGTTTTTTCCCTTCTAACTGAATTTCCTGCAGGATTAAAATATCCTTTCCGGTCTGCACTCCGATGCTGTTTTTATCTGCCAGCACGATCTTTCCGGCATCTGCCGGATCACCGCCCGGCTGTACCGATGCCTTCCATATCTTTAGTGTTTTCCCATTCAGGGAAGTATATGCACTTGGCCATGGATTTAAGCCACGGATCAACCGCTCGATCTCCTCCGCCGGCTTTGTCCAGTCAATTTTGCCAAACTGTTTTTTTAACATACCGACATGGGTCGCGAGCGTCTCATCCTGTCTGGTATAGACTGCGCGTCCGGCTTCTATCTCCGCCATGGTATGCACGCAGAGATCCGCCCCCACTTCTGCCAGATGATCAAACAGGCTTCCGCCCGTCTCGTCCGGCGCAAGCTCATATTCTGCCTGCTCGATGATGTCTCCGGTATCGATCCCTTCATCCATGCGCATGGTCGTGACGCCGGAAACGCGGTCTCCGTTGATCACCGCCCACTGGATCGGTGCCGCACCACGGTATTTCGGAAGCAGTGACGCATGCACATTGACGCATCCGTATTTTGGCATCTGAAGGATCTCTGTCGAAAGGATCTGACCGAATGCGACCACGATGATCATATCCGGCTCATACTGTCTCAGATGCGCAACACATTCCGGCTCCCGCACACGCTTTGGCTGATAAACTTCGATGCCATACTCAAGCGCCTTTTCTTTCACCGGAGGAAACTGTACGGCGTTTCCCCTGCCCTTTGGCTTATCCGGCTGTGTAACCGCAAGTACCACTTCATGTCCGGCTTTTACAACAGCCTCTAACGTTCCCACGGCAAAATTCGGTGTTCCCATAAAAATTACACGCATTGATCTCCCTCTCTTTTTTCTTATTCTTCATCCTCGTCGGAAACAGCTCCCACATCATGGAGACCGCCTTCTACTTTTTCGGTATACATATGTCCGTCCAGATGATCGATCTCATGGCAGAATGCTCTCGCAAGCAGTTCCTCGCCTTCCAGTTCGATCCGGTTCATATCCTCGTCAAATGCCTGTACCTTGACATAATTCGGCCGTGTCACAACTCCTGCTTTTCCAGGAAGGCTCAGGCAGCCCTCATCTCCGGTCTGTTCCCCGCTTGTCTCAACAATCTTCGGATTGATCAAAACGATCGGTCCCTCTCCGACATCGATGACAACAATACGTTTTAAGATTCCTACCTGCGGTGCCGCAAGTCCGACTCCATTTGCCTCGTACATCGTCTCAAACATATCATCTATCAATTCTGTAATCTTTGGTGTTACCTCTGTCACTTCCCTGCATACCTTTGTCAGTACAGGATCGCCCATCACACGAATTTCTCTTAATGCCATTTTTATTCCTCCATCTTTTCATTTCGTATCTGCTTATTACTATACTATATTTTAAAATCCATTCATAGGATTAAAATCAAATTGTACCACAATATTCTTTAATTCTCTATTCCCATTGATAAAATGTTCCAGCCTGTCCTTCACATCCACAAGCACCGCATAATCCGCATGTTTTAAATACAGCACCTTTTTGTAGATGTCATTTACCTTTGCCACCGCCGTATCCGCAGGGCCGACCACAAAAAGATCCCGGTAGCCAAGCGCTGCGATCACCCGTTTCATGCGCTCGGATGCCTGATAAGCAAGCTCCTCGTTTTTTGCTGCGGAAAGGATCAGCAGCATATTCCATACCGGCGGGTAACAGAGCATCCTGCGGTATTCCATCTCATGCGCGTAGAAAGACGCATAGTCCTGTGCCGCAGCCGCGACGATGCTGTAATGCTCGGGCTGATAGGTCTGTATCACGACCTCTCCCGGCCTGTCGCCTCTTCCGGCGCGTCCCGCCGCCTGTGTCAGCAGCTGAAACGTCCGCTCCGATGCGCGGTAATCACTGACGCCAAGGGACAGATCCGCCGCCAGCACTCCGACCAGCGTGACATTCGGGAAGTCATGCCCCTTTACGATCATCTGGGTACCAACCAGGATATCCGCTTCATGATTGGCAAACGCGGAAAGGATCTTCTCATAGCTCTCTTTTTTTCTGGTCGTATCAAAATCCATCCGAAGCACCCGCGCCTTCGGGAAACGCTTTTTTACCAGCATCTCGATCTTCTGCGTCCCTGCCTTGAACCCGCTGATGTAGCGTGAGCCGCATTCGGGACATACATGCGCTTCCGGTTCCTCATAACCGCAGTAATGGCAGATCATCTTTCCGTTGCTGTGCCAGCTTAGGGATACGTCGCAGTGCGGGCACTTGATCACATGCCCGCAGGAACGGCAGGATACAAAGCCTGACATTCCACGCCGGTTTAAAAAGAGCATGATCTGTTCCTGTTTTGCCAGCCGCTCCTCCATCAGTTCCTGTAATTTTCTGCTTAGTATCGAACGGTTGCCCGTTTTTAATTCCTCGCGCAGATCCACCGTATAGCAGGTCGGAAGCGGTCTTTTCGATATCCGTTCTTTCATCTCAAGCAGATGATACTCTCCGTTTTGTGCCTTCGTATAACTCTCGATCGAAGGTGTCGCGGAGCCAAGGATCACGCTCGCCCCTGTCATCCCTGCCCGCTCGATCGCGGTCTCTCTCGCGTGATAGCGCGGCACGGTCTCACTTTTGTAGGAGCTTTCATGTTCTTCGTCTATGATTATAAGACCAAGATTTGAAAAAGGTGTGAACAACGCAGATCTCGGTCCGATCATAATGTCGATCTCTCCTCTTTTCGCCCGGAGAAACTGATCGTAGCGCTCCCCTGCAGAAAGTCTGGAATTTAAAATGGACACCCGGTTTCCGAAGCGGTCATAAAAACGCCGGACCGTCTGATAGGTCAGCGCAATCTCCGGGATCAGAACGATCGCCTGTTTTCCCTCTGCAATGTTATGTGCGATGAGCTCCATATACACTTCGGTCTTTCCGCTTCCCGTCACGCCATGCAAAAGATAGATTCCCTGCCTCTGTTCCCTGCGGTCTCTCAAAACGGCATCCACCGCCGCCTGCTGACTTTCACTCAAAAGGAACTTTCTTTCCTCCCGCTCCCGCTGCCGCACCGGATTCCGGTAGTCCTGCTCCGTCCGGATCTTTAGGATCCCCAGTTTTTCCATTGCCCGCACGACATTCAGTCCGACATTCAGCTCTTCTTTCACCACATCACCGGAAAGTTCCCGCTCCCGGATCAGTGCCTCTAAAAGACGCGCCCGCGCCACATTGTGTTTCCGCCGGAATTCCGCAAGCTGCTCTTCTGCCGTTTTTTCATCGGCCGCAAGTACCAGGATCCGTTTTTCCTTTGCCGCCGTCTTCTGTTTGATCGGGATCACCGTCTTTAATGCCTGGTTCATGGTTCCGCCATAATTCTTTTTCATCCAGAACGCAAGCGCGATCAGCTGGGATTCGATCGCAACGCTGTCTTTGCAGATCTCCGTAATTTCTTTTATTTTTCGCACATCGTACTCCGCCTGATCGGTAAGCTCGATCACATAGCCGCACAGCTTCCGCCCGCCGCTTCCAAACGGCACCAGCACCTGCATTCCGATCTTTAGCACCGGCTTTAGTTCTTCCGGGACACGATACTGGAATGGCCGGTCTAATTTTTCATGTGAGATATCTATAATAATATTGGCATACAACGCCATTTGTATTTCAACTCCTCCAAAAAACGCATATTTTTTATTATATGTCATTGCCTGTATAAAAAGCAACGGGCGTGGGCACACTTTTTCCATGAGAAAAAATTTTTTTATCTGCGGACTGACCGGATGGTGCATGGAAATTTTATTTACTTCTTTTGGATCGCTCCGGAAAAAAAATAAAAAACTGATCGGACAGACTTCTGTCTGGATGTTTCCCATATATGGCATGGCTGCCGTGATCGAACCGGTCTACCGGCACATAAAGGGGATCCCTCTGTTTTTCCGGGGGATCATCTACTCCGCCGGAATCCTCGCCTGTGAATTTGTCAGTGGAAGTCTGTTAAAGAAGCACGACCTCTGTCCCTGGGATTACAGTCATGCCAAACTGAATGTCCGCGGCGTCATCCGTCTGGACTACGCGCCTTTGTGGATGGCCGCGGGACTGATCTTTGAAAAACTGATGTGCCATGCAGACGGCAGAAAACTTTAAACCTTAAAGTTCTTCTGCCTCTACGCTCTCCGCGCCGATATTCTGCATATTCAGGGTGCGGCGCTTAAGTCTTGCCTGTTCGGATTCTTCCAACAGGTATTCTTTGATCTCTTTTGCGTGTTTTACATGTTCCAGAACAAGCTCCGGGTTTGTGACATCTCCTGTATAGCAGATAATGGTTCCCAGTCCGAACATGCGCTCGAACAGGGAACGCTTTAACGTTACATCCTGTATCTTATACATGTAACAGTCATTTTCCTCCCGGTTAAAGAATCCGGTGTCAACGGTTACAACCACATTGCTTACTGTATAAACCGTAAATGTAAACGGCAGTCCGAAAAAAAGGATGCGTTTCCGCTCCCGGAATGCCACTGTTTTTTCTTCTTTGATCACCTTGGTATTGTCCATAAAATTCCTCCTGATTTTTCTATCGCTTATTATAATACATTTTCGCATTTTTTTCACAAAATATTTCTTGAAATTTGTAATTTATTATTATATGATAGTAAAAATGTCTAGAGGAGGAAAATACAATGCGACATTTAATGAGCCCGTTGGACTTGTCCGTGGAAGAGTTGGACAAGCTGCTTACACTGGCTAATGATATTGAAAAGAACCCGAAAAAATATGCGCATGCATGTGACGGGAAAAAATTAGCCACACTTTTTTATGAACCCAGTACCAGAACAAGACTTAGTTTTGAAACTGCCATGTTGAACCTCGGCGGTTCCGTCATCGGTTTTTCCAGTGCCGACAGCAGTTCCGCTGCCAAAGGCGAAAGTGTTTCTGATACCATTCGAGTTATTTCCTGCTTCGCAGATATCTGTGCGATGCGTCATCCAAAAGAGGGAGCTCCTCTCGTTGCTTCCTTAAAATCCAGTATTCCAGTCATCAATGCCGGCGACGGCGGTCATCAACATCCCACCCAGACACTTACGGATCTGCTTACCATCCGCTCTTTAAAGGGCAGATTATCCAATTTAAAGATCGGTCTGTGCGGAGATTTAAAATTCGGCCGTACCGTACACTCTCTGATCAATGCACTGATCCGCTATCCGAACGTGGAATTCGTACTGATCTCCCCGAAGGAACTGCGTGTACCGGAATACATAAGGGAAGATGTCCTGGTTGCGAACAATATCCCGTTCACTGAGGTGGAACGTTTAGAAGACGCGATCCCGGATCTGGATATCCTCTATATGACGCGTGTACAGAAGGAACGCTTCTTCAACGAAGAAGATTACATCCGTATGAAAGACTTCTATATCCTCGATAAAGAGAAAATGGCACTGGCAAAGGATGATATGCTTGTGCTCCACCCGCTTCCGCGTGTCAACGAGATCTCTGTGGAAGTCGATGATGATCCGAGAGCTGTATACTTCAAGCAGGTACAATACGGTGTCTATGTCCGCATGGCATTGATCCTGACACTGCTCGGCATCGAAGTACAATAAATCATATGCAAACCGAATGTAAGGAAGGAACAAATCAATGTTAAATATCAGTGGAATTCAGGAAGGATTTGTGCTCGACCATATCAAAGCCGGCATGAGCCTTTCCATCTATCATTACTTGAAACTGGACCAGTTAGACTGCTGTGTCGCGATCATCAAAAATGCACGCAGCAAAAAAATGGGAAAAAAGGACATGATAAAAGTAGAATGCCCGATTGACAAACTTGATCTTGATATTTTAGGTTTCATAGACCACAATATCACCGTCAACATCATCAAAGGCGACCAGATCGTGGAGAAGCGCTCCCTGCGTCTGCCGAAAGAAATCAAAAATGTCATTAAATGTAAAAATCCGAGATGTATTTCCTCCATCGAACAGGAACTTGATCAGATCTTTGTTCTGACTGATGAAGCAAACGAGGTCTATCGCTGCAAATACTGTGAAGAAAAATACGAAAGAAAGTAGTAACCAAAACTGCGTTCCGCCCGCAGCTTAAAACGGGCGGAAGCAGCAACAGTTGCACAGAAGATTTAACAGAAGAAAACTCAGACAATAACCACTGGAACCCGAATAAGGACGTCCGTAGGATTCTCCCATATTCTGATACCAGTTTCCGCCAAACTCAAGCTGCTGCTTCAGCTGGCGGTATTCCATATTGCTCGGCTCCATTGCCACCGCACGGTCGGCATGGTCCCGGGCAATAATATTATTCCCGACTCCCGCGTTCGCAAGCCCGCTGTAATAATACCATCTGGCATTCCGCTCGGATGCCGCCATACTGTTTAACACATTAAGCGCCTCTTTAAAACAGCGGTTCGCGATATAGTTGGCCGCCGCCTGCATCTCTACCGAACCCGCATTCTGCGTACCGCCTCCATAGTAAGACTGTCTGTTCCAGGAGGAGGAATTTCCATATCCGCCATAGCTTCCATAGGTATAACCCTGCTGCTTTTCCTTCATGATCTGGTCATACGCCTGCTGTACTTCCTTGAAGCGTTCCTCCGCCTCCGCCTTATTCGGACTGTTGATGTTGGCATCCGGGTGATATTTGCGGCTCAGTGCCCGATATGCTTTTTTTATTTCCTCGTCTGTCGCTGCCGGCGACACGCCAAGTACTTCATACGGATTTCGGTTTCCCATCCGACGATCCCCTCCCTTTCTGTTTCCTCTTCTGGATATATTCATATCTCGACCACACGCCCGAGTACAGGACATTTCTCAGAATGTCCGCATGCAGCAGAACCGGCAGACGCTCAAAAGATTTCGCGCACTCTGACATCATGCTGGTCAGAATCAGTTTGCATAAGGTCTCAAAATCTGCCTCGTTCTCCTGTTCCATCGCGATTAACGGATTAAACGCCGCCTTCTTCTCATCGCTCTTTCGATCCTCATACGCGTCCATGATATAGATGAATTTTCCCATATAAAAGCCGAGACACTTTAATTCCTCCGCCCACATATCCTCTTTCCAGGCAAAGATCTCGCCGAGCAGCTCTCCGGTAAGTCCCGCGACCACATCAAGGTTTGTTTCCTTTCTGGTCTCCGCATCCGCCTGCTTTTTCATATAATCCTCAACCGCCTGCACCTGTCTCGGATACACACCGCGGATCCTCTCGTAATCTTTCTCGAACATCTTCATAAATGTCCGTTTCGCGTAGGAGCGGTCATCCTTCCAGTCATCCTCAAAGTTCTGGTAAGACAAAATAACATTCATATCCGCCGCGTAATCAGTCGCCTCGTTCAGATACGCCATCTGCTTTCTGGTCGGATGCAGACCGCAGGTAAACGAGATCTCTTCATTCGCAAGTTCATACAGACCTGTCAGCAGAACGACCAGAAATGTCATATCGTAATTTAACAGCATCTGCCCTTTTGTCCCGCAGTTTTCCTTTAATTTCCGGCAGAGACCGCAGTAATATGCCTGATACGCTTTTTTATTTTCATCGGAAAGTTCCTCTCTGTTGATATTGATATACCCAAACATATCTCTCAGTCTCTCTTTCTGCTTCTCAACTTCTCTTAATGAATTCTTCCCTGCACTTCGGACAGGTGATACAGATCTTTCCCCTGCCCCGCGGCACACGCACCCGCTGACGGCATTTCGGACAGCGGAAAAAGCGGTATTCTCTGCGCTGCGCAAAGCGCTTCTTCGCATTGTTCCATCTGACAGTCAGTTTATAACGAAAATTCAGGTATTTCTGATTCTGCGCGTACATCTTTGATATATCGCGTGAAAATATGCGGTAATAGGTATACCCTAACAGCAGCAGCGCGACCAGATCCAGTACCGGCACCGCCCTGCGGAAAAACAGCGCGATCACAAGAAGGACCAGTACGATCATCAGATACGCCCGGGACAGCTGATCCACTCCATATCTTCCTGTCATAAAACGTCTGAACTTTTCTCTCATCTACATACACCTCGTCCTTTTTTCTATCTTCTTAGATGTTAAGCCCTGCGTTTTCCGGTGTCAACCGATGTACCATTCATTTAAGAAACATTTTAGAAAGTTTACAGATCTATTACAAAAAAATACCCCATTGTAACATGGAGTATTGATATTAAGCAGGACGGTAAGCCGGGTTATGTCATTGGATGATCATCTATCTAGAATGGCTGTTGCCAGTCATTTCAAGCGACCTACCTAAAGCTGGCGGGCCACGTCAACGCTTTTGTTCGGTCTTGCTTCGAATGGGGTTTACATGTGCCCTCCCTGTTACCAGGAAGGCGGTAGTCTCTTACACTGCCCTTCCACCCTTACCGCTTGCGCGGCGGTATATTTCTGTTGCACTTTCCTTGGAGTCACCTCCACCGGACGTTATCCGGCATCCTGCCCTGTGAAGCCCGGACTTTCCTCACCTGCGGTCTTTCGACACCTGCAGCCGCGATCATCTGTCCTACTTAATCTTTTACTATTATAACTTGTTCCCTTACAATTTCAACTGTTTCTTTTAAATTTTTTTATGCGGTTCAGACATGAAAACAGCTTCCGCCAATAAATTCACGGATGATCGAGTTGCTTCCGATCACATCCGCAGGGATCGGCAGGAAGTACTCCAGCACCTTCAAAAGCCGGTTTGCCTCCAGGTATTCCGGCGTATTCTGCTCTATGCCAAACAAAAGCGGTTCCACATACTGTTTTAACACAGACATCTCATAGATCAGCGCCGAATTGAACATGACATCCGCCTCTTCCTGAAATGGGAAAATATATTTTTCTTCCCCTCTGCGCACGGAATTCCACATTCCGATCGTGGATGCTGCCGATGATCCTCTGGTTCTCGCGTCACGCACGATCCGGCGGATCAGTCTTACATCTGTCGTGGACAGATTGTTGTGCTCATCGATATCAAGCTGCGTCAGCGCACTGATGTAGATCTTGAATTTCTTTTCTTTCGGAATCGAATAGGAAAGTTTGTCATTCAGCCCGTGAATGCCCTCGATCACGAGAAGATCATCTTTTCCGAGCTGCATCATCTTTCCCTTCGTCTCACGCTTTCCAGTCTTGAAATTATAAACCGGGATCTCCACTTCCCGTCCGGTCAGAAGCTCGTTCATATCCTGATTGAACCGCTCCACATCCAGCGCCTCAAGGCACTCGTAATTCGGCTGTCCGTTTTCATCAAGCGGTGTATACTCGTGATCCAGATAATAATCGTCAAGCGGGAACGGATGCGGCTTTAAGCCGAGCGCGGAAAGCTGGATCGACAGCCGGTGCGAGAACGTGGTCTTACCGGAGGAAGACGGTCCCGCGATCATGACAAATTTGCGGTCGCCGTTGTCCTTTATCATCTGCGCGAGCTGCCCGATCTTTTTTTCCATCAATGCTTCCTGGATCAAAATGATCTCCTGGCTGCGCCCGGACGCGATCGCGTCATCCAACGCCCCGATCGTTCCGATCCCCATGAGATCTCCCCAGCGTGAAGATTCATCGAGCGTATGGAACAACTGATCGGACGGGACAAATTCCGCCACTTTTCTGGAATCCTGATTCGGATAAAGCAGCATAAATCCATCCTGATATAATTTCAGGTCAAAATATTTGAGATATCCGGTCGAAGCCACCATATATCCGTAGAAATAATCCTTATAGCCATCCAGATCATAAATATTGACCGTGGAGCTTCTGCGGTATTTAAACAGCTGTTCTTTGTCTGTCATGCCAAAGGAGTGGAACATTGCGCGCGCCTCATTGGTGCTGACGGTCTCTTTCATGAGCGGTATGTTCTTTTCCGCCAGACGGAGCATTTCCTCCTTGAGCTCAAGAAGAACCGCCTCATTTAACTCCGGTCCTCCGGTCAGCTTGCAGAAATACCCCTGTCTGATCGAATGCAGTACCCGCGCGCGGACATTCTTTCTGCCATAAAGATTGTAAACCGCCTTCTGCATCAGAAGGATCACGCTTCTGCGGTATACCTTTTTTCCGACATTATCCGCCGTCGTCACAAACGAGATCTCCCCGTCTTTTTTCAGACGTTTATGCAGTTCCCGCAGTTTCCGGTTAAACATGACCAGCACGATATCGTCTTTGTAATTTTTCTGATAATCCTTTACGATCTCTAGGAAAGGCGTCCCGCAGGGATAGCTTTTCTCTTCCCCGTCAATCCTTACGTTACACATCTGATCTGCCACAAAAAGCACCTCCTATACCACTTCAAACGGAAAGATATCTTCCCGCATAATGACCTCGACCTGTCTGCATCTGGTATCTAAATATTCTTTCATATATGGGACAAAAATATGTTCAAGTCCATAATGTCCGGCATCGATCACGCAAAGTCCCTGCGCCACCGCATCGATCCCGTCATGATGATCGATATCTCCGGTGATCAATACCTCTGCTCCTTTTTGTAAGGCAAACGGGATTTCACTTTTTCCCGATCCCGGGCAGACCGCCGCACGTTTTACTTTTCGTTTCGGATTGCCAAACACTTTCACCGCCGGAATCTCAAACGCTTTCTTTACAAACTGCGCGCAGGACGCGAGTGTCATCTCCTGCGCAAGATTCCCGATCTTTCCAATGCCCTTTGTTTCGCCGTCTTCCTCAAACATCTCTTCAAGCGCCTGCGGTGCGACGAATCCTAATCTCTCCGCTGCCAGATCTGCCATCTTCGACACATCAAAACTGGTATGCATCGCATAATAGGAAATATCATGCGCGATCAGCTTTTGGACTCTCCGTCCGATAAAATCTTCATCTGTCACCCGCTTTAACCCCGAAAAGATAAGCGGATGATGAGTCACAAGCAGATCTGCCCCACAGGAAACCGCCTGTTCCACCACTTCATCTGTCGCGTCTAACGCCAGATAGATCCGTTTTACTTCTTTTTTACTGCTGCCGACAAGCAGACCGACATTATCCCATGCGCAGGCATAATGCTCCGGTGCCGCCTGTCTCAAAATTGCAAGAACTTCTTCACCTTTCATGATCCATGCATCTCCATTTTCGCCTGTTCTATCACCGCAAGCCGTTCTTTGATCTCATCAAGCCGTGCCCGGATCCGTTCTTTCTCCTGCCCCGGCAGAAGCTTTTTTTGGATTTCGCGCACTTCACGTTCTTCTTTTTCCAGATACCTCAAAAGCACCTCGTTCTTTTCCCGGATCAGCCAGCCGCCATACTTAAAATAGGACTCCGGATACACCGTATCGTCCCTGCCGGGTACGGCATGCATCATCGGATAATATTTGCCATCCTCAAAGACCATTTTCTCCGCTGTGATATGATATCCACTTTCATAAAGGAAATGGCGCACTTTTTCCACCTCGGACTGTGGCTGCAAAATGAGTTCCTTTACATTTTGCAGTCTTTCGCGTCCCTCGGACAGGATCTTTATCACGAGCGCTCCGCCCATCCCGGCAATGATCACGGAGTCTGCCTCTCCATCCTGTAAGGCAAGTACTCCGTCCGACTGCCGCACGGTTATGTATTTTTCCAGTCCGTGCTCTTTGATATGTTCCTCTGCCGCAAGAAGCGGACCTTTTCCGATATCCATCGCGAGCGCGCTGGGCACGATCTTATGTTCCATCAGATAGATCGGAACAAACGCGTGATCCGTCCCGATATCCGCAACCCGGCTGCCCGGCGTCACAAACCCGGCCACCGCAAGCAGACGCTTACTCAAGGTCGTTTTCATATTTTTACTCCAGATAATCCTTTAATTTGCGGCTTCTGCTCGGATGACGCAGTTTGCGCAGTGCCTTTGCCTCGATCTGACGGATACGCTCGCGTGTTACATTGAACTCTTTTCCTACTTCTTCCAGTGTGCGCGCACGGCCGTCCTCCAAACCGAAACGCAGCGTGAGAACCTTCTGTTCACGTTCTGTCAGCGTTCCAAGCACTTCCTCAAGCTGTTCTTTTAACAGGGTAAACGCCGCCGCGTCTGCCGGAACCGGCACATTGTCATCCTGGATGAAATCACCAAGGTGGCTGTCTTCCTCCTCACCGATCGGGGTCTCCAAAGACACCGGCTCCTGGGATATTTTTAAGATCTCACGCACACGCTCTACCGGCATGTTCATTTCTTCCGCGATCTCTTCCGGAGTCGGTTCACGTCCGAGTTCCTGCAGTAACTGTCTGGAAACACGGATCAGTTTGTTGATCGTTTCAACCATATGCACCGGAATACGGATCGTTCTCGCCTGATCGGCGATCGCTCTTGTAATCGCCTGACGGATCCACCAGGTCGCATATGTGGAGAACTTATAACCCTTGCGGTAATCAAATTTTTCGACAGCCTTAATAAGACCCAGATTTCCCTCCTGGATCAGATCAAGGAAAAGCATACCACGGCCAACATAACGTTTTGCAATGGATACTACCAGTCGTAAGTTTGCTTCCGCCAGACGTTTCTTTGCCTCATCTCCGGCATCCTGAGTCTTTGTGAGTGCCTTAATCTCCTCATCCAGCTCTGCCTGTTCTTCCTCCGCTGCCTCTTCCTTACGTTTCTTTAAAATCGCGATCTTTTCTTTCGCAACCGCTCCCTCTTCCATCTTCTGGGCAAGGTCGATCTCTTCCTCCGCGCTGAGCAACGGAACCTTTCCGATCTCTTTTAAATACATACGGACCGGATCTTCGATAGAAACACCGTCCGGCACGGAAAGATCGATATTTTCCACCTCGATCTCTTCCTCGTCGTCATTTAACAGGAGTTCCTCATCTACCTCATCATCATCTTCGGTAATTCTTAAGACGTCGATATTGTTTGCTTCCAGGAAATCCAGGATCTTCTCAAACTGCTCCGCGTTCAGCTCAAGTTCACGGAAATAATCATTGATCTCCTGATACTCCAGCATGTTCTTTTTCTTTTTCGCGACCGCGAGGAGTCCCTGCAGTTTTTCCATGAATTTTGCTTCTTTTTCCGCAGAAGCTGCTTCCTCCGCTGTCTTTTTTGCAGTTTTTGCCTTTTTTTCGAGTTTTTCTTCCATCTTAATTTCATCCTCTCATGGTTTGTATTCCAAAATCTGTTACTATTTTGTCCTTAATTGATAGAAATATGCAGTTTCCGCAATGCCTCAAGCTGCCTTTTGTCATCGATCAGCTTTTGTGTGCCTGCGATGTCCGTGACCGCAATATGCGCCGCACGGTAATTATAACTGTTTTCTTTCACCCGCAGAATGGTCTCTTTTAATGCTTTCTCCCGTTCCTGCTTTCCATCGATCTCGTGGATCCTTGCGTTAAACAAAGCGGCGATCTCCCGCTGTTCTTCCTCATTCTGAAACATGCTGACGATTTTCCCCGGATTTAGTGCGCCTTCCGCAAACTGTGCATACAGAATCTCTGCCGCCTTTTTATAGATCTCTTCTGTAAAATCCTCCGGCGTGATGTACTGCTTTACAATATCAAACAGCCCGGTATCTTCGATCAGCCAGGTTAAAAGCAGTTTCTGCGACTGCTTCATGCCGTCTTCTTTTTTTTTGACCTCACGCGTGGCAGATTTTAATTTCACCGGCTCGCGCGCAAGCCCGCCCTGCGCGCCATATTGATTGACCAGCTTCCGCAGGTTCTCATAACCCATCCGGTAGTGCTCCGCGACTGCCTCAATGTAGTTATTCCGTTCCATCTCCTCCGGGAACTGCGCCAGCTTCTTTGCGGTCTCATGCTGAAACGCCGTCTTTCCCTCCGGATCTTTCATGTCATAATCCTGCTGTAAGATGCGGATCTCAAACATAAAACTGTTTTCCGCCTGGTCGATCCGCTCCTGATACGCCTCCGCCCCGAGTGCCTTGATAAATTCATCCGGGTCTTTGTAAGGTTTCATATTGATGACTTTGGCGGAAAGTCCGACTTCTTTTAAGATCGGGATCGCGCGCAGTGCCGCCTTGATCCCCGCCCCGTCACTGTCAAACGTAAGATAGACCTCTTTCGTATAACGTTTTAAAAGACTGGCATGTCCACTCGTAAATGAGGTTCCAAGGGACGCCACCGCATTGTCAAAGCCCGCCTGATGCAGCGCTATGACATCCATATAGCCCTCGCAGAGCAGCATATAAGTGCGTTTGGACTGCCTTGCGAAATTTAAGGCGTACAGATTCCGGCTCTTGTCAAAGATCTTTGTCTCCGGGGAATTCAGGTATTTCGGTTCCCCGTCTCCCATGACACGGCCGCCGAAGCCGATCACCTTATTATGGATATCCATGATCGGAAACATTGCGCGGTTCCAGAATTTGTCATGACCGCCTCTCTTTTCATCGAAGCCGACCAGACCGGAGTCTTTTAAAATCTCATCTTCATACCCCTTGCTCTTTAAATACCGGTAAAGATCATCGCTGTATTTATCCGAATAACCCAGTCCGAATTTCTGCATCGTCGCATCTGACAGTTCTCTTTTCCGGAAATAGGAAAGCGCCTGTGCGCCGCGTTCATTGCGCAGCAGGGTATAGTAGTATTTTCCCGCTTCTTTATTGATCTCAAGCAGTCTTGATCTTTTGTCCGATTCCCGTTTTGCTTCTCCGCTCAGCTCCTGTTTGGGCAGATCTATCCCTGCCCGGTCCGCCAGTGCCTGCATTGCTTCCGGGAATGTAAAATTCTCATATTCCATCAGGAAAGTAAATACATTTCCTCCCGCTCCGCATCCGAAGCAGTAATACATCTGTTTCGCCGGAGAAACAGAGAAAGAACCTGTCTTTTCATTATGAAAAGGACATAAGCCGAAATAGGTGCTTCCTTTTTTCTGCAGACGGACATAACCGGATATCACATCCACAATATCATTCCTTGAGCGCACTTCTTCTATCAGTTCATCTGAATAATATGGCATTTTCTTCTCCTTTCCCGCTTATTCGACCGACCACGCCATCGGCACAAAATACTGTTTGAATTTTTCGATCGCGTACTGATCCGTCATACCGGCAATATAATCACAGACAACCCGTTCTCTCTTTTCGCCCTCGTCTAACATCCGGCGAAACGCCTCCGGGATCTCCTCCACATGATCCATGTAAAAATAAAACAGCCGCTCTACCAGTTCCTGCGCCTTGGATTCCTCTCCCTTTGCTGCCGGATTGGTATAGACATGCACAAACATAAACTGGCGCAGATCCCGCATCGCCCGCTCGATCTCCGGTTCCATCTTTATATCATTCTGATCCATACTGGTCATAATGATATTGTGAATCAGTTTGTTCAGACGCTCCCTCGATGTATAGCCGAGTGTTTCCCGCAGATCCGATGGAATGTCTTCCTCCGTCAGGATATGACCGCGGATCGCGTCATCGATATCATGATTGATATAAGCGATCTTGTCAGAAAAACGGACAATCTTTCCCTCCAGGGTATGCGGCATGGTACTGGTCTGATGGTTTAAGATCCCATCCCGCACTTCCCAGGTAAGGTTTAAGCCTTTGCCGTCTTTTTCCAGCTTCTCTACGATACGCACACTCTGCTCGTTGTGCTTGAACCCGTCTGTACACAGGCGGTTCAATACACTCTCGCCGGCATGGCCAAACGGCGTATGCCCCAGGTCATGCCCGAGCGCGATCGCCTCCACCAGACTCTCATTCATGCGAAGCGCCCGCGCGATCGTCCGCGCATTCTGGGAAACCTCAAGTGTATGAGAGAGCCTCGTGCGGTAATGATCCCCTTTGGGCTCCAAAAATACCTGTGTTTTATTTTTCAGGCGCCGGAACGCCTTGCTATGTACGATCCTGTCTCTGTCTCGTTGGAACACCGGACGTATATCACACTGTGGTTCCAGATCATCGCGTCCGACGGAATTTTCGCTGAGCGTCGCATAGGGGCTAAGCGAAGCATGTTCCATCTGTTCCAGACTTTCCCGAATTGTCATGTAATGCCCTCTTTCCTGATACACCGGCTGCCAAAAACAGCCTCTATATATATTATTCTGCGTCTAAGACACATTTCCTTTATTTTTTACAAAATTTACGCCGACAACAAAATAAGGAAACCTCTTTTTGCAAAGTTTCCTTATTTTTTATGCACCGCTATTTACTTTTCTTTTTGCATTAAACCGACTCTCTCAAATCCTGTGCCAGCATATAAATATCTTCGAGGATCTTTCTGCAGTTCTTCATATCTTCTACGGTAGAATCCGCAGTGCGCAGTCCTTCTGTGGAAGAAGCCGCAACCTCTTCTCCGGTTGCTGACAGCTGTGTGATATTATCTGAAATAATACCGGTTGCATCCAGGATCTTTTTGATGCTCGCCTCCGCCTCGTTGATATTGGTGGTAAGCGCCTCTACTTCCTCGCCGACTTTTCCGAATTTTTCTCTTGTATTTTCGATCAGTTCATTCTGTTTTTCCACAGAAGCGACTGAATTGGTAATGCTGTCATTTGCCCGTTTGGTGTCATCATTTAATTTGTTGATGATCTCGGTAATGTTATTGGACGCCTCTTTCGTCTGCTCTGAAAGCTGACGGATCTCCTCCGCTACGACCGCGAAACCTTTTCCGGCTTCTCCGGCACGCGCCGCCTCGATAGAAGCATTTAACGCAAGCAGGTTGGTCTGGCTTGAGATATTGATGATCGTACCGACAAAGTTCTGTACTTCTTCTACCTTTGATGTCAGGCTCTGGATTACTTCTACCGTAATGTTGCTTGCGTCCGCTACGTTGTGTGCCTGCTCTTTCAGTTCACGCACAACGCCCGCTCCTGCTTTTACCGTCTCATCGGTACGGCGGGAAGCCTCAATCATCTCATGAATACCGTTTTCGGCAGCATCCGTATTTCCCTGGATATCCGAACACATTACGGCCTGTTTCTGGATCGCCTCCGCGGTACTCTCCGTACTCTCGGCAATATTATTAATGGAAGTATGGCTGACATCAATACTGTTTTCAAGATTGTCCAGCATGCTCATCGCATTGTCAAAATGTTTCATGACATTGTCCGCGACCAAAACCATCTTCTTATTGCTTTCTTCCTGAACCTGCGCTGCTTTTTCGATCTCTTCCATATTCTCTTCATTAAACCTGATCAGAAGTTTTGTCACGCTGATGGAAGCGTAGGCAACCAGACAGAGGATAAATACCGCAAGCACATTCTCCCCCGTACGCGTAGAATTGGACAGATCAAACTGGATCACCAGACGGAGCAGGTTTACACCGATCACCACGATATTTCCGCCAACCATCAGGCGATAATCCAGATACGCAAACGTAGCGAGTAACATCGGAAGCGCATACGCCCATGTTCCACTTGTAGAATTTACCAGCATGATCACCACATAACCGGCTGCCAGACTGGTGCATATCATGATCGCGCCCTGCCTTGTTCCTCCTTTTGCTGCATTTGCAAAGGCAGAAACCGCGATCACCGCAGCCGCCGTTATCAGCTGTAAAATGGTTTTTCCCACGCTTGCGTCCTTATTTGCCCCAAGATAGGCAAGCATTGTCAATATTACATAGCCATATACAATGGCAACGACCAGAAATACCTTCTTGCTCGCTCTTTTATACTGTTGTTCTGTCATACTTTATCTCCCTCTCTTTCGCAGATTTCGCATTACTAACACTACTATACCGCCCTGATTTCATTTTGTCAAAACATATCCGTATTTTTTAGTCTTTTTTAGTTTCTCCTGCCTCCACGCATTCCGGCTGTAAAACCGATACGAAGCTGACCTTACGGTCGATCCGGTTTCCGACGATCGCAATGCCCTTTCCCATTGTAAATGCCGCTACGATCGTGCCGACTCCGAGCCCCAGGATACGTCCGAGGAAAAAGCACGTCATGCACGCCGTGACAAGCAGACAGATCACATCAAAACCGATCTTGATCCTCGCATACGGCTTTCCGGTAATATCCGCGACCTCCAGCGGAAACAGATCTGTCGGGATGATCAGCAGTTTACAGCGGTTTGACAGTGCGATCCGCACACAGATGATCAGATAGCTCAGCACGAAATATAAGATTCTCAGCGGAATCGTAAGCGGCAGCACAATCTTTTTCTGATTCATTTTTGTCCAACTCTTTTCTCATTTGTTTTTTCCAACAGAGTATTATATATCAGAATTTTTCCTAAAACAATATTCAATTTCAAACTGTTTTTTGATTTCCGGAAATCTCTTCACCGCCGCCGGATGCGCCGTGTGCTCTCCCAAGAATTTTTCCATCCATATCATGTCATACCAGCGCCCGAACTTGTAACCGCACGCACAGAATTTCCCGACCAGACGGTATCCCATATGTTCATGGAACTGCGCGCTGTTTTTTGTCACATATTCGTCTTCCTTCTCTATATAAGTAATGCAGGCGTTCACATTCAGGATATGCTGCATGTTCAGTGCCTGTTCTAACGCCTCAGAGAGCTTCCTCCCCACGCCATGCTTCTTTTTATCCTTTCGCAGATAGATCGATGTCTCAACCGCCCAGTCATACGCGGCACGCTCCTTAAATGCTCCGGCATACGCGTATCCGATGACCGCGCCATCCGCTTCCGCGACCAGATACGGATATTTTTCCAGAACGTGTGTGATCCGCACCCGGAATTCCTCCACCGACGGCACTTCATATTCAAATGTAATCGCTGTTCCTGTCACATACGGTGCGTAAATATCTAACAGTTCCTCTGCATCCTCCGGTTTTGCGACCCGTATTCTCAAATCCTCCATCTCTGTCATCCTCCGTGTTTTTCTACATACAGAAAAATCCGAAAGCCATAGGCTTCCGGATCTCTAAGTTATGCAGGAAAAGGGACTTGAACCCTCACGATATTGCTACCACAGGCACCTGAAGCCTGCGCGTCTGCCAATTCCGCCATTCCTGCTCAAAACTGACAATTGTTATTCTAACGTGTTTATTTTAAAATGTCAAGGAGATTTTTTAATTTTTTTCAAAAATTTTAAAAATAAAAAAAATTAGAAAAATTTCAAAAATAGCATTGACAAGATCACATCCATTTGCTATTATAACTAAGTCGCGTGTGAGCGACAGCAAATAAGAAATGCGGAAGTGTCGGAACTGGCAGACGAGCAAGACTAAGGATCTTGTGGCTATTGCAGTCGTGTGGGTTCAAGTCCCATCTTCCGCATTATTTTTTTGAAAGTCCTGAGTTTTCAGGGCTTTTTCTTTTATGTTATCATAAATACCATACAACAGATTACGAATGAGAGGTCCCTATGTTTACACCAAAGAATCATCACTCCACTTCCAATATCAACCTGAATATTGAAATAGATCCCGGCATCTCCCGCGAGATACCGGAATCTATGGATACCAATGATGCACTTGCCTTCAACCAGAACAGCCTTGCTGTGGAACGCACCGAATTCGCCAAGATCCGTACCGATCTCGCGCTCACAAATTCCATGCTCGCCGTCAACCGGACACATCTTTCTTATTTAAGAACCGTTGTCTCCCTGGTCGGAAGCGGTGCCACACTCTACAAAGCCCTCCCCCTGATCGGCGTGGGCGTTCGTTTCACCACACTGCTCTGCGGTTTTTTGTTTCTCGCAGCCATCTACTTCGCCTACAAGGATGCAGCCACCTATCCGGGCATGAAACGGAAACTGCACGATATGGAAACACGTGCCGAGGAGCTTGCCAAAAAGGCTGAAAGCCAGGTCTTCCGCGTGGATGATGTTTTCGCAGATGACGATGCTTCCAGCCTTGATGGTGATGACAGCAGCAATATTTAATCAGTTTACGCCAATTTTCGGACAGATATCGCCAAGACAGCATCTGTCACAATACGGAGTTGTGCGCGCGGTACAGATCTCACGCCCGTGATACACCAGCCTGTGGCAGAAATCACTGCCCTCCTCCGGCGGGATCAGTTTCCAGAGCGCCATCTCCACCTTCTTCGGATCTTTGATCCGATCTACCAGCCCCATCCGGTTCGTCAGACGGATGCAGTGTGTATCCGTCACGATCGCCGGTTTGCCGAACACATCCCCCATGATCAGGTTCGCGCTCTTTCTCCCCACCCCGGGAAGTTTTAACAATGCGTCAAAATCATCCGGTACTTTTCCACCGTACTCTTCTTTTAACATCTTCATACAGGCACTGATATCCCTTGCCTTGCTGTGTCCGAGCCCGCATGGCTTTACGATCGCCTCGATATCCGCCACATCCGCCTCCGCAAGCGCCGCAACGCTCGGATATTTATCATACAGTCCCTGCACGACCACATTGACCCGCGCATCCGTACACTGCGCCGCCAGACGTACACTCACAAGCAGTTTCCACGCCTCATTGTAATCCAACGTACAGCCCGCGTCCGGATATTCCTCTTTTAACCGCTCTATAATAAGAAGCGCCCGCTCCTTTTTCTTCTTTTCTGTTTCCATGCTTTTTCTCCTTTTTGCTATCTTATCACACTTTTTTCGAATCCGCCATGGAAATCTCTGCAATATACTCTAACTTCTTTCCGCGATCAGCGCCTTGATCTCTTCCGGTTTCGGCATCACGCGGAGTGCTCCTTTTTTGGTTGTAATAAGGGATGCCGCAGCATTGGCAAATACAAGCATTTCCCTTAAATCCTCTTTTGTAAGATCGAGTGTTCCCTTCTTTAAGATCTGATGCAGCATGCATCCCATAAAGGTGTCACCCGCTCCGGTTGTCTCGATCGTCCCTTCCTGCAGAAACGGTTCTACCGTCACCGCGGTCTCACCGCAATATGCCTGGCTTCCCTTGCTTCCAAGCGACACAAAGACAAGCGGAATGTCATATTCGCTCTGCAGCCTGCGCGCCGCCTTCTCATAGTCCGTCTCTCCGGTAAACCAGGTGATCTCATCATCCGAGATCTTTAAGATCTGACACTGTTTCATCCCATACGCGATCTGTTCCTTTGCCGCATCGAGGGAATCCCAGAGCGGCGGACGCAGATTCGGATCGAATGAGATGAGCGCCCCTGCCTCTTTTGCCACCTGTACGGCATGTTTTGTCGCAGCGCGCACCCCTTCATCCGTCATGGATAAGGAACCAAAATGGAAGATCCGGCAGTCCGAAAGCAGTTCCGGCCGAACTTCTTTTTCCGTCAGCATCATATCCGCACCCGGTTTCCGGTAAAATGAAAAGTCACGGTCTCCGTCCGCTTTCGTCTGTACGATCGCAAGTGTGGTATGCACCGCATCATCCATACAAAGTCCTTCGGTTCCGATGCCCACTTCCGCAAGTGCCTGTTTTAACTGATGTCCGAATCCGTCATTTCCGACTTTTCCAATGAACGCCGTACGGTCACCAAGCCCGGTCAGCATTGCGAGCACATTACAGGGCGCGCCACCCGGATTTGCCTCAAACAGTGGATTTCCCTGCGGGCTCAATCCGTTTTGTGTAAAATCGATCAACAGTTCTCCCAATGCTACTACATCATATTGTTTCATACCATTTCTCCTTTTCTCTCACAATGCCAGTTCAAAGATCTTTCCGGTTCCGTCTGCCTCCACACGGATGCTTCTGTTACTTCCGTCCGGATAATACCGCGTGGTAAACACCGTTTCCCCGCCATTTACATAAATTTCAAGCAGTGACTCGTCCGACAGGATACGCACTTCCCGCAAGTGTTCGATTCTTGCCCTTCTTGCCTTTCTGCCGCAGCCGATATCCGTGTCTGCCCCTGGCTGGAATTCAAGTGTAAAAACACCATTCTGATAACCGATCACGCACTCCTTTTCCAGTGTGATACACATCGGCGCATCCGAGGACACCGTAAGCTCCAGGTCAAAGCAGCCACCGGAAATCTCCGTCTCTTTTCCGCATTCGACCGGGATCTCTTTTTTCCGAAGCACAGCCACTTCTTCGACCGGAGTCTGCACCACCCTGCCGTTTCTCACTGACAACTCACGCGGTGTTGTGAGCACATGCTGCCAGCCGAGTGCAACGGTCGGATTCTGGTATTCCGCTTCCACATCCGGAAGTCCTGCCCAGCCGACCATGATTCTTCTGCCCTTTTCATCCAAAAACGTCTGCGGTGCGTAAAAGTCAAATCCCATGTCCCACTCCACAAAAATATCCGCGCCCGGTGTTTTTCCATCCTTTAACAGAAAATATCCGGACTGATAGACATTCTGGTTTTTGAACGCCTCACGCGCAAGTCCCTGCGGAGATACGGAGAGCACTTTATTTTCATCGAGTGAAAACAGATCCGGGCACTCCCACATGTATCCAAACGTGTCCGCTGTCTGAAATTCCTCTTTCAACGTCCAGTGCATTTTGTCCGCAGACTCATAAAGAAGCGCCGCACCCGCATCGTTTTTCTTTCTTCCTCCAAGCAGCATATAATATCTGCCGTTTTCCCGAAACACCTTCGGATCCCGCACATGCCTGGTATAATCCTCCGGATAATCCGCCGATGTGAGCAGGCATTTTTTCGCGGTAAAATGAATGCCATCCTGACTTGCCGTATAGATCACATTCGCTTCCCTGCCATCCAAAACATAGTCATAATCGCCATCCAGCTTGACATTTCCGGTGTAGAACAGCTCCATCTGTCCGTCCTCCGTAAACGCTGAGCCGGAATACACCCCGTGGCAGTCATACGGACTGTCCGGAAAAAGCGGCACACCCTCGTAGGTCCAATGCAGCATGTCTTTACTTTTCATATGCCCCCAGAATTTCAGTCCTCCCTTCGCGTCAAAAGGCGCGTACTGAAAGAAGAAATGATAGTCGCCATTATAGTAGCAAAGTCCGTTCGGATCGTTCAGCCACCCCACCGGAGGCATGATATGAAAACGTGTGCTCCACTTTGCGTCTTTTAAACCTTTTCCCTTCTTTTCCTGTTCCTGTATCCACGGAACCATTACTTCTTCCATTACATTCATTTTACCTGCACCACCTTACTCTACGGTAATTATTTTCTCCAGTACCATCGTATTTCCGGTCTTTTCCGCGCGCACATCACTCCAGTCATCCGAATTGGTCACAATCACCGGTGTCGTCAGATCATAGCCCGCGTTTTTGATTCCTTCCATGTCAAATGATAAAAGCTTCTGTCCTGCCTTTATCGCATCCCCACTGTTTACATATGTCTCATAAAATCTGCCGTCCAGTTCCACGGTATTTAATCCGACATGGATCAGAAGTTCGATCCCTTTGCCGTTGTTTAAGCCGAGCGCATGTTTGGTATCAAACACCATCTCTGCCACTCCGTCAAACGGTGCGTAGACCACGCCTTCCTCCGGCACGATCGCAACTCCTTTTCCCAGTGCTTCGGATGCAAAGGTTTCGTCCTTTACTTCTGAAAGCGGGATCACATTTCCTTTTACCGGGCAGTATACCGCATGTTCCTCAAATTTTTGTTCCGTTTCCGGTTCTGTTGCCTGTTCTGTTGTCTGTTCTTTTTCCGGTTCCTCCGATGAGCTCTTATCATCGCGGAAAAACAGCCAGGATAACGCAAACGCTGTCGCAAACGCAGCTACGATGACCAGTGTATACTGCCATACATAATCTGTCGTGATCAGATAGCCGAACAGACCCGTGATTCCATAAGCGGTAGAACCGACACCGGTGATGCCTGCTACCAGTCCTCCGACCGCGCCGCCGATGCAGCCTGCTACAAAGCATTTGATATAACGAAGGTTGACACCAAAGATCGCCGGTTCTGTGATACCAAGGAATGCGGAGAGTGAAGCCGGAAGCGCCATTCCCTTTAATTTCTGATCTTTTGTTTTTACTGCAAGCGCAAGCGCTGCCGCACCCTGCGCAACATTGGCAGCCGTAGCGATCGGCATCCAGATATCAAGTCCGTCCGCGCTGAGCATCCCGGCTTCCAGTGCATTGTACATATGATGTACACCAGCCACAACAGTCGGCGCGTAAACCGCTCCCGCAAGCGCGGAGCCGATACCAAACGGCATTGTGATCAGTGTTTTTACCCCGGCGAGCACGCCATTTTCCACCCAGGAAAATACCGGTCCGAAGATCGTCAGTGTACAATATCCGGTCACAAGCACGGTTACGAGCGGTGTCACAAACAGATCGATCATTTCCGGAACGATCTTATGCAGCTTTTTCTCCAGCATGGACATAAACCACACCGCGATCACCACCGGGATCACATGCCCCTGGTAGCCGACAAGTCTGATGCTGTAAAGACCAAACCACGCTTCCGCTGTCGGGATTGAATCCGCTGTCGCTACCGACCAGGCATTCAAAAGATCCGTATGGATCATGATCATACCAATGACCGCACCGAGGAAAATATTTCCGCCAAATACCCGTGCCGCGCTGATTCCGATCAGGATCGGTAAGAATACAAACGCCGCATTGCTGAACAGATGGATGATCGTATACGATCCGGAATTTGCCATCGCCGGAAACATTTTGCTCAAGCCTTCCAACAGTCCCATCAGAAGACCGCTTGCAACGATTGCCGGAATGATCGGCACAAACACATCTCCGAGTGTTTTGATCATCCGCTTAAAAATATTCTGTTTCGCGGTTGCCGCCTGTTTTACTTCCTCTTTGGTCGCCGCTGTAATGCCGGCGATCGCGATAAACTCATCATAAACCTTGTTTACCGTTCCGGTTCCGAGGATGATCTGGAGCTGTCCGGAAGCCTCAAACACACCTTTCACCCCATCAATATTTTCGAGTTCCTTTTTGGAACATTTCGCGTTATCCGCAATGACCAGGCGTAGTCTGGTCGCACAGTGTGCTGCGGATACAATGTTTTCCCGTCCGCCAATGCATTTGTAAATGTCATTTGCTACACTTCTGTAATCCATACGCTTTCCCTCTCTTTCTGTTATCGTTCTTACTTGATTTTGCCTGTTTTTTCTGCCATTTCATGTAAGTATGTGTTCTTTATGTGGAATCGTTCTCACATCTTGATTTTATTATAGCGACAAAAGCCTCTCCTGTAAATTGATATCTTTCACAAATTATCCGTCCCAAATTCATACACAATATCCAAAAAAGGAGCCGTGCATCCCTGCCGTCCCCAAGGGACAGCCCGGAATCACACAACTCCTTCTTCTTATAAAACAGATGCTTTCTTTTTGATCTCAAATCCCATTTTCAGTTCCCGGCTGACCGCATCTTCTTTCTCCATATGCTCAACCAGCATGGCTGCCGCTTCCGCTCCCGCAGTCTTATAATACAGATGCACTGTAGCAAGCGCCGGTTCCACCAGTCCTGCGAGCGGTGTATCTCCGATCCCCGCAAGCTCCACATCATGTGGGATCGATTTCCCAATTTCTTTTAAGTACCGCATGGCTCCGATCGCGATATTATCGGTCGCGCAGAATACCGCATCGATCTTTGGTTCACGCTTTAGCAGCTCCTTCATCTTCTCATAACCGGATTCCATGGTAAACTGCGCCTCTGCCATCCGCTCCGGCGGGCAGTCCACCTTCTTTGCCCGGACTGCTGCCTCAAATCCCTTTTTCCGGTTTAAGCCCGCCGCCTCATCTTTTGTCGTGACACCGATGAAGCCCGGAACTTTCCCATGCTCTAACAAAAGCTCCGTGATCTGCTCTGCCGCATGATAATCATCATGGTATACACACGAATATCCGTCCAGATGCTGTCCCAAAATGACAACCGGCACCTGACAGGCTTTTAACAGCTTCTTGTGCCGCGCTGTAAGGATCGTCGCTATAAACAGGATGCCATCCACCTGACGATCTTTAAACAGATTTAAGTATTTCAGTTCTTCCGCAATATCGTTGTTAGTATTGGCAAGCAAAAGCTGATAACCGTTTTTTGAAAGGACATCGCTGATCCCTGCCACCATCCGGCTGACCGTATCTGAATTGATCTTTGGAAGGATCACCCCGACCAGCCGCGTCTTTTTCGTCCGGAGCGTCTGTGCCTGTGTCGATGGCTGATAACCGGTCTTTTCGATCACCTCCCGGATCCGCTCTTTTTTCTCTTCACTGACATAACCCTCGTTCAGATAACGGGAGACGGTAGCCCGGGACACTCCTGCCAGTTTTGCTATTTCATTGATATTCAAGATCTCTTTCCTCCGCCCGTTTCCGCTTTTTCTGTTCTCATCTTACATCAAAAAACGGCATCTGAAAAGAACCAAAAATCAGATTTGGCCTATGGCATGGTCGTCGCTTCGCCATCACAGGTGATGACCACTACCTGCCACGGAATCATTTTTCCGCTGTTTTGCATGGCACGGATCACCGCATTTTCCAGTCCGCCGCAGCACGGAACCTCCATGCGGACGATCTTAATGCTGTGGATATCATTATTCTTTATAATTTCCGTTAATTTTTCCGCATAGTCGCAGTCATCTAATTTCGGACAGCCGATCAGCGTGATGCGGTCTTTGATAAACTCCTGATGGAAGGATGCGTAAGCATATGCCGTGCAGTCCGCAGCGACAAGCAGATCCGCTCCCTCAAAATACGGTGCGCGTGTCGGAACCAGTTTGATCTGTACCGGCCACTGACGCAGTTCTGACTGCTGTTTTCCCGCCGGTGCCGCCGTATCTGCCTTTTCTGCCTTTTCTGCCGCGCGCCGGTTCATCTGGCGCATTCTGGTACCCGGACATCCGCCCTGCGGCATCATGCCATGCGCTCCGTGGGCTTCCTTTTTCTTTGCTTCCATACGCTCTTTTACCGCCGCCTCATCATAATCTGCCGCCTCGCGCTCAATGATACGGATCGCGTTGGTCGGACAGGCCGGCAGACAGTCTCCGAGTCCGTCGCAGTAATCATCCTTGATCAGTTTCGCCTTGCCGTCTACCATGGCGATTGCACCCTCGTGACAGGCATTTGCGCAGGCTCCACATCCGTTGCATAAGTTTTCATCAATATTTACGATTTTTCTGACCATTCTATATTCTCCTTTGCTTTTCTGCTCATTTCCTGTAATTGTACTTTATCGGAAATCGCCGCCAAAGTCCGTAACATTTGTTACAAAATCACAAATATTCTTCCAACCTTTTCTGATCTTTGATCTGTATCTGTCTTCGTTCCAGCGAAATAATCCCCTCTTTTTGCATTTTTCCAAGCTCCCTTGACAGTGACGGACGTGCCACGTTCAGATAGTCCGCCATCTCCTCTCTGGAAAAGCTGCCGTTTATCCTGCCTTCCTTATCCTGCTGTTCGACCAGAAAACAGGCAATCTTTTCCCGGATACCGCCGCCGCCAAGCACACGAAGCTTCTGGTTCATCCGGTACGCCTTGTTCGCAAAGACCGTAAGCAGGTTGTTGCGCATCTTCTGCACCGCGCGGGGCTGGCAGACGTCTTCTCCGAAAAAGATATCATTATCCACGATGAGTACCGAGGTATCCTCCGCAGCCTCTGCATACATCGGATAACACGCTTTTCCCAAAAACGCGTATACTTCCCCGAACATCTCCCCGCTCTGTTCGATCCTTGTGATCAGGATACGCTTTCCGGAAAGTGTGCCCTTCGCGATCACAACCTTCCCGTCAAGCAGCACATACACCTGTCCCGGCCGGTCAAGCTCTTTAAATATAAAAGCTCCCTTTGGAAAGTGACGGATCACGCTCCGCTCATCGGAAAGCAGCCAGTTTATGTCCGCATCCGACATTCCGTGAAAGAGACTGCTCGTTTTTAAGATCTCAAGCTCGCTTTTTTGCATCTTTTTCCCTCCCAAGCACCTTTACCGCGGCAAGAAGCAGCACCGGAAATACGATCGCCGCCAGGATACCGGCTTTTAAATTATCGGATGCCGCGCTCGAAACACCGCCGACCAGCGTCGGACCGCCCGAGCATCCCAGATCTCCCGCCAGTGCCAGCATCGCAAACATCACTGTTCCTCCGTTCTTTAAGGCGGCAGACGCCTTACTGAATGTGCCCGGCCACATGATGCCAACCGACAGCCCGCATAACGCGCATCCAAACAGTGACACTGCTGTGCCAGGTACCAGTGAGATACAAAGATAGGAGATCACACAGAGGATACTGCTGCCGGTCATAAAACGATCCAGATCCATTTTATCTCCGAATTTTCCATAAAATGCCCTGGCACTTCCCATCAGCACCGCAAACGCCATCGGGCCCGCAAGGTCGCCGACCATTTTGCTCACGCCAAGTCCCTGTTCCGCAAAGGTCGATGCCCACTGGCTGACCGACTGTTCGCTTGCTCCCGCGCAGAGCATCATGAGCATCAGAAGCCAGAAAACCTTCTGTCTGCACAGATCACGCAAAGACAGTCCGCTTTCTCCTTCCTCCACCAGCGGCGCCATCGGCGCTTTGAGAAACGCAAACACATTTGCCACCGGAACGATCACCCAAAGGCAGGTCAGCACCTTCCAGTGTTCGATGCCAAACACCTTAAAAAACAGCGTGGAGATCAGGACAACCGCCACATGTCCCCAACAGTAAAAGGAATGTAACAGGCTCATCGCCTTTTCCTTATTATCGGTCGGACAGCTTTCCATGATCGGGCTGATCAGTACCTCGATCAGTCCGCCACCGATCGCATAGATCACGACTGCGGTCAGAAGTCCGGCAAACGCGTTCGGAAACAGCTCCGGCAGAACCGCAAGCCCCAAAAGCCCGAGTGCCGCAAACACATGCGCGATCAAAATCGATGCCCGGTACCCGATCCGATCCACAAATCCCGCAGACAGCAGATCGATACAAAGCTGGATCCCGAAGTTGATCGTGATGAGCATTGTGATCTGACCAAGCGGGATCCGGTATGTCTTTTCAAACGTAAGAAAAAGTAATGGTGCGAAGTTATTTACGATCGCCTGGACAATATAACCGGTAAAGCAGGCGTAAATGGTCGTCTGAAATTTATGCTGCATATGGGAATACCTCCTGTATCTTTTTTAAAAACAGATGCTGGAACAGCGCGATCACTCTACCGACTTCTTTCCCGCTGACATCCGAGATCGTCTGGACGATCCCATCCCCCGGATTCAGGATCTGGAGCACGTCCAGTATCACCTTTGGCGTCCGTTCCCTGCCGTGTGTCTTCATGCCATGCAGCACGATCTCCACAAGGACGAACACGCAGTACCACAAAAGCACGGTGTTTCCGAAATCGGTACCCCAGAGCTCCGAAACCGCATAGGCGACCGCAATGATCGGCGATACTCCAAGTCCTGTTTTCGTATTCAATGTAATGCCAAGGGCTAAAATCGCAAGCCCCGCCAGATAAATGATTCCTCTTGTCAGCTGTTTCATCCTTATTTTCTTCTATTCGTTGTATAATCCGTTCTTAAAAAAAGCGTATGAATCCATAATACTTTTTTCATCCGCTATGTCAAGCGCAAAGAGAATTTCCCGCGCAAATTCCAGTGCCGCGGTTCCATTTGCCGTAACAATATTCTGATCCCGCACCGCCTGCTTTTTCTGATGAAGCGCACTTCCGGTGTACGCGTCCTTTGCCCACGCTTCCATATCCTTTAAATCATTGCAGGTGTGTTTTACCGTATTTAAAACGCCAAGTGTTCCAAGGAATGACGCCGCATCACAGATCCCGCCAAGCACTCTGCCTTTTTCCACGCACTGCAAAACGAGTGGCGCTATCTTTCCCGCATCCGGCTTTCTCCAGCCGGTTCCGCCGACCAGGATAAGCGCCTCATACGTTTCCGGCACCTCGTCCAGTCCATAATCCGGCACGACCCGAAGCCCTCCGATGGAGCGCACCGGCTCTTTGTTTAAGGAAACAGTCTCCACCACATAGTTTCCTTTTCCAAGCTCCAGGATCTGGGACGACAGATACGCCGCCTCCCAGTCCGCAAATTCTTCTTTGAGCACGAGCAGTATTCTTTTTTTCATGTTTGTTCTCCTTTATAAATTTTCGTCAGATTTTCTGCTATTTCAAGGAGTTTTTTCTGGATATATTCCGGTTCCAGCACATAGGCCCGGTTCTGAAACGTGAGGATCCAGTTTATCATGCTCTCATCATCCGCGTATTCTTTCCTAAAAAGCAGTGTCCCGTCCGGTCTTACCTCATAACAGTCCGGCCCGCATTCCTCGATCAGCCGCCATTTCACCTCCGGCCGGAAGATCACGGTTATCCTTTTTTCGGGAGGAAAGATCTTTTCATTGGCAAGATCCGGTGCCGGTACCTGACGCGTCTCATAGGAAACATCCGTAATTTCCATTCGTTCCATACGGTTTAGCTTGAACATCCGAAAATCTTTTCTCAGCCGGCACCAGCCCCATACATACCAGTTCGCCCATTTAAAAATAAGAAAATACGGCTCTATCCTCCTCTCGCTCTCTCCTTTGGGTGCATAATACCGAAACGCCACAATCCTTCTTTGTTCGATTGCCGCCTGTATGATCTCGATCTTCGGGGTCAGGAACTCTTTGTGCCAGGAAGAAAGATCGATCAGGATCGAATCCCCTGCGCTTATCAGCTCCGATGACCCCGCCTTTAGCTTTTCCATCAGTTGTCCGTAGTAATTGCTGCCGCTTACGCTGTCCATGCTTCGGATGCCCGCCAAAATGATCTGCATGTCTTTGGACGTCAAAAGCGTCCGATCCATCCGGTAACCCTCCATGATCCGGATACCGCCGCCGCTTCCCTGTATCGTCTGGATTGGGATTCCCGCTTTGCAGAGCGATTCGATATCACGGTTGATGGTCCTTCTGGATACCTCAAATTTTTCCGCCAGTTCAGGCGCTGTTGTATTTTCTTTCTGCAGTAGCACAGAAAGAATTCCGATCATTCTGTCCAGTTTCATATAAACTCCTTATCCGCATCTTAGCAGAACAAACACGTCAGCTGTATGTCATGTTTATTGTAGCACTTTATCGCCGGAATTTCCAATGCCCCTCTGCCGTCTCCCTAGAGCAATGCCTGCAACGTCATAATGTGGTACTCCTCGTCCCGGATGATCCTTGCAAGCACTGCGTTGACGTATGGATCCCGGATCCTTCGCATATGCATCCGGTATTGATTTATGGCTGCTTTTTCCGATTCGATATCCGCCAGGACCATGTTTCTCGCGTTCTCCGGCGTTTTTAAGTATTCCGGTGTCCACAGCTGTCTCTTTCCCCCACGTTGTCTGACCGAAAAATCAATGGTTCCTCCGAGTAAAAAGATCAACTGCCCGAGCTTCTGCATATGGATCATCTCCGCCATCGCGATCCCGAGAATCACCTTCGCGAAACTGCATTTTCCACAGGAGAGACGGTTCTCATTGTTGATATACTGGGTGATCGCCGACATTTCCGACACCGAACCGCAATAATCAAACTTGAGCATTTCGGCATACTCGCTGTTTTTGCCCGCAACCTGTACCGGTGGATACGGCAATGCCATCATAATCGGCTGCACGCCCCGGAAATCACAGGTATCCAGCCGGACTGTTTCCTTTTCCTGTTCCTGCATAAAAGTACCTCCAACCTAGATTCTGTACCATACTATATGCGCGTTCTTTCTCATGTGTGAAATTGACAAGGTTTTAAAAAGTGCTACAATTTATATTAAAAAAAGGAGCAAACTTCCTATGAAAACAGGACTTGTAGTAGAAGGCGGCGGTATGAAATGCGCATACAGCGCAGGCATTCTTGACCGTTTTCTGGATGAACATATTACGTTTGACTACTGTATCGGTGTGTCCGCGGGATCTGCCAATACAGCAAGCTACCTTGCCGGCCAGCGCGGGCGTAACCGCCGTTTCTATGTAGAACATCTGATGGAACCGGGATACATGGGTGTGAAAAATCTTTTGCGCACCGGACAGTTTTTCGGTCTTCAGTATATCTATGCGACACTGACCGATTCCGATGGTGCGGATCCGATCGACTACCCTGCCATTGTGGCAAATTCCGCTGAATTTGAACTGGTTGCCACAGATGCCGCAACCGGAAAGGCAGCCTATTTTAACAAAGATGATATGAAACAGGATGACTACCGCGCTATCATGGCAAGCTGCGCTCTGCCTGTCATGTGCCGTCCGATTTCTTTCCACGACAAAACTTATTTTGACGGAGGCTTATCGGATTCTATTCCGGTCGAACGAGCTTTCCGCAAAGGATGTGACCGTGTGGTTGTGATCTTAAGCAAACCGCGCAGCTTTGTAAAACAGCCGGAAGACTTCCGGCATATTTACCGCCATGCCCTGCGCAAATATCCAAAAACCATCGCCGCACTCGATAACCGGCATCTTATGTACCGCCAGAATATTGCCGATGTAAAAAAACATGAAGCCGCCGGAGAAGCACTTGTCTTCGCGCCTTCGAAAGAGTTAAAAATGAGTACCTATGCCCGCAACATAAAACTGGAAGAGGAATTATATGATCTGGGCATCTCGGACTTTGACGCACGGCTTGAGGAACTGCATGCCTTCCTGTCCTGACTAAGACGGGATGAATGCGTTCCGCATTCCGCTTTGAGCTGCGGTCGTCTTTGGATAGCTATGATCTTTCAAAAGTTTGATATCATACACCATAATATTCGTGGAAAGCTTTTCCTATCGTTGCAGTTACCCCAACACCATAAAGACCATCCAGAACTTGTGCTGTTTTATCATTTGCCAAATATCCCTCTGCTATTTTTAACAAAATATATCTTGCATTTGCAGTTCGGTACATCTTTTTGTATTATCTTCCAAGCGTTTTACAATTTCTAACATTTCACTGTTCTCTCCAGCAGAATCCCTGAACAAAAAATAAATATTCTTTAATTCCTCTTGCAGTTTTTCAGTAACTTCGGGATGCTGTTCACTTTCCTCTACGGCACTTAAATATTTTTCTCTACTGCCATATATCTGTAACAACTCATTACCGACTTTTCCATCAACCATGTTGCTTTTTACAAGCTCGCTTATTTCGGAAATTGCAGAATCATCGATATCTCGACCGCTCACTATTGTCCCTGTTACTTTCTCTGCATTCTCCACATGAAATGCCTCAAAACTAACAGGCGCATCCTCAAATTCCATACCGTCCACAACTCCAAGTAAGCCTTGCAGTCTGCTGATTTTCTGTACAATGTTTTTTCAGTAGTTTTTCAATACCGCACCATAATCACAGTTTTTAGCATTTACCACTTCCTTCATCGTATCAAGTGGTATATCAAGTTTCCTCAGAAACAATATTGCTCTTAGTTTCTCTAACGCCTTATCATCATAAAGCCTGTATCCTGCATTGGTTCTTTCTGTCGGAACAAGCAAACATATTTCATCATAATACCTCAATGCCCGGATACTAATCCCTGTCAATTCTGATATTTCTTTTACTGTTTTCATGCTATACGCCTCCTTCGAATTTTATTCTAAAGGGTCACGTAACGAGAGAGTCAACACTTATTTTTTCTATGCGTAGCATTTGAAGCTGCGCGTTTCTACGAGCGGTGCGCAGCCAGGACGGAATACAGCCGTGGGAAGCTTGCTCACGCCCAGCCATTGTCTGCACTCTGATATTTTCACTCCACCTATTGTGGTAACATCAATGTCGGATTTTTCAACAGCGCAGCAATAACCGGAGCATATTTAGATACTCCATAGTCCTCAACAATACTGGTTATTCTGGCGCCTGCATCCTTTGATGAAGCACCACATAAGAAAACTCTTTCATCAGCAGTTCCATAATCCAGCACTATAAATCGATCATGAAATATGCCGCCTGTCCTTTTCATTGATAATTTTACAGTTGGATACTCCCTGCAGAAATCCGTAAATTCTATGTTATGAAGTTTGTTATTTCCAACATTATCACTGAATAAAATAATATCCACTCCAACCGGAGAATTTTTAAGATGTACCAGCGTTCTTAATCCAATATAATTATCAACGACATATATTGACGACTTTGCCTGCTTATAAATGGACTCATATACCTCATCTGCACTACTAAATTTTGCATTAAACATGAGCCACTTTTCATCATCATCTGAAACAAAGCTGTTCATCATATCAGCCAGCTCAGATTTTGTTACAACATCCTTCAAACCTTCTGCAACATCTGAAATCTGCTTTTCCAGAGATATCATATCTGAGTTAATTTTGTTAATTTCTATTCTGTTGTCAGCAGTCTCCATGCTTAACTGAAGTATTTCCCGCTGACCTATAAGATCTCGATTTTCTAAAATGTAATCTTTCATTTTTTTGAAAGTCTTCACAAGTGCACGGCTTTGTTTAATTGCAAGCTCGCCGCGCAAAACTGTCATAAGCATATATACTCCCTGTTCTGTAAACACATAAGGTTTGTATTTTATATTTGAACCTCTTCCCGTATTCAAGGTGAAATTTTTGCACCTTGAAAGATTTTCTACTTCTTCATCATTCAATTCAAACATAAAATCATCGCCTTCAAATTTGGTAATGTTATTCTTAACCTGCCTTTTAAAGTTCTTGGTCTCATACCCATAAATTTCTGCCAAGTCTGAATCAAGCATAACCTTTTTTCCTCTGAATTCATAAAGCCGATCCTTCATGTATTCTTCTGTAATTTCAATTACTGCAATTTCTTCTTTCTTTTCTTCTGTCATAAATTTCCTTCCTTGTTTTGCAGTCACAAACTGTGACCGCAAAACATTTTCTGTTTCATATTTGCAGTACAAAAAGTCCACCGCAAAATCCATGCAATCATTTTCATAACACCATGAAAATGGTCTACTCATTATCTTCTACTTCCTTCATCTTGTCATAATAAGCCTTATATCGATAGATTGTCCGCTCACTGACATTGTTCCGCTTCGCAATTTCTACCATTGTCATGCCACTCTCATACCCAACAACAAAATCATTGTAAATTGCCATCCACTTGGCGTTATGTTTCTGCCGGCCGCTTAATTTACGGTTTCTGTAATACTCCAATTCCTTTCGAAGGTCTGCATTCTCTTTTTCCAACTCTTCAATTCTTTTTAATGCCTCTTCAAGTGTTGCAGATTTCCCCATTACCCTGTCCTCCGTTCATTCATGTCATTCTCGTTTTGTCTATATTATAAATATCTGTGCTTTTTTGTCAATCCGATTGTGTCATGTTGTGTCATTTTTTACAATATCTTTCATACAGTCGAAATACCGCCGCTATTGCTTGCAGACTTCTATCATGTAAGCACGGCGTCCATTTTCCTCGTCGCCATTACATAAAAAATAAGTCAGTATCCGATCTGCATCTCAATGATGATGCAGTTCAAATACTGACTGATGAAAAATATAATCCACTTTTACTTATCTTGTGTCGGTCATTCACTTGGAAAGTAAAACAACCGTTTCTATATTCCCGGTAAATGGGAACATATCTACACAGCACATCCGCTTCACCGCGTATCCGTGCGCCTGCAGCACCTCAAGATCTCTGGCAAGGCTGGTCGGCTTGCAGGAAATATAGATCATCCGGTCCACACCATAGGAAATGATCTTTTCCAGGGCTTTCGGATGAATGCCGTCACGCGGCGGATCAAGCACGATAAAATCCGGCTTTTCCTCGATGCCGTCCAACACCTTTAAGACATCCCCCGCGATAAACTCACAGTTATCCAGTCCGTTTAATTTTGCATTTTCTTTTGCGGCATCCACTGCCTCGGAAACGATCTCCACACCGATCACCTTCTCCGCAACCGGCGCAAGCATCTGGGCTATGGTTCCCGTTCCGCTGTAAAGATCATAGATCACTTTATTTTTCAGACCGTCCAGACCATTTTCCTTCTGAAACGCATCCCGGATAAAGTCTCTTGCCGTTTCATAAAGCACTTCCGCACCGAGCGAATTTGTCTGGAAAAACGAAAACGGAGAGATCTTGAATTTCAGTCCAAGCAGTTCCTCATAAAAATAATCCTGTCCATACAAAATATCCGTACCCTCATTTGCGACCACGTCCGCCACACTGTCGTTTTTAGTATGCAGGATACCCACGATCTTTCCATCCAACGGAAGGTTTTTCAACATTTCGGTGAGTGCGTTTAACAGAGCCGCTTCCTCGCACGGCGCTCCATCTTTTCGGATCTCCTGCGTTGTTGTGACAAGGTCGATCAGAATCTCCTCTGTCTTTACCGCTTTTCGCACCAAAAGGTGGCGCAGATAACCCTCATGACGCAGTCTGTGATAAAAGGACGCCTCTTTTTCCTGAAAGAAATCCAGCACCCCACGCAGTATTTTATTGTAATCCTCATCTACGATCTTACAGGAATCCACGGTCACGATATCATAAAAGCTGCCGCGCTTATGCATACCGAGAGAAAGCGGGCCGTCCTTGCAGGAATCTCCGAAGGAAAACTCCATCTTATTACGGTACGCAAACGGACGCGGGCTTGACTTCACACCCTCAAACACCTCGTCAAACACACAGGTCTGTCCTGCCACTTCCGCGAGAAGTTCCCGGATCTGGCTCTCCTTTAACGCAATCTGGTCTTCGTAGCTCAAATTCAAAAAGATACATCCACCACAGGCGCCAAAATGCGGACATACCGTTTCCGTCAACTCATTCTCCGCCTTTTTTACCACCTCAAGAAGCCGTCCTTCTGCCTTGCCTTTTCGTACCTTCTGGATACAGACAGATACCGTCTGCCCCGGAATCGTATTTTTTACGATCACTGTTCTTCCTTCTTCTGTTGTAAACATCCCCTTATTCGGGAACGCCACCTTTTCTATGGTTCCGGTTATGATCTGTCCTTTTTTCATCTATCTTCCTGCCTTTTTCTCATTTTTCATTCTTCCTACTACTATACCGAAATTTTGTCCGTTTGCAAAGTCCTAAAATGCAATTACAGAGACGAAATACGCTATGCGTATTCCGCTCTGATCAGCAGTCGTCAAATGAATGCCCATGCAAGCATGGCATTCATTTTCCTCGTTGCTCGTACAAAAAGAGCCGGTACACAAAACAGTCGGATTTTTTTCGACTCATTTTGTGACCAGCTCTTTTTCATCAACTGGAAAACCGCGCCAGAAACTGTCTGGTCCGTTCTTCCTTCGGGTGCTCGATCACTTCTCTCGGATCGCCCTCCTCGATGATATAGCCGCCATCCATAAAGATCACACGATCCGCGACATCACGCGCAAATGCCATCTCATGTGTGACGATGACCATCGTCATATTCTCTTCCGCAAGCTGTCTTATGACCTTTAAAATTTCACCGGTCAGCTCCGGGTCAAGCGCTGAAGTCGGCTCATCAAAAAACAGTACCGACGGATGCAGGGCAAGCGCTCTCGCGATCGCCACTCGCTGCTTCTGCCCACCGGAAAGCTGACACGGATAATAGTTTTCCTTATCCTCGAGCCCCATCTTCTTTAACAGGATGCGCGCTTCCTTTATCGCTTCTTCCTTATCCCGTTTCTGTACATGAACCGGCGCGTCGATAATGTTTTTTAACACGGAATAATGCGGAAACAGGTTAAAATTCTGAAATACCAGACCAAAATATCCCTGGATCTCCTTCAATTCCTTCGGAGATGCATAGACTGCATGTCCTCCCGCCTTACTTGTCGCCGCGCACTTTCCGAGATAAGTAAGCTCCCCTTCGTCCATACGCTCGAGCATCGTCGCGCAGCGAAGCAGCGTAGACTTTCCGGAGCCGGACGGGCCGATGATCGCCACAACTTCCCCCTCTTTGACCGAAAGAGAAATGTCATGCAGCACATCCAGATTTTCAAAGCTCTTTTTTAAATGACTGATCTCCAATAAATTCATATGCCGCTCCTCTACTGATAATAGCTCATCCGCTTTTCAAGATATTCCATCCCGACTGCCACGATCAGGTTAAAGATATAATAAAACAGACCTGCCACAAATAACGGCATCATGGTCGTCTGGGCCGCCGCGATCTGTTTCGCGATCGTGAACATCTCCGCGTAAGCAAGCACAAACGCAAGTGAGGTGTCCTTTACCAACGTGATCACTTCATTTGTGACCGACGGGAGCACCCGTTTTACCATCTGGGGAAATATGATCTTAAAAAACGTCTGGTTTTTCGTGTATCCAAGCACCTTCGCCGCTTCCCGCTGACCTTCCGGGATCGACTGGATCCCCGATCGGTAGATCTCCGCGAAATACGCCGCGTAATTGACCGCAAACCCGATGATCGTTGCTGTAAAGCGGTAGCTTGTGGACAGCCGCATTCCAAACAGATAATACGGTCCGAAATAAACCACCAGAAGCTGTAACATCAGCGGCGTCCCGCGCATGATGGAAATATATATCTTGGTGATAAGCTGCACCGGCTTTATTTTGGACATCCGCCCAAATGCCACAAGCAGTCCGAGCGGCAGGGAAAATACCAGCGTCAGCACAAAGATCTCACAGGTCGCAAGCATGCCGGAGGCAAGTTGTCCAATCATACTCATGGTTGACATAACATTTCTCCTTTCGGATCTTCCTTATTTTCCGAGACAGAGCATATCCGGTACATTGTAGTCCGCATAATTTGCCGCGATCTTGTCTATCGTTCCGTCTGCCTGCATTTCATCCAGAGTAGCCTGCACCTTGTCACACAGCGCGGTATTTCCTTTTTTGAATCCGACTGCGTACTGTTCGCTGCTCACCTGCTCATCTAACATCTTAAACGCGTCCCCGCGGGAGCTTACCTGATATTTCGCAACTCCAATATCAACTGCGATCGCATCCACCGCGCCGGATTCCAGATTCATAAATGCCGTATTATAATCTGCCACCTGCTGTAAATCCGCAAAAGAAGCGGTGAGTGCAAGATTGTCCGCATTGTCCTCGCTGTCATCGGTAAGCGCCGCAAGCGCGGAAGAATCCGCCTGGGTTACGACCACTTTTCCCGCAAGATCCGAAAGGGAAGAAATATCAGAATCCGCATTTACCACGATCACAATACTGTTGTCCACATACGGTTTACTCCAGGTGTAGGCATCCTCACGTCCGGTCATCGTAAATCCGTTCCAGATGCAGTCGATCGAACCGGAATTCAATTCCATGTCCTTGGAATCCCAGTCGATCGGCTGTTTTACCAGTTCCCATCCGTTTCTGTCGCACACTTCTTTTGCCAGATCCAGATCAAATCCGACATATTCTCCATTGTCATCCATATATCCGTAAGGCGGATACTCCGCATCAAATCCAACGATCAGCTGTGTACGGTCTGCTTCGTCCGAAGCATCTCCTGCTTCCGTTCCCTCTGTATCCACACCGGCATCTGCCGCACTGCCATCCGCTGTCTTACCGTCTGCTGTGGCTGTTTTACTGCTTCCGCATCCGGCTGCCGCTACACAGGTCAATGCCAGAAAAAGTGCCAGAAATCTCATTCTTTTTTTCATAGTAGTATCCTCCGCGATTTATGTATTTTTCGAAATTATCACTTTACCATACTACCATGATGAAACAACAATGTAAACATTTTAAATTACTTTTTTCTGAAGCCATTTACCGCTTAAGAACCTGCCTGTAAAAATAATTCCGCGCAGTGTCCAGTCCGCAAACATACCGATCCAGACTGCCATCGGACCAAATCCCCAGACACGGCTCAGATAAATACAGAGCGCCACACGCATGCACCACATGGTGAGCATCGAAAGGATCATGGAAAACTTCACATCGCCCGCCGCGCGCATACCATACGCCGGGATAAACGAAAGCACCCAGACGATCGGTTTTACGATCGTGATCGCGACCACCATGCGGAAACACATATCCGCGCTCGCAGTTTCCATATGCGCAATCCATACGACCGGCTTGGTGATCGCAAGTACAAACAGGCAGGAAATGATGATCGCCACCTCCGCGATCGCTGTGAGCTTTACAATGTAATACTTTGCTTCTTCTTTTCTTCCTGCGCCGATACACTGTCCGACGACCGTCATAAGCCCGATCCCGATTCCGATCCCGGCGATCCCGTTTAACATCTCCAAAATATTGGTCATCGCCTGTGCCGCGATCGCAACGGTTCCCATCGCGGAAACCGTTGACTGGATCGCCAGCTTACCGAACTGGAACATTCCATTTTCAATGCCGGACGGAACACCGATCGCGAGGATCTTCTTGATCAGCGGCATATCCGGGCGGATCGTAAAATAATTCCGCAGCACGATCTGCTGTCTGTCCCTTCGCAGCGCATAAAATACCACGCACATGCTGAACACACGGGATAAGAGCGTAGAGATCGCTGCTCCCGCCACACCGGCGTGGAATCCAAAGATCAGGATCGCGTTTCCCGCAATATTTAACACATTTGAGATTACAGACACCGTCATCGGGAATCTGGAATTTCCGCCCGCCCGGAAAAATGCCGATCCCACATCAAACAGCGCCAGAAACGGATACGATATCACTGTGATCAGAAAATAGATCTGTGAATCTGCCATAACCTCCGCCGTCACTTTTCCAAAAATAAAGGAAAGCAATGGTTTGCGGAAGATCAGACACGGGATCATCACACCGACCGAGATCGCGAATACCGCAAGAAACACCTGCTTCGCCGCGCGGTTTGCCCCTTTTAGGTCTTCTCTTCCGATATACTGGGAGCAGATGATCGCCGCTCCTGTGGTCAGTGCCGCAAAGATCTGTATCACCAGGTTGTTGATGGAATCCACCAGTGAGATGGCTGAGATTGCCGCGCTTCCCACGTTGCTCACCATCATGGTATCCGCCATACCCATAAAGGAATTTAAAAGCTGCTCCAGAACAATCGGTAACAGCAAAACAAAAAGATCATGATTGGAGAACAGCAGGTTCTCCTTCTTTACTGTCGTTCGATCATAAAGTTTCCACATTACAACAACTCTTCTTCCTCATCCATATTCTGATCGGTGATCGTCCGTTTCGGAACGGTGCGCACACTGATCCCGTTGACCTCCACATGATCATCCACCGCAATGACCAGACACTGTCTGCCATCGATCAGTTTGGTTTCGATCAGATCCGTGCGCTCCGGATTGACTTTGATCACAATGTCCGGTGTCTCAATGTCAAAACGCTTGGTATTTGTAATATTCGTCGCGAGCAGCTCCGTCTTATCTCCCGCTTTCTCGGCAAATACCTGCTCAAATGTCTCCATATTTTTCTCCGGGACTCCGCTGTTTTCCAGCAGTTTTTTCACTTCCGTCTTAGAAAGGGTGAGCGGTTCCGGATTGTCTTTGTTTTCCTCGATCATCTCGCTTAAATTTTCGTGGATGCTCTTTACGACCTCGTAGTCGCCATCCTCCTCCAGCGTCTCCGACAGGATGCTCTGGAATGTTTCTTTCTGTGTCGCCGGAGTGAGCGGCATCACGCTGCCGAGTACCGTCTCGATCAGACCAGGCTGCTCGATCTCCGGGTTCTTTGCATATGTAAGCACACTGTGTATGTCGGAAGATCGGTCATTAAACGCCGGGAAAAGGAATCCGTTGACCGGCTGTTCCACCACCCAGTCACGCACCCGGTCCGCAATACTGTTTGTAACCGCATTATAGGAAAGCCCTGCCTTCGACATCTTGACCGGACAGATACTGCACATGATATGCGCATACACTTCGTCCGATGCGTCAAACATCTCATCACCGGCGGTTGATTTCCCCGGAATATCATAAACGGAATGAATTAAGATAATGTAATAATTTTCTCCGTAGTCATAATTTTCAATGATCTTTTCATAAAACTCCTGCACCAGCGCGTCATCTTCCAGCCTGGTATCCCGCAGCTTTAAAAGAAATTCCTGTGTTCCACCCGCTTCTTCCTGCTCGAGCGGGAACTCCATGCCCACCAGATTTTTGCCGAGTGTTCCGGAAAGTGTGTGGCGGAAGATCTCAAAATATTTGAATTCTTCCTCCTCCGGAAGCGACAAAAACGCGTCCTTTGATTCAAGTATGATATTTTTCTCATGATCCACATAACAGCCACAGATGCGCGTGATCGCGCAGTTATCCGGTGTAAACTGTTTTCGGATCTCCAAGACTTCTTTTTTGTTCATTGTTCCAAACCTTCTTTATTTCTTTTTCTATTCTGCAAAAGTCACGCGCCTGCATGCTCCGCTAATTTTTCCCGCAGCATGCGGATCTCCGCGGCATGTCCCGCGTCATCAAACGGCGTCTCTAAATAAAACGGAAGCCCCTTTAATGCCGGATGCTCCAATACCCGAAGCAGCGCAGGAAATCCGATCTCACCCGCACCGAGTGCCGCATGACGGTCTTTGTTTGAGCCAAACGGCATCATGCTGTCATTCAGATGCACTGCACGAAGGAGCGAAAGCCCGAGCACCCGGTCAAACTCCGAAAGCACCGCATCCAAATGCTCCACAATGTCGTATCCCGCCGCAAATACATGGCAGGTGTCCAGGCAGATCCCGATCTTCTCCGGATGCGCGCATCCCTCGCGGATCTTTTTTAATTCCTCAAAACGGGAACCGATCTCCGTTCCTTTTCCCGACATCGTCTCAAGGAGCACCATGATATGCTCCTCTCCGGTGAGTGCCTGATCCAGACCGGCAATGATATTTTTGATCCCTGCCTGAACGCCGATCCCGGTATGACTGCCCGGATGGAACACGATATTTTCAATCCCGAGCGCATCCATACGCGCCACGTCCTCGCGGATCACCGTGTTGGCAAATTCATAGACTTCTTCTTTCGCACTCGCCAGATTCATGGTATACGGCGCATGCGCAAGAACCGTTTTCATGCCGTTTTCCTCACGGATTTTCTGAAAACGCAAAATCTCCTCTTTCGTATAATCTTTATAACTCGATCCCCTCGGATTGCGGCTGAATATCTGCATGGTATCCGCTCCCATTCCTGCCGCGTTTTCGGCTGCCTTATCCAGCCCTTTCGCGATTGACATATGCGTTCCGATCGTTTGCATTTCTTTCCTCCGTTTCCGGTTTCATCCTTCAGATGTAACCTTTATTCTAACATATTTTTTCCCGGTTTACTACAAAAAAACCGCCTTTGCGATCGTTATGATCCACAAAAGCGGTTTCCTGCTGTGATATGATTTATTTCATGCGAAATGCACGGTCTGTCAGTTCTTATTAAACTGCTGCAAGCTGTTTTCCAAGGCTCTCGCACTCTGCAATCGCACCGTCATCCGGTGTTTCCTGGCAGATCAGGCCTTCTCCGTTTACAACCTTTGCGCCTGCTGCGTTCATGCGGTCAACCCATTCTCTCATCCACTGTCCGTCTCCCCATCCGTAAGAACCGAACAATGCGATCGTCTTTCCTGCCGCAAAGCCTTCTACTTCAGAAACGAACGGATCCATCTCTGTCTCTTCCAAGACTTCCGCACCCATAGCCGGGCATCCCAAAGCGAATACGGTTTCTTTTTTCAGATCGTCCAGAGAAACGCTGGAAACATCAACGACTTCCGCTTCTTTTCCGGCTGCTTTGATCCCGTTTCCGATCGCTTCTGCCATCGCCTGTGTATTTCCTGTCTGTGACCAATAAACTACGCTGATTTTACTCATTCTTTTTTCCTCCTAAACTGCTGCCTGTTTCGGCTCATTTTCGTCCTTATAAATATCCAGAATATCCTGAATGCCCACCCCATAGGAAAGCAGCTGAATCACAGTCTCCTTGGCATTCTCGAACTTTTGGAACAGCCTTCTTTTTTCTTCCACATCCGCATATACCTTCCAGTAACCGGAATACAGAAAATTCTTTCCCTCATTTTCCACGAAGCCTTTCACATCCTCAGCCGGATAACCCAGCAAAAGCCCCATCTCATGTGGGAAACGGCCGCCTGCGCTCATGTAATGCGCATAACGTTTCTGAAACGTGCTTAAAATATTACCCAGTGAAAGCTCTGCATATCCCGCTTCTGCAAGCATGGCCTCAACTTCCTGCTGTTTTAAATATGCCTCTAACGGGTTTTTGCGGAACAAAAGGAAAGTCACCTTCTCTCCGGTTCGAAGCAGCCGAAAGAAAGAAATTCCGGATCTTCGCAGGATGACCCGTACCAGTGCTTCATCTTCAGCGGAAATGATCAAAAGATTGGATACTTTTAACCCGCTGATCAACGGTGCGCACTGAAGGGCGATCTGTGTCTCGATACTCTTTAAGTCCATTCCCTGAACAAGTTCAAATACCTCCTGGCTCATGCTACCTCCTTTGAGTTAGTCTTGTTTAACTCAAATTTATAGTAACTAATTATTTGGGAATAGTCAACTCTTTTCTTTTATATTATCAGCGTTTTTTTCTCAACTATTCTGTGAGCTCTTTGATATCCCAGTAATCATTCTGTCTGAGTGCCGGTTCGTCCGCGCGCCAGGTGATGAGCTCCCTCCTGTTTTTCCCGTCAAAGACAAGCAGAAAGCCCTTGGTGTAGGTGCTGTTCTCTCCTGCATTTTCACGGATCACAAGCGAAATATTTTCCGCGGCCAGCATCTCCACCAGATCCGCCAGTCCGTTTCCGGTGCCGCCTGTGGTCACGCCCCGCGTTCCAAACCGCTCAAGCACTTCAAGCGGCAGATTCGCCCCGTTATCAAAAATATCGATCTCGACGGTCTCATTCTTCTTTCCCACAATGACCAGTATCTTTCCGTCTGTTCTCCCGTCACGCGTGATCGCACGGATCGCGTTTCGCAGCAGATCTCCCACCACATTATGCACCATGAGCTGTGCGATCCCCATTTCATGGATCTGCTTTGCAATCGGTTCCGAAGCAAACACATCCATCACGATTCCCTTTTTGTTACATTCCAGAATATAATGCTGTAACTGGGCATCCAGCAATTTTATTCCCGTTGTTCCCAATAATTTGTAATTCATACTGTCCTTTCTTCCCGCAATCATCTGCTCGGAATAAATCTGATTGAACTCCTCCACCAGCTGTGGATCCAAAAGCCCTTCGTTTTCGTTGACCACTGAGATCAAAAGCGGCATCAGTTCCTTTGTCTTATGCAGGCTGGTGTTCATTCTTCGGTTATCCTGCTCTACTTTCAGTTTGCCTGCGGCAAGACGGTAATGATCCAGAAGCCAGAGGATGCCGATGATGATGGAAAAGATAAATAAATTTCCGATTATCACACTAAAATTATGCCTATTGCTATCAAATAAATGCAGTCCTGTCTGTTCCAGAATCACTAAAAACACACCAATAATCGCTGACAATATCCTAACACTTTTATTTTTGTACATTTTATATAATGGTATTCGTTGACGCCAGACAGTAAAGCATATACAGATTAGCAGTTTAATGCCTAACATTAATCCGTTCCTGTATTCCGTTGACATACTTCCTTGACTTAAATACCAAATAAAAGCTCCCGGGATTGCAAGAACTGCTGAAATTACCATATAAACTGTTGCAGTGGACATTATAATGCAAAATTGGTAAATATGATCCCTTTTTTCTTTTTGAAATAGACAAAAGTATATAAACAAATATACAGTCCCTATCAAAAATGTTATTTTCTGTCGTTGTTCAGCATTATGAAACACTGACATCAACAGCAACGCAAATATGAACAGTAATATCTTCTGAAGTGCTTTTTCCTTCATAAAATTTTCTTCTATCAATTTTAAAATTGCCAAATATAAAGCGAGTTCTATTCCAACATATATTAAATAGTAAATCATCCTTTGTACCTCTCTAACACTTTATATTATAGCAAAAAAAGAAGCATGGCAATTATTTCTGCCATGCTTCTTTTCTTTATGGACAAAATCTAAACCACTGCCAAAATGCTTCCCAAAATGCCATGTTTCCTGCCGCCTCCTTTGTTTTTGATAACCAAAAACTATCAAAACAAGGAGGCGGAAACTGTCGGCCAATCCCGCGGTTTTCTACGATTTCCGTCGATTTTTTACGACCGGATTTTTCCTTTTCCTTGCTGTTCCTCTTATGCGTCTTTCGATTTTTGTCGAAAAATATTGTATGACTTTTTCATCCCATTCCGGTCAATGGGACGAACACATCGCTGGAAAGTCTCTGCATTTGTCCGAATTTTATAGTATAATGACTGACAGGTGTCATTTCATTTTGACAATCGCACAGAAAGGAGACAATTCATGAATTACAAAAAAGCCATCGGCGGCTCAGTCGCAGCCATCATAACATTAGTAATATCTCAAATATCTGCTCAATTACTTGCCAGCGCATTTGTCCTGCTAAAAGTTCCAGCCGGTATCTGCAATATCATTGCAGGGATCCTATACCTTGGAATAACTTTTATGCTATTAAAAATACTGGTCGAAAAAATGTTCCAGTTAAAACTATCCGATTTTGGAATTCCTAGATTTTTTATAAAAGGTAAATGGTTTCTTACTGCTCTGCTATTACCGATCGTAATAAAAGGATGTTATCTTTTGTTTATTCCGGGAGAATATGTTTCATCAGAAATGAATAAAGAACAGGTTTTCCAAACACTGAGCGCAGGTATCTTTTTTACCGGAATAGCCGCAGGCTTTGTGGAGGAAATGGTATTTCGGGGCATCATTCTTCATTTTATTGAAAAAGCATGGAATAGAAATGTGGCGATCATCGTCCCCTCGGTACTGTTTGGATTTGTCCATATCTTAGGAATGGACTTTTCTGTTTTGAACTATCTTCTGGTGATTTTAGCAGGAACTATGGTGGGTATTATGTTTTCTATGATCGCAATCGAAAGCAATTCTGTCTGGAACAGTGGAATTGTTCATGCGATCTGGAATATCGTTATCATAGGTGGAGGGTTGTCCGTTGGTGAAAAGGCTGATGCTGCTTCTATCATGACCTATGTATTGAACACCAAGTCATTTGCTATTACAGGAGGGGCGTTTGGAATGGAATCCTCCGTGATCGCTTTGACGGGATATCTCATTGTTACAATGATTGCTTTTCTAATGATTCGGAAAGCGCATGAAAAAACAGATCACGAATAATCAAATTTCGAGGAGGAGAAAGACTTATGGAAAAAGCGAAAAATTTCAAGACAGAATATCAGGCTTTTTTACAGCAGTACCCTTACCGGACCATCGAGGTCGACGGCACAAAGATCCGGTATCAGTACGGCGGAAAAGAAGGCGCACCCGTCCTTTTATTCTTTCACGGACTGGAAATGCAGGAAACATGGATGCCCTATGCTCTGCATTTTGGTCAAAACTACCGGTTTCTGATCTATGAATATCCACTCCACATCACCAACGTGGATGAGCAGATGGCATTTACCTTTGCCTTATTAAAAGCGCTTGCGATCAGGCAGGTGATCCTGGTCGGATGCAGCGACGGCGGAGTCCACGCGCAGATCTTTGCAAAAAACTATCCCGAGGTCGTAACGAAAATGATCCTGCTCACAACACTGACTCTGGATTCCGATTATCTCCGCCATATCAAAAAAGCCTGGTTCGTCACACCACTTCTTTTACTTTTTCTCAAGCTGATTCCGGCAAAAAGGGAAATGAATCTTCTGCTGAAAAAGTGCCAGGGCTTTTTAATCTGCGAATCACCGGAAGGTCAGGCATACGGCAGAACGTTTTATGAGACAGTGACTTCTGACCTGTGCTATAAGCAGCGTTATATCCACAGTGTGAAGTGTGTCTCCCTGTTGAAAGACTATCCGGTATTTGATCCGGCGGATTTTGCGTATCTGCATGGAAAGATCCAGGTTCTTATCCCGGAAAATGATATTTTCAAAAAAGAAGACCAGGCACGGCTGTCCGCTCTGTTTGAGAAGCTGGATGCCGAGATCCTGAGTGCGCCCGGCGGACATATGGGCTTTGTCGTTCAGGCAGAAGATTATATGGAAAAAATAGAGAAGTTTCTGGCACGCCAATAGAATTTTTGACATTATGATATGGTATGACTTGTATCAGATTTGAACTCGTAAATGAGGAAGGATGGATGATATGGAAATATATGAAGTTAAAACAAGAACAGCGCCGCTTTTGACAAGCCTTTTAGACATCTGATCGTCGCAAAAAATGACCGGGGTGAACCGGTCGCTTTTATGGGAACGGATCTCGATGAACAGGGAGATCCGTATCCGCTTTTGTATATGAAGCTTATGTGAATTATTCCGCTTATACACAAACAGCAGTGTATCCTTATTCGAAAAGATACACTGCTGCATTTTTTTGTTCTTATTTTATTTCAGTTCAAAACGCTCGACCATGTTTGAGACAAACTCGGCGTTCGTCGGACGTCCGATCTCCTCACTCCAGGTAAACGGATAATACCGCACCAGATTTGCCAGATTCGCATCCCGCCAGGCATGTTCGATCGCGTCACGGATGCTCTTCTCCACACCGCCGATGGACACACCGTTTTGTTCCGCCACGACCGGATAGATGTCATTGGTGATCTGTAATTTCCGGTGTTCTTTATTTTCCAGTCCCATGCAGATCGCGTCTGCCAGAAAATAAGTTCCTCTTTTCTGCGCCGTAAATCCCATTTTTTCCAGTTCCCGGCGTATGTAGACGCGCTGATATTCCCTTTCCTTTTCCATGCTGTACTCTGCGGCAAGCACCTGTGTCTGATCCGCCGTCTTATTCTGATAGTACGGAAATGTCATCTGGATGATCTCCAGCACATTTTCCGGCGAATACGCGCCATTATGTTTCTGATATACAAAATCCGAACCCAGTTCGCGCACGCAGCTCAAAACGGATTCCGAGCTCGTATTCGTGACGGTGATGATCTCCGGAAGCCTTTCTAACTTCGCCCGCATTTCCTCCAGCAGGTGCATGCCATCGCCCTCGTCCAGTTCCAGATCCAAAAGCATCACATCCACATTAAGGGAAAGAAGCATCTGCATTGCCTCTTTCTGGCTGCCGGTTTTTCCTACCAGCGAAAATGCCGCGTTATTCCGTATTGCCACCTGAAAAGACCGGCAAACCATTTCATCGTCCTCTACCATTAAAATCTTTATCATTCCTGTTTCATTTCTCTTTCTTACATACTCCTTAATCCCCGTATACTATAAACATTGTACGCAAGAAGCATATGCCCTTCTCTATGCTTTTTGCGTATTTTTCCGGTTTCCATGCATATACGGCACCGGCTTACTTTCCAATGTCTTCCACCGTTCCGATGAACACCGGCAGATTTGTATCATCTTCCACGATCGCATAGACAAACGGACGATCCAGATACACTTCCTTCGGTTCTTCGTCCGGATCCTGTGGTGCCGCGGATTCTGTCATGATCTCTACCACGGTCGCCGCCCCTGCTTTGGTTCCGCGCGCGTCCACGCAGATATGCGTTTTATGCAGCACTCTGCCGATCCATACCGTAACGTCCGATTCTTCAAAGATCCCCGGAAATTCCGCCTGATCTTTGTCAAACGCGAGCGGCATGCCAAGTGCCTTTAATGTGTCGGAAAGCTCGAATCCGGTTTCACTTTCGAATGCCGGAAGCATCGTATAGACGGTTTCTTCCTGTGCTTCCTCCATCAGTTTCAGGAACGCTGCTCCGTCCAGTTGGTTTACATAATCATCGATCCCGATTCCCTCATTTGGCAAAAGCGCCACAAAGGAATAGCCTTCTTTGTATGCTTTCCGGAATCCGGTTTCCTTTTCCCCGCACAGGTACTCCCGCTCTGTCGCTTCCATCAGATCGACGTTCTTTTTGGTTCCGTCCGCGCAGGTAAATTCCTGGTCTTTTAAGATATCGCTTTCCTCATATTCGTTTTCCCATTCCGCATCAAAAGACGAAGCATTGATCAGATACATATCAGCGCCTTCCGGTATCTCATCAAGTATTTTTTTCACATTTCCATCGGTCTTTTTTTCTACCCACTGATTGATGGCATCTACCGTATCGTTTCCAAAAGAAGTCTCAATAATATCCGCGTCAAGATCCGCTCCGTTGCTCTCTAAAAAAACCTGTTTTGGCGTTCTGTCCGCTGCTTCGCGAAACCAGATCGAATTGGCTCCGATGTAAGACGCGTCCTTCTCATCCGGAAGTCCGTCGGTAAAGCGCATCAGATCCGTGCGCCCCTCCTCGCCGGACATTCCGCCATATAAGACCTGTTCCATCTGCTTTCCGGTATCGCCGTCTGCGCCGTATCTGCTCATCTCAAGCGCCGTCATGACGGAAAGCGGTGACACCATCGTATTCTTTCCCTCCGCGTCTGCCATTGCCCGGCTCTCTCTTAACAGGTTTACGGAAAAATCCGCATATGCCGCGCGAAACGCGTCTGAGACCTCGCCCTTTGCTACGGTCTTCTCCTTTTGATACTGCACGGAAAGGTTCTGCGTCTCCCCGCTTTTTTTGCTTTCCCCATGATTATCATCTTCCTGCTTTGTCACAGCGCATCCGGTCAGACATGCCGCAAGGCACATACCTGCCGCCACAGCTCCGAAGATCTCTTTTTTTCTCTTTTCCTTTTTCATAACTTTTACCTCGTGCCATAAAAAAACAGGCCTATTGCACTTTGTCTCTGTTACCTAAATTATAGCGTAACACAAGCACTTTCGCAATAAGCCTGTCCTGTTTTCAATTAGTCTGTCAGCAGATTCTGCATGCTCTTTAAGCCGATCAGAAGTGTTGATGCATTATGAAGCAGCGCTGAAGTCGCCGGCTGTAAAATACCGCCCACGCCAAGCACGATAAGACCCGTATTGAATCCCACGATCGTACGGTAATTCTTATGGATCCGTTTCATAAGGCTGTCACTGAGAAGCTTTAACGTCACGATCTGATACAGATTGTCCGCGCCAATGGTAATGTCTGCGATCTCTTTTGCGATCTCCGCGCCATCACGGATGGCGATTCCTACGTTTGCCGCAGAAAGTGCCGGAGAATCGTTGATTCCGTCACCGATCATAATGACTTTTCTTCCCTTTTCTTTTTCCTTTTCGACATAGCCGGCTTTATCCTCCGGAAGGACTTCGGAATAATACTCATCCACGCCTACCCGCTTCGCGATCGCGCGCGCAGTACGCTCACTGTCTCCGGTCATCATAACTACTTTGGAAATTCCGGCTTTCTTTAAGGAATTGACCACTGCCTCTGCCTCTTCTCTGAGCGGATCTTCGACACAGATGACTGCCGCAAGTTCCCCTTCGATCGCAAGATACAGATGGGAGTATTCTTTTGGAAGCTCGTCAAACTGCTGCTGCATTCCCTCCGGGATCCGGCAGTTTTCATCTTCAAAGACAAAGTGGTGGCTTCCGATAATTGCGCGTTTTCCGTTGATCGAAGTGGAAATTCCATGCGCGACAATATATTCTACCTTTGTATGCATCTCTTCATGCGCAAGGTTTCTCTGTTCCGCCGCGTCCACAACCGCTTTTGCCATGGAGTGCGGGAAATGCTCTTCCAGACACGCCGCGATACGGAGCAGTTCATCCGTGGACTGTCCGTTGAACGATACCACCTTCGCAACGGTCGGCTCAGCCTTTGTGAGCGTACCTGTCTTGTCAAAGACAATGGTATCCGCTTCCGCGATCGCTTCCAGATATTTTCCGCCTTTTACCGTAATATTGTAAAGGCTCGCCTCACGGATCGCGGAAAGTACCGAGATCGGCATCGCGAGTTTTAACGCACAGGAGAAGTCAACCATCAGAACCGAAAGCGCCTTGGTCACATTTCTGGTAAACAGATATACGAGACCGGTACCCGCAAGCGTGTACGGCACAAGGCGGTCTGCAAGATGCTCCGCTCTGCCTTCAGATGCGGATTTTAATTTTTCGGATTCTTCGATCATGGTAACGATCTTCTCGAAGCGGCTGGAACCACCGACTTCTTTTACTCTGACCGTCACTTCTCCTTCCTCTACAACGGTTCCCGCATATACGGAACTCTCTACGGTCTTCCGCACCGGAACGGATTCTCCGGTCAGGGATGCCTGATTGATCATTGCCTCACCGTCTGTTACGAGGCCGTCAAACGGAATGACATTTCCCATATGTACAATGACCTGGTCCCCTTCTTTGATGTCGGATACCGGAACCAGGATCTCCTGATCTTCGGTCTTTAACCAGACTTTGCTTACATTTAAGGACATGGTTCTTGCCAGGTCGTCTACCGACTTTTTGTGTGTCCACTCGCCAAGCAGTTCTCCGATGCCAAGTAAGAACATTACGGATCCCGCGGTATTAAAATCTCCGCGCAGCATGGAGATACTGATCGCTGTCGCGTCTAAGACCGGTACCTCGATCTTTCGCGCCGCAAGTGTCTGTAATCCTTCTTTGATATATTTTATGGATGTAAGTCCTGTATAGCATACCCGGAGCGGATATGGCAGAAGGAATTTTCTCGCGTAATGGAAAAGTACCTTATAGACCAGCTTGTCCTGATACTCCTGGTTTACTTTTCTTCCTGAATTTTCGATCAGACCTGCCGGCATCTCCACATCTTCATAGTGGAATTTTCTGAGCCGGTCTATGATCGCTTCTCTGTCACCGACATAGCAGATGATCGCGTCGCCGGTGCGTTCCCTTACCTGCACGGATGTCACATATTTGAAACTGTGCAGATAATATAACAGCGTGTCTGCCTGCGCAAAGGTCATTCGCTTCTGCGCCATATGTACACGCATACGTCCCTTGATCTCATGCTTGATTTGAAATTTCAAATTGATTCACTCCTTAGAAAAACACCTGCAGGATCCTGCAGGCGTTCTTTATTTTTTCAGATCAGTCACTTATCTTATTCTTCTGTTGTGTCCGCTTCTGCTTCTTCTTCCACGTCCTCAACTACTTCTGCTTCTGCGGCTGCTGCACGTTCTTCATTCTGCTGTTTTGCTTCTGCGTAGATATCTCCCACATTCTCCTGAACGGTAGCTGCTGTCTTCATCACGCAGTCCTTTGCTCTTAAAAATGCTGCGGTGCATCCGGTATAAACCTTCTTCGCGTCATCACTGGAAAGTGCTTTGATACCTGCGGTACCAAACAGAACTCCTGCTGCAAAAATACCTGTCTTCGCCCAATTAATCTTTTCAAAACACTTTAACATTTCTTTTACCTCCGTAACTTTTCTCTACAGTTTTTATCATATATTAGTTCGCCTGGTTTACATTTTCAAGACTTTTTTCACTAATGATAATTTTTATCAGTTCCCAGTTCTTTAATATATATTTTCCTATAACAGGATCATACATCGTTCCGAGGTTTTTTTCAATTTCTTTGTAGCAATATTCGAGATCGTGCGCAATCAATATCTCCGTAATAAAAATTGTCTTTCATTTTCTGTCTGCCTCCATATTTCCTACCCCAATGCCACATCGAGCATCATCATGACCGTGAATCCTGCCGCGAAAAGAAGTGTTCCCACATTGGAGTGCGCCCCTTCGGACATCTCCGGGATCAGTTCTTCCACCACCACATAGATCATGGCTCCCGCCGCGAAGCTTAACAAATACGGCAGTACCGGAACGATAAAACCTGCCGCCGCCACGGTAAGGAGCGCGCCGATCGGTTCCACGATACCGGAAAGTACACCACAGATGAACGCCTTCCCCTTGCTCATCCCTTCTGACCGGAGCGGCATCGATATGATCGCTCCCTCCGGAAGATTCTGGATCGCGATTCCAAGCGCGAGCGCAAACGCTCCCATCGCCGTGATATCTCCATTCCCCATGCGATATCCGGCGTATACCACACCAACTGCCATTCCTTCCGGAATATTGTGAAGCGTCACCGCGAGCACCAGCATGGTCGTCCGCTTCAGTTCGGTATGTGGCCCTTCCGCGGTCTCTGCTCCCATGTGCAGATGCGGTATGATATGATCCAGAAAAAGTAAAAATAAAATACCAAGCCAGAATCCGACTGCCGCAGGGAGAAACGCGAGTTTCCCAAGCTCTGCCGACTGATTCATCGCCGGTATCAAAAGACTCCAGATGGATGCTGCTACCATGACTCCCGCCGCGAAACCGGTGAGTGCCTTCTGTACAATGCGGTTCATGCTGTTTCTTCTCATAACAAACACGCATGCCGCACCAAGTGATGTTCCCGCAAACGGGATCAGGATCCCGCTTAATATATCAGTTGTCATAATCCATCCTCCTCTCTGTTAGTTGTATCTAACTTCATCCTGTGTTATTGTACTATACTTTTGCGAAAAAAAACAGTATGCGCGCAGAATTTTTTTCTGCACACATACTGCTCTTTGAAAAAGGCTTTTCCCTTTTACATTAATTTTCCTCGATGTGATCGCAGCCCTGGGCTATGATCGTCCGCACATGATCATCCGCGAGAGAATAGAAAATAGATTTTCCCTCCCTGCGGCTCTTCACCAGCTTGTTCTGTTTTAAGATCTTAAGCTGATGCGAGATGGCAGACTGCGTCATCTGCAGCGCCTGCGCCAGATCACACACGCACACCTCCGCTTCAAACAAAACAAATAAGATCCGGATCCGTGTAGAATCTCCAAATACTTTAAAAAGCTCTGCGAGATCGTATAACTCTGTTTCCTCCGGCATCGTCTCATTTACAATTTTAAGCAGATTTTCATGCACTTCCACCGCATCACAACACTCTACTTCTTTTTCTGCCATTTTACCACCCGCTTTTTCTTTCTTATGAAAAATCAGATCCTGTACCGGTCCGGCACAGGATCTTTCATTCGCCGCTTTTCAGTCTAACACACTTACAGCTTTTTTACAAATAATACCCGGATCGCGTTTAGTACCGCGAGCACCATAACTCCTACGTCCGCGAAGATCGCAAGCCACATATTGGCGATACCGAGTGCTCCGAGGATCAGGCACAAGACCTTGATACCGATCGCGAAATAAATATTTTCGTAAACAATACGCATACATTTTCTTGCGATACGGATCGCTTTTGAGATCTTTAACGGATCGTCATCCATCAGGACAACATCTGCCGCTTCGATCGCCGCATCGGAACCAAGCGCTCCCATTGCGATTCCGATATCCGCTCTGGAAAGTACCGGCGCGTCATTGATACCATCTCCGACAAAGACAAGTTTTGCCTTTGCGTTCTTCTCTTTTAAGAGTTCTTCGACTTTGGATACCTTGTCAGCCGGAAGCAGTTCACTGTAAACCTCTCCGATGCCAAGTTCCTTTGCCACCTGATCCGCAACTTTCTTCGAGTCACCGGTCAGCATGACTGTCTTTTCGATCCCTGCATGCTTTAAGCTTGTGATCGCTTCTTTCGCATTCGGTTTTAAGAGATCGGAGATCAGGATATGTCCCGCATATGCGCCATTCACTGCCATGTGAACAACGGTTCCGACATGATGGCATTCCTTATAGGGAATTCCAAGACGCTCCATCAGTTTTGCGTTTCCGGCAGCAACCGGGATCCCATCGACCTTTGCGATCACACCGTTTCCGCTGATCTCTTCAATATCGGTCACACGGCTGCGGTCGATCGCCTTGCCGTACGCTTTCTGCAGGCTCTTGCTGATTGGATGGGAGGAAGCGCTCTCTGCTAATGCCGCATACTCCAAAAGTCTGGCTTCTTCCATCTCATTATGATGTACCCCGCTTACCTCAAACACACCCTGTGTCATGGTACCGGTCTTATCGAAAACCACATATCTGGTCTGGGCAAGTGTCTCTAAGTAGTTGGAACCTTTGACTAAAATACCCTCTCTGCTCGCTCCGCCGATCCCGGCAAAGAAGCTGAGCGGAATACTGATGACCAGCGCGCACGGGCAGCTGATAACCAGGAAGGTAAGCGCACGGTAGATCCAGTTGCCCCACTCCGGCGCAAGCCCCATGGCAAGCATCCGGACAAGCGGCGGCAGGACTGCCAGCGCAAGCGCTCCGTAACATACTGCCGGTGTATAGTATCTTGCAAACTTGGAGATAAAATGCTCGGATCTTGATTTCTTGGAGCTGGAATTTTCCACCAGATCCAGGATCTTTGATACCGTAGATTCCCCAAATTCTTTTGTGGTCCGGATCTTTAACACACCCGTCATATTGATGCATCCGCTGATGACTTCATCTCCCGGCGCAACCTCACGCGGAAGACTCTCGCCCGTCAGCGCACTGGTATTTAACGTTGTCTTTCCCTCGGTGACCACACCGTCGATCGGGATCTTTTCACCCGGCTGTACCACGATGACCGAACCGATCTCAACTTCATCCGGGTCTACCTTTTCCAGTTTTCCATCCCGCTCGATGTTTGCGTAATCCGGGCGGATATCCATCAGCTCACTGATGTTCCTGCGGCTCTTTCCGACCGCATAACTCTGGAACAGTTCCCCGATCTGGTAAAACAGCATAACCGCAACGCCCTCGGTATAATTTCCAAGTACAATGGCGCCGACCGTCGCAACTGCCATCAGGAAGTTCTCATCAAAAACCTGTCTGTTTAAGATTCCCTTAAACGCCTTTTTCAAAATGTCATATCCGATAACCAGATATGGGATCATAAACAGCAGAAATCTCACATATCCTTCCACCGGGAGCTGTGAAAACACGATCATCAGCACCGCTGCCACAAGAATCCGGATAAGAACTTTTTTCTGTTTCTTATTCATAGCGTTCCCTCCTCTTTTTCCTTAACTGCTGCATCGCGCAGCCTGTTTTTTAGAGAAAGATCTCGCAGTCGTCTTCTACTTTTTTGCAGTTCTTTAAAACATCCTGCATTACTTCTTTCGGATCTTTTCCCTCTTCAAATTCTACGTTCATTTTTAAGGTCATGAAGTTTACGGTAGCGTCCTTTACACCTGCGGTGTTCTTTGCTGCTTCTTCCATTTTGTTTGCACAGTTTGCACAGTCTACATCGATCTTATAAGTTTTTTTCATGGTATGATTCCTCACTTTTCTCTTTTTATTTTTGTCTCAAACATATGAACATTTATTCATATGTTTGAGTTTATTATAGCACCGCCACCGGCATTGTCAATAGGTTTTCGCCATTTTTATTCTACATTTTTCAAAGCCTCATCCATCGGGATTTTGCGGATGCGCGCCATCTGGAAGAACGCCACGACAAAGTAAACGATCAGTCCGAGTACGAACATCTCTCCGTATACCTTCGGTGCGACATACATCATAAGCCAGCCGTGGAAGTCCGCCATCATACTGCGGTAAATAAGTTCGATCAATAGATACGACAGCGGGATGCTCACAGCGATACTGCACACCACGACCCAGGTCGTCGCCGTAAGATACAGTTTTCCGATCTCCCGGTTGTCATACCCTAATATTTTTACCATAGAGATCGATATCGTATTCTTCTCAATGATCAGTTTGGTCAGAAGATATACAAGCAGGGCAAACATCACTATGGCAAATACGTTGATCACCTGGAACATATCTCCCATGGAAACATCCAGCTGTCTTGAAATCTTGGTCAGATCATCCTCCGTCACGGTCGATACGATATTTTCCTTCGGGATATCCTTTAACTTTTCATCCGAAAAATATCCGTTAAAATAGTCCGCGTCCTTTTCAAACACATCCCGGTATTCATCGATATCCATAAAGATACAGATCCCCGCCGGGTAAGTATAGATCCCTTTTACCTCAAACTCGAACTTTTTATTTCCATATGCCTCTTTTAAACGGATCGTATCCCCTTCTTTTATGCGGTACTTATCCGCATAGCTGTCAGAGATAAACACGCCATCTTCCGGCAGTTTGGCATCCACATACGCACTGTCCGGTTCAATTCCGTATGCCGTCACTTCGTCACTCTCTTTATCTTCAAATACCGTTTTTAATGTGGATACACAATAGGTCTCCGCCGCGTCATTTTCCGTCTCCGCCGGAGTTTTTAAGATGTACTGGTAATCCGCGATCATATGGTCTAAAACTTCATCCTGATAATGATTCAAAAGCGGAACCATCATAAGGCCGAACATTAAAAGGATATTGGCAAATAAGATCCCGACCGCAAGTGTCACATAACTCGCACTGTTCTGGAAAATGATCCGCAGACGGAAACGGTTGAAAAATTTAAAGTGCGGCAGGCGCACTGCTTTTTTCCGCCTTGTCTTTCTTAAATCACGCCGCAGGAAGTTAAGCGGGGATAACTGCAGTTTGTGGGCGATCAGCGCAACGTTTACTAAGAACATGATAATAAGCGGCACAACCGTTGTCAGCACAAACGCCTGCGCATTCCATCTGGTTACATAGGTCGGCAGACTGTAGCTGTTATAATATACCCCCGCAAACACATCCTTAAACACACTGTATCCGAGTATATTTCCGATGATCGCGGCGATAAAAGTCACAAGGATCGGAAGGCTGATATAATGTCTTAACAGTTCGCCTTTCGTATAGCCGGACGCGCGGAGCGTTCCGATCACGCCCGCTTCTTTTACGATCGTATTGTTCGTCGTCACGCCGAAAACAAATGCCATGATCACGATCACGATGTAGAGCAGCGTGAGGATCATCGAGCGGTCGCCGCCAATGTCATCACCGGTAAAATGAATGGCGGAATTGGTGTACGCCGGCAGGAATCCGGTCAGGGCATTTCCATCCATCGCGGCGGCTGTCGCCACATCTTCCATCAGATCGGTACCCATATCTTTCGCCTTTGTATCATTTTTCGGTGCTTTGTCATATTTCCATGCGTAATTGTAACGGATCGTATCCGAATCAAAGCTGTCAAATCCGTCCTCAGTCACGATCGCGACACCAAATTTCACCGCGTCAAACATCATATCCCCATTGTTTGAAAAAAGCGCGCTGTAATCCGAAAGCGCCACCAGACCGGAAATCGTATACTCCGTGCCGCCTATGGTAACTGCTTCTCCGGTCGCAAGGTCATTATTCTTCGCATACATCCGGTCAAGCGCGATCTCATCGTCCGATGCCGGCATTTTTCCGTCCATCAGGCACACCAGATCTACCTTGTCTCTCTCTTTAAAAATGCGCAGGGTACTGTCTACCCCTTTTTCCGTCTTCTGTTCCAGATAAAAATGCTCGTAGACCGTGACATCTGATTTTTCGATCTCATCGATCAGGGCGTCATCCGCTTCTGCCGCAAGCGTAAAGTTTCCATCTTCAATGTTGTATTTTTCAAAACTCTCATTGTACGCCTGTAACATGCTGTCGTCCGCCACAAGGAATCCGGAGATCATGCCGATCGTGAGCGTCATAAATAAAAATACGACCAGATATTTTGAAAGATCACCGACCAGTTCCCTGGGCAGGCGTTTGCGTAATGGATTTTTCATACGTTCTCCTCCTTCTACCATTCCAGATCTTCTGCCGCGATCTTTGTCTCGTTGCAGTAATTTTTCCGTATCGCGCCATCACGCAGTTTGACTACGCGGTCTGCCATATTTTTGATCGCGTCATTGTGCGTTACCATGATGACCGTATTTCCATATTTTTGATTGACATCCTCGATCAGTTTTAAGATTTCTTTTGATGTGTGATAATCGAGCGCTCCGGTCGGCTCATCGCAGAGCAGGATATCCGGGTTTTTGACGATCGCACGCCCGATCGAGGTACGCTGCTGCTGTCCGCCGGAAAGCTGGTTCGGCAACTTGTGTCTGTGCTCATACAGCCCCAGGGTGTGGAGCAGGTCGTCAATGTCAAGCGGACTGTCACTTAAATAAGCGCCGACCTCGATATTCTCCTTCACATTCAGATTCGGGATCAGATTATACATCTGAAATACATAGCCCAGATGTTTTCTGCGATAACGTGTCAGTGTCTTTTCGCTCATATCCCTGGTCTTTTCTCCATTGACCGATACATAGCCGCTGTCCGCCGTATCGATCCCTCCTATAATATTAAGCAGCGTGGATTTTCCCGAACCGGAAGGCCCGAGCAGCACACAGATCTCACCTTTGTTCACCGTAAAATCAATGCCCTGCAGTACCTCCGTGCGGTTCTCACCGCTTCCGTAACCTTTTTTTAATTCATGAATCTCCAAAAACATAATTAGCTCTCCCTTCTATATGTTTTTATATGTGAATAATTGTTCATATGTTTATATGTATTATAGCAAAAATACAACCGTTGTCAATTCCTAAAAATACTGTTAAAATTATTTATAGTGTTTCGCAATCATTTACAGCAAAGGAAAAAGAAAAATGGAATTATGGGATATTTATAATGAAAACAAAGAAAAGACCGGTCGCACGATGAAGCGCAACGACTGGAATATGAAGCCGGATGAATTTCACCTGACCGTGCTCGGTGTGATAAAGCGCCCGGACGGCACCTATCTGATCACCCGCCGCAAGCTCGATAAGGAATGGGCAGCCGGCTGGTGGGAAGTTCCTGGCGGCGGTGTCGTTGCCGGTGAAAGCTCCGCGGATGCCGTAAAGCGTGAGATCCTCGAGGAGACCGGCATTGATGTGACCGATGCCGACGGCGGCTACGCGTTTTCCTACAAACGGGTCAATCCGGAAGAAAAAAACAACTATTTTGTGGATGTCTACAAATTTACCATGGACATCGATACCTCTGATGTAAAACTGCAGGAAGCCGAAACCTCCGGTTTTTCTTTTGCCACGCTCTCTGAGATCAGTGACTACGCAAAGCAGGGCATCTTTTTACATTACGACAGTATCAAAGCGGTTTTTGACTGATCTTTGTTTTTATCAAAGAAGCAGTAAGAAAGCAAATCTGCTTTCCTACTGCTTCTTTTTTATCTGTTACCCATCAAATCTTTTTCATCATCCCATAAATAATTAGTTGTTTACGTTGAATGCGCCCATGCCCGGATATACCGCCGCTGCGCCAAGCTCTTCTTCGATGCGTAAAAGCTGGTTGTATTTTGCGACACGCTCGGTTCTGCTCGGTGCGCCTGTCTTGATCTGGCAGGTATTTAACGCTACCGCAAGATCTGCGATCGTAGTATCCTCTGTCTCGCCGGAACGGTGGGAAGCGATCGCTGTGTAGCCTGCCTTGTGTGCCATCTTGATCGCTTCCAGTGTCTCAGATACGGAACCGATCTGATTTAACTTAATCAGGATGGAATTTCCGCAGCCAAGGGAAATACCCTTTGCAAGGCGCTCGGTATTCGTAACGAATAAGTCATCACCGACTAACTGAACCTTATCGCCAAGTTCTGCGGTAAGCTTCTTCCAGCCTTCCCAGTCTTCCTCATCCAGTGCGTCTTCAATGGAGATGATCGGATATTTTTCTACCAGACCTTTCCAATGCGCGATCAGTTCATCGGATGTAAATACCGTACCTGCCTTCGGCAGCTTGTATTCGCCGACTTTTCCGGTCTTCCACTCGGAAGAAGCTGCGTCCATTGCGATCTTGAAATCTTTACCAGGTTCATAACCGGCTTTCTTTACTGCCTCAAGGATCGTCTCGATCGCTTCTTCATCGGATTTCAGTGCCGGTGCGAAACCACCTTCATCGCCAACGGATGTTGCAAGTCCTCTGTCTTTTAAGATCGCTGCCAGTGCATGGAATACTTCCGCACACCATCTTAAGCATTCTTTGAAAGAAGGCGCTCCAACCGGCATGATCATGAACTCCTGTACGTCAAGTCCGGAAGAAAGCGCATGGCATCCTCCGTTTACGATGTTCATCATCGGTACCGGAAGTCTGTTTCCGGAGATTCCGCCGAAGAAACGGTAAAGCGGAATGTCAAGTGATTCCGCTGCAGCTCTTGCACATGCGATAGAAACCGCAAGGATTGCGTTTGCTCCGAGTTTGGATTTGTCCTTGGTTCCGTCTGCTTTAAACATAGCAGCATCTACCGCATAGATATCAGATGCGTCCATGCCGCAGAGTGTATCGTTAATGATCGTGTTGATATTATTTACTGCCTTCTCCACGCCCTTGCCAAGATATCTTGCCTTGTCACCATCACGCAGTTCCAGTGCTTCGAATTCTCCGGTAGACGCTCCACTCGGTGCCATTCCTCTGCCGATCGTACCGTCTGCCAGTGTTACCTCAGCCTCTACGGTCGGGTTTCCTCTGGAGTCTAAAATTTCACGTCCGATTACTTTCTCGATTTCAAGATAATTCATTCTAAAATACTCCTTCCGTTATCGACAGAAATCCTACCGCCAGGAAGCTCCAATTCCCGGCGGATAAGGAAAGTATTCAGCAGTTACTCTCCCGGAGTCTGTCATATGATTTACACTCTTTTTGTTAGTCTTTGCTAACTTAGATTAGAGTATCAAAACCGTTAGGAAAAATCAAGGGAGGGTAATAGCTATTTTTTATCATCTTTTTGTTCTTTCTTCTCTCTCCTGCTCTCGATCACATGGCGCAGTGCCGGGATGGGATGATAAAAGAGCATTCTGGGGCCGCTAAAGCGCATGACTTCGCGGATTTTTTCTCTCATCTCCGGTTTATAGCAGTGTACCCTGCAATTGGAGCAGAAAGTTTTTGTTTCCATAAACGGACATCTGTCGCTGCGGGTACGCGCATATTCCGCAAGTTCCCTGCATTCCGGGCAGAGCTCTCCTGTCAGACGTCCACCTTTTTTCCGGCTGATCTTCGTATGGTGCTGCTTTTTACAGTAAAGTGCGATCATTTCCGAAACCAGCTCTTTTTCGCGCCCGCGCTTGCTTTCTGTATCACGCATCAGCTCATCCTCCCGTTTTCTACGGAATAGACCTTATCTGCGATCCGCATGGTAGACGGCCGGTGTGACACTAATACCACCGTCTTTTTACCGCGCTCTCCTGCGAGTGACCGTAAGATCACTGCCTCATTTAAACTGTCAAGATTGCTGGTCGGCTCATCCAGCAGGATAAATGGTGCGTCATGTAAAAATGCCCTTGCAAGTCCGATCCTTTGTCTTTCCCCACCGGATAACGTATCCCCAAGTTCCCCGACTTCGGTGTCATATCCCTCTGGCAGGCTCATGATAAAATCATGGATGGACGCTTTTTTACACGCCGCGGTCAGTTCTTCTTCGGTCGCGTCCGGCTTTGCCACCTTCAGATTATTCGCAATGCTGTCGTGAAACAGACTGGTCTCCTGCGTCATATAGCTCTCCATCGCACGGAGGTCCGAAGTGTTTATGTCTGCCACCGGCACACCGGAAATTTTAATCTCTCCCTGTTTTACTTCAAAGAAACGCAAAAACAGCTTTAACAGTGTGGATTTTCCGCTTCCGCTTTTTCCGATGATACCGGTCACGGTATTCGCAGGTATTTTGCAGGAGACATCCGAAAGGATCGTTTCCGTTCCATAGGAAAAGGTCACCTGTTCTGCCCCGGCATCCCGGAATGTGACCTTTTCTTTTCCGGTTACCTCTTCGACCTGTGGTTTTTCTTCCAAGATATCAAGCACACGGTTTCCCGCCGCAAAAGTATTCTGCAATGTGCTACCGAGATTTGCCAGTGCGACCACCGGTCCAAAGGAACTCATAAGCGTAAGCGTCGGGATGAGCACTCCGTCAAATCCGACTGCCCCGCCCTGATACAGGAAAGACGCGCAGACGAGCATGACAAGATCCGCTGTTAAGATCACGGCACCGGTCACCGCCGTGCCGCGCCCCGCCAGCCGCTTCATGCGTGCTTCATCCTCCGCGAGCGCGTCTGTCTGTTCGTTCATCCGGCGCAGGCGCTCCGCTCCCTGTCCGTACTGGATCGTCTCCGAAAGTCCGCGCAGACTGTCTAAGACAAAGCCGCTCAGTGCGCCGGATCGTTTACGGAAACGCAGACCGTTATCCCCGTTTGCTTTCGATAAAAGAAACGGCACAAGAAGTCCAACGGTAAGATACGCTGCAAGCGCGACCACCCCGAGCAGCGGATGAAAGCTTCCGATAAACACACATGCAATCACCGTAAAGAGAAACGCGATCACCGCCGGAGAGATCGTATGGGCGTAAAACACTTCTAAAAGCTCGATATCCGATGTGATGACCGCGATCAGATCTCCCCTGTCGCGCCCTTCCAGTTTTGCCGGACTAAGCCTGCGCAGTGCAAAAAACACACGATCGCGCAAAAGCGCAAGCAATTTAAACGCAATGAAATGGTTGCAGGACTGTTCCCCATAGCGCAAAAATCCACGCGCAAACGCACACACCAGAAGCAGGGTAAAAATCAAACCGTCCGGAACTTTGAAAACGCCTGTGATACCAAGCAGCGCATAGCCTCCAAAAACGGTAAGCAAAGACGCGCAGAGATGTCCGAGCAGTCCAAGAAAAATGGCAAGGATCATATATCCTGTAAGCGGTTTTACCAGACCGATCAGTTTTGCCATCACGGTAATATTACTTCTCTTTTTCATGCTTTCCCCTCCTTGTTTATATGCTCTAATGCCTGCTGTGTATCCCAGAGTGACGCATATACGCCCTGCTTTTCCAACAGCTTTTCGTGTGTTCCCTGTTCTGCCAGTGTTCCGTCCGCAAGCACATAGATCTGATCCGCGGTTACCGTATTCGTAAGCCGGTGCGAGATCACGATCACAGTCTTTTTTTGTGCCAGCGCAATGATCTGTTCCATAATGTCATTCTCGCTCTCGACATCGATGTTGGAAGTCGCCTCGTCGAACAGATACACCGGACTGTCATGCAAAAGCGCCCGCGCAAGCGCAAGTCTCTGCCGCTGTCCGCCCGAGAAATTGGATGCCTGCGCGGTAAGCACGGTATCCAGTCCCTGCTCACTTTTTAAGAAATCCGAAAGTTTCGTCTTCTCTAAAACCTGCCAGAGTTCTTTCTCCGATGCATCCGGCTTTGCCATAAGAAGGTTGTCACGCACCGTCCCGCCAAACAGATAACTGTTGTGACTGACATAAGTGATATGCCGCATCCTGCTCTGCTCTGAAATATCGTAGAAATCCACACCGCCGATCGTAAGCGCTCCTTTCCTTTTTTTGTTCTGTCCGGTCAAAACGGACGCAAGCGTGGACTTTCCACTGCCGCTTTCTCCCACGATCGCCGTGAAGCTGCCCGGTTTTAATTCCATGGAAATATCATGCAGGATCTCCCGTTCCGGCTCATAGGAAAAGCAGACCTCGTCCAGCCGGATCAGCGCCTCTGTATCCGGGATCTCCTGTTTTTTCTCCTGCGGTTCCTCTTTTAATTCCAGAAGCCGGAATATCTTTCCGCTCGCCGCCATCCCGTTCATCGCAATGTGGAAGAAGCTGCCAAGCTGCCGCATCGGGAGAAAGAAATCCGCAGACAGAAGGATGATGAGCAGGCATCCCCCAAACCCGGTATGCCCGCCACGGTACTGTAACAGCGCCACAACAATGCCAAGCGCGGCTCCGCCGTATGCGACGATGTCCATGATCGTGATCGAATTTAACTGCATGGTCAGCACCTTCATCGTGATCTTCCGGAATTTTTCGGATTCCTCATTCATTTTTGCATGGCGTATCCCATCCGTCTGGTAAACCTTTAATGTTGTAAGTCCCTGCAGATTTTCCAGAAATGTATCTCCGAGCGCCGTATACTGATCCCAGTATCTCGATAAGAGTTTCTTCGCCCAGGTCTGGACGAGCGCAATCGCAACCGGGATGAGCGGCACGCAGACAAACAAAAGCACCGCCGCCGGAACACTTACCGGCAGCAGCACGAAAAAGAGCGTGAGCGGCGCTGCCATCGCATAGAAAAACTGCGGCAGATACGCGCCGAAATAGGTCTCTAACTGCTCAACTCCCTCAACCGCCACCTGCACGATCTCGGATGTCTTTAGCTCTTCCCGATAGGACATCCCAAGCTTTAAAAGTTTCTGATAGATCTGTTCCCGCAGCGTCTTTTTCACCGCCCGGGCGGACAGATAACTCATCCTGGCAGCCCCGGTCGTAAGAAAATAACGCGCCACATTGACTGCTGCCACAAGACCGGCAAAGAGAACGATGTCCCGGCTGTCCGCGGTTTTTAAAAAAAGTTTCTGTAACAGTAAGGCGATCCCTGACATCATAACGATATTTGCCACCAGGGAGCACCACATGAGCACCACATTCCCCGCAATGTATTTTTTGCTGTCCGGCACCATTCCCACCAGACGTTTGTCGATCATCATCCTGTTTCCTCCTGATTTTTCTTCTCATAAACGAAAGAAAGCCCCGGAGCATAATGTTCCGGGACTTTCCTTCGTCTCTAACTACTGTATCCCAAACTTCGCAAAGGATATCTCACACCCATGTGCGATTCTGCTGCAAATATTTACTGCTGCGCTCATGACTCCGCTATAAATATCATCCAGGGTCTCTACTTCCAGGTATGCGCGGTCCTCTGTGATCTCTGCCATCTTAATGTCTTCTAAATCCCGCATTTCTTTTAAGATCTCCGCGGATTCTTCATCTGATACGGGTTTTGAAAAACGATAATATCTGGCCATGTTCCTCATCCTTTCCATTTCTTGGTAGTTTATTCTAACAGTTATTAGTGTTTTATAACTGTTTTTATCATACTACCTTTTCCGGAAAAATGGGAGTAGCTAATTGATACTTTTTTTCAGTTATTCTGTTAATTTTTACCGGTGAAACAGTCCTTTTTTCTGATACGGCGCACTGCTTACGGATGTCACCTCATAGCCGATCTTCTTTACGGCCTCTTTTAACGCTTCCTCCGGGATCTCCTCCTCGGAAAGGATCACTGCCTGACCCTTCTTGTGGGAAGCGCTCACCTTCTTTACCGGAAATGCCGCGCGGATCGTGTCATTTACATGCGCCTCACACATTCCGCACTGCATGCCATCTATTCCTACTGTAGTCTCGATCATACATCATTCCTCCTTTTTTTCTCCTACCATCTTACTACGTTTTCCGCGGCAAAAAAAGGAAGATAATGATGTTTTTTCTCACTTTTGCTGTTATGCCAGTTTCCAGCCGGCCGCTTCTTCCCTTGTCCGCAGGAAGTCGGCATAGATTCCAGGTTCTGCCACAAGTTTTTCATGCGTACCCTGCTGTACGATATGTCCGCCGCTTAACACCAGGATCTGGTCGGCATTTCGTACCGTCTTTAAGCGGTGCGCGATCATGATGATCGTCTTGTCATGTGTCAGCGCATCGATCGCTTTTTGCAGTTCCGCTTCGTTTTCCGGATCCACACTCGCGGTCGCCTCATCCAAAATGATGATCGGCGCATCCTTTAACATTGCGCGCGCGATGGAGATCCGCTGCTTTTCCCCGCCGGAAAGCGTTCCGCCGCCCTCGCCAAGCACGGTATCATAGCCGTCCGGAAGCTCCATGATAAAGGAGTGACAGCATGCCGCTTTTGCCGCCGCAACCACTTCCCCATGTGTTGCATCCGGTTTTCCGAAACGGATATTGTTTTCGATCGTGTCATTGAACAGATATACATTCTGAAATACCATGGAGATATTTTTCATCAGACTGTCCAGTTTATACTCCCGCACATTTCTGCCGCCAACCAGGATCTGTCCCTGATCGACATCCCAGAATCTTGCGATCAGACTGCACATGGTCGTTTTTCCGCCGCCGGACGGACCGACAACTGCTGTCGTGCTTTTTTCCGGAATCTGAAAGCTTACGTCATCGAGGATCTTTCTGCCTGCCGCATCCGCACCATCCCCATAGGAAAATGAAACATGGGAAAATTCCACGGAAGCGTCGTTTGCTCTGATATCTTTTCCGTCGATATCCATGACCGGCGTATCGTCGATCGTATTCGCCTTATCCATGGATGCTCCGAGCATCTGAAGGTTATCTGACATGTTGCCCGCATTTTCCAGCTGCTCGTAAATCATAAAGGAAGCGATGAGCATGAGCAGACAACGGGATAAGGTAAGGCTTCCATGGAAATAGAAGATCAGCGCTCCCGCAGCGATCGCCACGCCGAACACCCGCACCACGATCTGGCGCAGTGCCATCCACGGAGCTACGGATTTTTCCAGTGCGCGCGCTTTTTTACAGCTGTCTTGCACTGCATGATTTACGGTCTGATCGTTGTCCTTTTCCAGTCCGTAAGATTTTACTACCATCATACCCTGAATGTACTCCAAAACCGCTTCCACCAGCTTTGCCTGCGCGTGCTGTCTTGCCGGCCCGGTCTTTTTGGATGCTCCCGTTGAAAGCTCTGTGACGATCAGATATGCCACGATCCCGCAAAGTGACAGGATCCCGAGTCTCACATCCATGCAGGTCAGTCCGAGGCAGAGTGCGAATGTATTTAAAAATCCGCCTACGATCATGACCAGACAACGTGCCGCGGAATTTTCGACATCACCAAGTGTCGTTGTGACAAGCGCGGTGATGTTGCCAAGGCTGTTGTCATTTAAATATCCCATCGGAATATAGCGGAGACGGTCTCCGATATGGATTCTTTTTTCCGCTACCATGAAATATCCCGTGTCGGTCTCATCGATCGAGGAAAAGTAAAAGCAGATCAGTCGTCCGATCACGGAGATCAGAAGGATGCCGGTGATCAGTCCCACTGAAGTCTTATTTCCGGAAACCACCATATCGAGCGTCAGAAGCAGGGCTAAAAACTGTAATGCGGTAAAAATCGCTCCCACAAACGCAATCAGGATCGCGCGTTTTAATACCGGACGTTTTTCACCCGAAAACGCAAAAATCTTTTTCAGTACTCCAAACATTTCAGTCTACCTCCCTTTCTGCCACATCTCTGGTTCCAAGATAGTCTTTCCACATCTTTTCATACAGCGGGCAGTCTTTTAACAGTTCTTCCTGGGTTCCGACCGCACGGATCGTTCCGTCTTCCACGACCACAATCTGATCCGCGTTCATGATCGTACCAAGACGGTGCGCAATGACGATCAGCGTCTTTCCTCTGGTAAGTGCCGATATTGCACGCTGGATCACTACCTCGTTTTCCGGATCCATGCTTGCGGTCGCCTCATCCAAAACGACGATCGGCGCATCCTTTAACATTGCCCGCGCAATGGAGATCCGCTGTTTCTCACCACCGGAAAGGTGTCCGCCTCCACCGCCGCAGATCGTATCATAACCGTGTTCCAGTCCGCGTATAAATTCGTCGCAGCCTGCTGCCTTTGCAACTGCCTCGACCTCGGCATCTGTCGCGCCGGTTCTGCCCATGCGGATATTTTCACGCACGGAACGGTCAAAGAGATAATTGTCCTGTGCCACATACGCGATCTGGCTGTTTAACTGATCCAGTGGAATGTCGCGCAGATCCACGCCGCCGAGTGTGATCTTTCCTTCGGTAACATCGAAAAATCCCGCGATCAGTTTGGCGATCGTGGATTTTCCGGAACCGGACGGACCGACAAATGCGGTGACGGATGCCGGATGGATCGTAAGATCCACATTCTTTAACACGCGTTCCTCACTCTTTCCATAGGAAAAGGATACGCCGGACAAGCAGATCTCCTGTCCGTTCAACACTGCCTCTTTCTCCGGACGGTTTAATTCCGGTGCCTCTAAGATCGCATTGATCTCACCGACATTGGTTCCGACTACGGCAAGCTCATCCACAAACGACATTGCCGCAAGGAACGGTCCGGTAAGTCCAAGGGAGAGTACAATGACGGTAAGAAATGTCGCTGCATCCAGACTTCCGCCTGACCAGAGCAGGGTTCCGACCGGAAGCACTGCTAAAAGTACGGACGGTACCACCATCTGAAATACTGCCATATAGCGCTGGTTTTCTTTCATCCAGTCTACATAGTAGCCTGCATTCTCCTTTACCGCGCCGGAATATTTCTTATAAGAACCCGCAGACTGGGAAAATGCCTTTACTACCTGGATCCCGCCTATGTATTCGACGATCGCATTTGCCATACGTCTGCCGACCGCAACCGCGCCTTCCCAGCGCACACCGTAATTCTTTCCGCTCTGCGATGCAGCCACGAGACCGATCACGGTCGTTAGGATCGAAGCGATCCCCATGCGCCAGTCCAGTACGAAAATATAGACCGCAACCGCAAGCGGTGCCAGGATATTCGCTGTCATTTCCGGCAGCAGATGCGCCAGGGTCGGTTCCATTCCTTCCACACGGTCAACGATCGTTGTCTTGTATTCACCGGACGGCGTATCCTGGATCGTTCCCAGCGGAACTCTCGACAGCTTCGCCAGCATTCTTTTTCTGACGCCAAGCAGTGTCTTGTAAGTCGCGCCATGGGATATGGAGGTCGATGCTGCGGAGCAGATCGCCTTGATCACATATCCCGCAAGGATCACACCGAGATAACGCACGCCTTCGGAAAATCCGCCGCCGGCAAGCAGCAGACGGATGAGTGCCGCCATCCCGAAATAAGCCGTCATCGTTCCTGCGACTCCGATGACCGCAAGCACTATGGCAGCGTAAAACTCCTTATGCTCCTCCTTCGCCCACTGCCATACAATGGAAAGTGGCGAAGGCCCTTTTTTCTTATCCATAAATTTACATCTCCTTTTATAAAAGTCCGAGGATCTTGAACCATCCCGCAGAATAAAATTCACGGTAGCTGGTCATATAGGCAAACGCCTTTTCACGCGGCATATCATGACGCACCGTCTCAAACATACTGTTAAACAATCCGTTCGAGATCATATGAAGCAGGTCATCATCCAATGGCCGGATGTCATATCCTGCCGCAAGCATCCGGTCAACCAGCACACGGCTCGCGTTTGTCTCGATCTCCGCAAGCGTATCCAGATAATGTTCGTACTTTGTTCCCGCCGAACAGCATGTGATCAGCTTAAATGCATCGAAATGATCGTAGATATACGCTATCATCCAGGTGCCTCCCTCATCGGATATCTCCGGCAGGCTGCCCAGCTGTTCCGGGAGTGTCCGCTCCGCAAACTCCTTTTGTACCTCGCGGTAACGCTCCCTTAATGTGTGCGCCGGTTCTCTCACAAGCGCGTCAAACAGCGCTTCCTTATCCGTGTAATATCGGTAGATCGCTCCGGTCGTCACCTGTAAGCGCGCCGCGATATTACGCATGGAAGCTCCCTTAAATCCGCATGCGAGAAATTCCTGCTTCCCTGCTTCCCGCAAATTTTCTGCCAGTTCCTCATTGATCGGGCGCATGAAAATCCTCCTCTGTCTTTGTTTGTTTTTTTGCAAAAAAATAAAATAACGTCGTTATTTAATAACAATGTTATTTTATATTGGAAACCCTGCTTTGTCAATGTATCTATCTGATAAGATTTTTCACCAAAAAAGCGGCGGTCATTTCTGACCTGCCGCCGCATGTAAGATCGTCTCTGCGTTTTTGATGCGCTCCGCGCTTGGCGGATCGATCCCCTCCAATGGATATGGGATCCCGAGCTGTTCCCATTTGAATACCCCAAGGGTATGGTAAGGAAGCACCTCTACGCGCTCCACATTTTTTAAGGTGCCAATAAAATCCGCAAGCCGGTTAAGATATTCATCCTTATCATTTCGTTCCGGCACGAGCACATGACGGATCCAGACCGGTTTGTTCATCTCGGACAGAAGTGTTGCCATGTCAAGGATGTTCTTGTTGGTCTGTCCGGTTAAGATCCGGTGCTGTTCCTTATCGATATGCTTGATGTCCAAAAGAAGCAGGTCTGTATACTTCATCAGTTCCTGCCATTTGGAAAAAAACGGCTCCTCCCTCGTAAAGGGATTCCCGCTGGTATCCAAGGTAGTATGAATGCCCATTTCTTTTGCCCTGCGAAAAAGCTCCGTCAGAAAATCGATCTGAAGGAGCGGTTCACCTCCGCTTACAGTAATACCGCCCTTACTTCCCCAGTAAGAGCGGTACTTACAGGCTTTTTCCAGCAGCGCCCCAGCCTCATAGGGCGTGCCGGAATTCCTGTCCCAGGTGTCCGGATTGTGACAGAACTGACAGCGCATCGCGCAGCCGGATAAAAATATCACATACCGGACTCCCGGACCATCTACGGAACCAAAGCTTTCAAGCGAATGGACATAACCTATATTCTTTTCGCCTGTCATAGTTGTTCCTCTTTTTCTTTTACTTTTACTTTTCTGCTTACATTCTCTCGTGGCAGGTTCTGGAGATAACGTCCATCTGCTGCTCTTTGGTCAGGTCGATGAACTTAACTGCGTAACCGGATACACGGATCGTGAAGTTTGCATACTCTTCTTTTTCCGGATGCTCCATAGCGTCAATGAGTTTTTCTTTTCCGAATACATTGACATTTAAGTGGTGCGCACCCTGATCGAAGTAACCATCCAGTACCTGAACAAGGTTCTGTACACGTTCATCCGCATCATGTCCGAGCGCACCCGGGTTGATGGTCTGTGTATTGGAGATACCGTCTAACGCTTCCTCGTAAGGAAGTTTTGCAACAGAGTTCAAGGAAGCAAGAAGTCCGTTGTTCTCTGCGCCGTAGGACGGGTTTGCTCCAGGAGATAACGGTTCTCCTGCTTTTCTTCCATCCGGAAGGGATCCGGTTGCCTTACCGTATACAACGTTGGATGTAATGGTAAGGATGGAAGTTGTCGGCTCAGAATCACGGTAAGTATGGCAGCTTCTTAATTTGTCCATGAATGTGCGTAACAGCCATACTGCGATCTCATCGGCACGCTCGTCATCGTTACCGTATTTCGGGAAGTCTCCGGTAGTCTCATAGTCAACTGCCAGTCCGTTCTCGTCACGGATTACTTTTACTTTTGCGTATTTGATCGCGCTTAAGGAATCTACTACATGAGAGAATCCCGCAATACCGGTTGCGAAAGTACGTCTTACATCGGTATCAATGAGCGCCATCTGAGATGCTTCATAGTAATATTTATCATGCATGTAATGGATCATGTTCAAAGTCTCAACGTATGTCTCAGCCAGCCATGTCATCATTGCATCGTATTTTTCCATTACTTCATCATAATCCAGATATTCGGATGTGATCGGGCGGTAAGCCGGTCCTACCTGGACTTTGTTCTTTTCATCCACACCACCGTTGATCGCGTAAAGCAGACACTTTGCAAGGTTTGCTCTCGCGCCGAAGAACTGGATCTCTTTTCCTGTCTCTGTTGCGGATACACAGCAGCATACGGAATAATCATCGCCCCATACCGGACGCATAACATCATCATTCTCATACTGAATAGAGCTTGTAGCGATGGAAATATGAGAAGCATATTTCTTGAACGCTTCCGGCAGATGAGAAGAATATAATACCGTAAGGTTCGGTTCCGGAGAAGGTCCCATGTTCTCTAAGGTATGTAAGAAACGGAAATCGGTCTTTGTTACCTGGGAACGTCCGTCCATGCCAAGTCCTGCCACATCAAGTGTAGCCCAGACCGGGTCACCGGAGAACAGCTGGTTGTAAGATTCGATTCTCGCAAATTTTACCATACGGAACTTCATGGTCATGTGGTCAACCAGTTCCTGTGCAGCTTCCTCTGTCAGAGTTCCTTTTGCCATATCTCTTTCGATATAGATATCAAGGAATGTAGATACACGGCCAACACTCATTGCGGCACCGTTCTGTGTCTTGATCGCTGCAAGATAAGCGAAGTACAGCCACTGGAATGCTTCCTTGGCGTCTTTTGCCGGCTCGGAAATGTCAAATCCGTAGGATGCTGCCATTTCTTTCATGCCACGCAGTGCGCGGATCTGATCTGCGATCTCCTCACGAAGGCGGAACTCTTTGCTTCTCATGCCGCGTCTTGCGGTTCCTGCGAAGTCTTTCTGTTTTTCTTCGATCAGGTAATCAATACCATAAAGGGCAACTCTGCGGTAATCGCCTACGATTCTTCCTCTTCCGTAAGTATCCGGAAGTCCGGTTAAGATCTTGTTGTGACGCATCAGTTTCATTTCCGGTGTATATACATCGAATACTGCTTCGTTATGTGTCTTGTGATATTTGGTAAAGATCTCATGCAGTTTCTCGCTTGGTTTGTATCCATACATGGTACAGGACTGCTCTGCCATCTTGATACCGCCGTACGGCATGAATGCACGTTTTAACGGTTTGTCAGTCTGAAGACCTACAACCTGCTCAAGGTCCTTCATGTCATCGCTGATGTACGCCGGGCCATATGCTGTGATGGAAGAGACAACTTCTGTCTCCATATCCAGCACGCCGCCTTTTTTTCTTTCTTCTTTCTGAAGTTCCTGCAGCTTGCCCCATAATTTATCGGTAGCCTCTGTCGGTCCTGCCAAGAAGGACTCATCTCCGTCATAAGGCTTATAGTTGTTCTGAATAAAGTCTCTGACATCTACGCCTTCTTTCCATTTTCTTCCTGAAAATCCCTGCCACTGTTCAAATTCTTTCATTTCTGCATCCTTTCTTTTTCTTTTTTATGAAATGATCGCAAAGCAAAGCTTCACGATGCTGTCTCATTACGCGCCTAATCTTTCTGTTGCTTCATCTAAGATCTCACAGAGCGCACTTCCGCTGCTGGTGTGGCATCTCACCACATCGGCATTTGATTTTTCTGCTTCTGTCACCGCACATTTCACCATCTTGTGTGATACGGTATTGGTAAACAGAATAATAAGATCCGGGCTTCCGATCTGATTTCTGAAGTTTCCCGGCATCTGGGTAAATACCTTTGCCTTACAGCTATGTTCCTTGCAGATTTTTTTATATTGACTGACCATGCGGTCATGTCCACCTATAATAACAACACTCATACATGTACCTCCTATTGATAGAATTCCTTATTAGTTTCCCCTAACTCCAGTTTATAATATCTAATAATTCTTCAAAAAGCAAGCTTACTATTCATCTGCTTTTCTCAATAAGGGTCTTTTGCGCTGTTTCCCTTTCATGATATCGGATATATGAAAGAAAAGCAAGCCTTATCATGACCTGCTTTTCCTATAGAATGGACGTATCGACAAACCGCCTTATTTTTCCTGTTTAAACACTCTTTTTAACGTCTCATCTTCCCAGAGAATCTCTTTTGCCAGCCTGCGGTATTTTTCCTCGTGCAGATAAGTATGGCGGAACGGCTTGATGGATGGCGCAAGATCGATCGCGCGCTCAAAGTCCTCCCGCTTCATATCCAGTGTGACAACATAGTCCCAGAATCCCGTGTCTGTAAAAATCGTATTGACACGCTTGTAACGGTGATCCTGCACCCGGCTCATCAGATAGGTCGCGACCCCGACCTGGATGCCGTGTAACATCGGCTGTTCCAATGTCTTATCCAGCGCATGCGAGATCAGATGCTCACTGCCGCTCGTCGGTGCGCTGCTGCCCGCGATCTCATTTGCGATCCCACTCATTGCAAGGGAATCCACCAGTTCGCGCAAAAACAGATCCTCATGGATGTCTGTAAACGGCGTGCGCACAAAACTGTTCACGGCTTTTTTCGCGATCATCATCGCAAAGTCGTTGAGCGTCGTGTAGCCCATGCGGTCTTCATATACCCAGTCATAGAGTGCCGTGATCTTGGATACCAGATCCCCGATCCCAGAATACAAAAATTTCTCTGGCGCGCTCTTTATGATATCCGTATCCACAACGATCCCATACGCCAGTCTCGCCGGCACGGATGTTCTCCTTCCGTTTACGATAAGCGACGCACTCGCGCTGGAAAATCCATCACTCGACGCGGATGTCGGTACACTGATAAACGGCAGCTTGCGCAGATATGCCGCGTATTTCGCGACGTCAATGACCTTGCCGCCTCCGATGCCCACGATGACCTGCGCCTTCGGTTCGATCGCAAACGCCAGTTCAATGATGTCTTCGATTTTTGTGGAATCCAGCTCCCGGTACTCCATGACCGTAACGCCTTCCTCTTTTAACGAATCCATGACATCATGCCCGAACATATCGATCAGCCCGTTTCCAAAGTAAAGGACTGCATGCTCCATGCCGTTCGATCTGATGTATTTTCCAAGATTTTTTAATGTTCCCTTCCCGACCTTTAAGATCGTAGGGATCGCAATGTGACTGCCTGCCATAATTTTCCTCCGTTTTCCCCATTTTTATGCTGATTCATCTGATAGTCCTGTAAATTTTATTATACCACATTTTTTCAGTATCATTGCAAAAAAACAAAGCGGCACAGCCCAAAGGCCATGCCGCTTCGCGGTAATAAACATATTTTTTTCGGTTCGCTACTTTCCGCACTCACAGGGAGTCACAACTACATTTCTGACCTCCTGATTGTCGATATAGCCGCATGCCTTCATTCCGGCACGGATCACGGCATTCCACATTTTTGCGGAAAGATTGCAGGTCGTGTGGTCACTGAGTTCCACGCAGCATGCATTTTCCTCGAGGCACTCCTCCCCGCAGGAAATCTTATACATATTTTTCCTGCTGATCGCGCCGATTTCTTCCAACGTATTTACCATGCGGTATACCGTGGCAGAACCAATCTTCCCATCCAGTTTTGATGCTTTGTAGTAAATTTCCTTGCAGCAGGAACAATCCTCTTCCAGGATAATGTCAAGAAGCATCAACCGCTGTTTTGTAATACGGCATCCCTCCTCTTTTAATTTCTGGATGATCATTTCCTTCTGCATCTGTGTTCTGTGATAACTTCTGGCATCCGCCTTTCTTTCGCTTTTTCCGGAAAGATTTTTCGACATTTTCGCCCCTCCTTTTTAGCTGCAGTGTCCTCCACAATTCTTACAGTCACCGCCGCACTGGAGAGATTTGCCATTCTTCTTATCGTGGACCATACTCCGGATCACCAGAGCGATCACTCCAAGAAAAACAACGCCTGTAATCACTGTTCCCATAGCTCACTACCTCCTTATTGCGTGCAGTGCTTATTTTTCGCTTGCTACGCTCTTTACGTTTACATTTAATGTTTCGCTTTCCTTATACGGACGGAATAACAGATATAAGAATCCAGCCACGCATACGAAAGCAATGATCGTTCCGATTCCAAATGCTCCGGTTGTGATCAGCGTACCGATCTGGTAGATGCACATTGCTGCCACATAAGCCAGGATACACTGATATCCGATTGCGAACCAGAACCACTTTGTATTGTTCATCTCACGCTTGATCGCTCCCATCGCCGCAAAGCAAGGTGCGCATAACAGGTTGAATACCAAAAAGCCGTAAGAAGCGATCGGTGTCATAACGGTTGCAAGGCTTCCCCAGATTTCCTGTCCGTCTTCTGCGACTTCGCCGAATCCAAAGAGAAGACCAAAGGTTGCTACAACGTTTTCTTTTGCGATCAGACCGCTGACTGCGGCAACTGCCATCTTCCAGCCTTCGCCTGCCTGTGTCCATCCAAGCGGTGCGAAGATCCAAGCAATCGCGCTGCCGATCTTAGCTAAGATACTGTCATTTAACTGCTCTGCTTCGAGCATTCCAAAGCCACCGTCAACCCATCCGAAGCTCATTAAGAACCAGAGAATGATAGTGGAAAGTAAGATGATGGTTCCGGCTTTCTTGATGAAAGACCAGCCACGCTCCCACATACTTCTTAATACGTTTCCAACTGTCGGCCAGTGATATGCCGGAAGTTCCATAACGAACGGAGCCGGTTCACCGGAGAACATTTTTGTTTTCTTTAAGATAATACCTGAGCAGATGATCGCTGCAACACCTACAAAGTAAGCACTCCATGCAACCCATCCTGCATTGTCGAAGAACGCACCTGCGATCAGGGCGATGATCGGTAATTTTGCTCCACAAGGGATAAATGTTGTTGTCATGATGGTCATCTTACGGTCACGGTCGTTTTCGATCGTACGGGATGCCATGACACCCGGTACACCACATCCACTACCGATCAACATCGGGATGAAGGATTTTCCGGAAAGTCCGAATTTACGGAAGATACGGTCCATGATGAACGCTACACGGGACATATATCCGCAAGACTCTAAGAATGCCAGGAAAATGAACAGTACTAACATCTGCGGTACGAATCCAAGTACGGCACCGACACCGGAGATCACACCGTCAACAATAAGTCCGGTCAGCCAGTCTGCGCATCCGATGTTTTCAAAGAAGCTCTGCGCTCCAGGAATGATCCATTCGCCAAACAGGGTATCATTGGTCCAGTCGGTAAGGATAGCTCCGATCGTTGTTACAGAGACATAATATACAATGAACATAACAACCGCAAAGATCGGTAATGCCAGGAAACGGTTTGTTACAACACGGTCGATCTTATCGGAAACAGAAAGCTCACCTTTCTTGGTTCCCTTTGTCACGCACTCATCAATAATAGAAGAAATGTATTCATAACGTTCATTTGTGATAATACTTTCGGTATCGTCATCAAACTCATCTTCCAGGGTTTTGATCTCAGCGGATACATCCGGTGAATGTTTCATCTGCTCTTTGATCTTGTCATCTTTTTCAAGAAGCTTGATCGCGAAGAAACGTTTCTGATCTTCTGCAATATCATCAAACAGTTTTTCTTCTACGGTCTGGATCACACTCTCAACCTGTGGGTTGAACTCATGAACTCTTGCAGAAGCATCCTTCTTGCCTGCTGCCGCTACTGCTTTTTCCGCAGCTTTCTGGACACCGGTTCCCTTTAACGCTGAAATCTCAACGACTTCGCAGCCCAGTTTCTTGCTCAGCTTGTCGATATGTATCTTGTCGCCTGTCTTTTCCATGATATCAACCATGTTTACAGCCATGACAACCGGAATGCCAAGTTCCATGAGCTGTGTGGATAAGTACAGGTTTCTCTCAATATTGGTTCCGTCTACGATATTTAAGATCGCGTCCGGTCTCTCTGTGATGAGATAGGTTCTCGCCACCACTTCCTCGAGTGTATACGGGGACAGTGAGTAAATACCCGGTAAATCCATGATCGTGACATCTTTATGTCCTTTTAACTTACCTTCCTTTTTTTCAACTGTTACGCCCGGCCAGTTACCTACGAACTGGTTAGAACCCGTAAGCGCGTTGAATAATGTTGTTTTTCCGCAGTTTGGGTTACCTGCTAACGCAATTTTTATTGACATTTTCATGCTCCTATCTTTTATTAGTTTTCTCTAACCTATGGTGAAAAAAAATTACTCTACCTCGATCATCTCGGCATCCGCTTTTCTCAAAGAAAGCTCATAACCGCGAACGGTTACCTCAACCGGATCTCCAAGCGGTGCTACCTTTCTTACATAAACCGGAACACCTTTTGTAATCCCCATGTCCATAATACGTCTCTTTACCGGACCTTCACCCGTAAGTTTCTTTACGGTGACAGTCTGCCCGCAGGCAACTTCTTTCAATGTCTTCATAATCTGCTCCTTTTTGTGATTTTTTGAAAATTGTTAGATCATGATCTTATTTGCCATATCTTTTCCAATGGCAACTCTGGAATCCTTCACATTCACGATCATGTTCCCGCCTGTCTCTGATACAACAGTCACGGTACCACCTGTCACAAATCCGAGGTTTTCCAAAAACTTTCTTGTCTCTTCTTTTCCACCGACCTTCTTAATGATATTCGGTTCTCCGGCATTTGCCATTGTGAGCGGCATCATATCATCTCCTCTTTTCCGTTATCTTTATTGATAATCATTTTCATCACTTCGTTGGTTAGTATACTCTAACGATTATTAGATGTCAATAATGTTATTGATAATTTTTTCTCAACTTTTTCTTCCATTTTTGACAAAAAAAGACAGAGATTTTTCCCTGCCTTTTTCCTTCCTTTACCGGTTCAGTTCGGATAAGAGTTCTGCCTTTCTCGTTCCGATCAGAAGTGTTTCCTTATACTGTTCATATTTTTCCGATGGATGCTCCGCAAGGAAACGGGCCGATCCGGCGCTCACCGTAAGTTCGGTCACAAAAAGCACCATCTCCCCGCCGTCCTCAAACGCTTTCTCCATAAAGTCAAACGCATGTGCAAGCGCTTCTTCCGCGTTTCGCTCCTCGCGTTCTAACTTCTCACGCTCACGGCAAAATCCTTCTTTTGCCATAAAAAAGCTCTCTTTCGCGTCAAGCTGTTCTCCCGGCACGTTTTCCTTCAGGCACGCAAGCAGCTTTTCCCATCCGCTTTTTTCTTCTTTCGTCAGAAAACCGCCCTTTTTCTCCGCCTCATAAGCTTTTTGCTTTTCTTCAAGCAATGTACGGTAGAGTTTTGCCGGTGACGCGGCGTTCTCAACTCCGGCGCGGTATTCTTTTAAGAAGGCGTACCACGCGTCCAGCAGCCGTTTTGTCTTTTCCGCACAGTCAAGATAGCCAAACAGTCCGTCAAGCAGCAGGTGTACCACGCTGAATCTCTCATCAAACGCCGCCTGATAAACCCGCGCGTAGACATCGGATCTCACTTTTCCCGCAAGGATATCCGCGATCCCGTAATCATCCTCATATTTCTGATACAGGTCCAGATATGCCGACACATCTTCCGACACATCCGGATGATGCAGGAATTCGCCGATCACTTCCTCGGTCACCGGAATGTCAAGCTCCCGGTAAACCGCCATCAGACTGCTCAAATCTTCCCATCCGCGTGCCGTCACAAAACGCAGTCCGTCCACGTCCGCTTCCACACGGTAAAAATTTTTCGGCCGCAGTTCCAGATAGCTTAAAATCGCGCTGTTGATCCGTCTCTCCCTCGCATACGGCTTCCATACCGAAAAATCCGCCTCGATATCAAGCTCGCGCACACGGTCAAGCGTGACCATATCAAAATCACGCACCGACTTATTATATTCCGGCGGGTTTCCTGCCGCTACAATGATCCATCCCTCCGGTACCGCCTGGTTTCCGAACGTTTTACATTGCAGAAACTGGAGCATCGTAGGCGCAAGCGTTTCCGACACGCAGTTGATCTCATCGATAAAGAGGATCCCCTCCTTTGTTCCCTGATCCCGGATCTTGCGGTAAACACTCGCAATGATCTCGCTCATCGTGTACTCCGTCACCGAATACGTTTTTTCCGAAAAAATCTCCTCACGGATAAACGGAAGGCCGACCGCACTCTGTCTGGTGTGATGGGTGATCGTATAGGAAACCAGCCCGATCCTGCACTCGCGCGCGATCTGCTCCATGATCTGCGTCTTTCCGATCCCCGGCGGTCCGATCATTAAGATCGGACGCTGGCGGATCGCCGGGATCCGGTACGCACCGCTCTCATCTTTCTTCAAATACGCCTGCACCGTATGTTTGATCTCTTCTTTTGCCTGTCTGATATTCATATCTGTTCTCCTGATCTCTCTCTTTTTTCTTTCCTGCCAAATTCCTCCGGCTCCAGCCGAAGCCGCATTGCCCACGGAGGAACCGCGCTCTCGTCATAATCGTCCAAAAACAGGAACGCCGTCTGATAGGCCGGCTTCTTTTTCGGGTAAATTCCTTTTCCATCCGTAAAATACAAAAGCCCTTTCAGGTTTTTGAAAACGCCCTGCTCCACCAGTTCATTGATATAGGAAAATGCCGGGCGGAAATCGGTTCCTCCTCCGCCCACGACCGTAAAATCCGTAAGCAGCTGCTTTAGCTCCTCCCTACTTTTTATTTCCACGTCACTTCTCACCTTCTCATCACACTGGATGATGTGCATCCTGCACTGCGTAAAAAAGCTGTCCTGCTCACTTAACACTGCAAACGTTTCCTTTAAAAAGTTCCGGATCAGTTCCCCGCTTGTAGAATAGCTGGTGTCAAGCACCACGACAAATTCCTGTATTTTTTTCACTTCCCGGCTCTCTAACGGTTCGATCAGCGGCATGTTCTTATATATATGAAGTCCGTATGTATAATAATTCAGGTCAAATTCATCGGGATCGCATGTGATCTCCTCCCGCAGCACCGAAAATTTCTGTAAAAAATCCCTGTAACTGCGTCGGCTCTTTCCCGCCTGCACCTGTGCCGCAAGCAGCTGTTCCCCCTCTTCCTTTTCTTCTCCACGGCGTTTCTGCTCCAGAGTCATCTGCCTTGCGACTTTGTTCCATTTCTTCTGTGCCGCTCCTGCCGCCGCGCTTAACTTCTCCTCCTTCGGCCAATATCTGTGGTCATCTGTATAAAATTCCATCTGCAATGCACGGATATATTCTGCATCTGTTTCTTCGATTAATATACGGTAAATGACCGCGGCGGAAACTGCCTGTTTCTCCCTTCGCATTTTTTCGTAAAACTGCTGCCTCATGTAACTGAGCGCCCGCCTGGTACATGGCTTGTCCAGCCTGTCGATCGTGTACTCCACCGCGATATCGCACGCCAGCCCATAAAGTGTCCGTTCAAAATTTCCTCCGATCCAGGGATGGGAAAAAATGCAGTGCAGTATCGTGTGCAGATACGCGCGGTCCAGATACGCCGGATTTTTGCGAAATACCGAGATCATCCATTCCGGTGCAAAATAAAGCCTGTTCCCGTCCGTCGCGAACGCGTTTAATTCGGTATCCGGTTTTCGTTCCAATACGGAAAATGCAGGCTGCAGGAAACGCAGATCCACACAGATCTCATTTTTCACAAAATCCAGGATCTTTCCCGCCATGCGGGCTTCCCATTCGCTCTGTGTCTCAATATGCGGCATCTCTTTCTCCTTTCCCCGGATTTTTTTCCTGACATTCCTTAAAAATCATCAAATCCGTCAAATGTATAGCGCTCTTTTTTTCTTTCCACATCAAATTCTTTTTTCCACGTTAAAAGGCTCGCCGTGCCCTCTGTCCATGCCGTTTCCGCAGCAAATGCCGCCGCTTCGTTTAACACTCCACCCGCGAGAAATTTCCGCTCGCAGAGAAATTTCAACTGTTTAAGATCCCTTTCCCGGATCAGTCTTTTGGCAAGAGAAAAGCCGTGCTCCCTGACATACGCTTCATAGAGGTTTTGCTCCGTCTCTTTTAAATCTACCGGATAAAACAGTCTTGCTGCCGCAAGCTGAACCAGCGTATCTTCATTTTCCTCCACACAGGCGCGCGGAAAGATCTTATCGTACTGCGCAGGCTGTACGACACCTTCTGAAAATGCCTGTCTCGCCCGGAATCCCTCTCCTTCTATATTCCGTCCAAAGATATGCGCAGGCGCGATCTCATCGTAAAATTCCTGATACTCCGGATAAAAGATCTTTGCCCGGATATTCCCTCCACACAAAAAGGAAACCGTGATATCCCATGAGATCTGGGCGAGGATCTGCTTTAACCCGGTTTTCTCCCGCACATCCGCCGTCACGACCAGATCCTTTAACTTCCTGCAGTTCATAAACGCGTCACTTCCAATCTCGCCAAGATTCTTTCCAACGGTAAGTTCTTTCAGATTTCCGCAATTATAAAATGTCAGACTGCCGATCTTTCTCACAGACTCCGGCAGGCGGATCACTTCCGGATAATTTCCAAAAAACGGTGCCAGCCTGTCCTCCGCTTCTTCGGCATCCACGCCCACAGAAGTAGTAAGCACACCCTCTTTCGGCAGATGCTCCGCCTCCGCAAAACAGTAATCTCCGATCTCGGTAAGCAGACATCCGTCTATCCTTTCCGGCAGCACCAGATCCGGCACCTCACAAAAAGCCCGGAGCAGCCTTGCATTTCCATCTTCTGTTTTCTGCCATAAAAAGCGGTATGCTCTCTCTTTTGTCAACTTTCCAATTTCCTTTCTTTTTGTCTCTCCTGTGTCTTTGACGGCTTCGACAAATTGCGTGGTATGTCCGACCATGCCATACAACTTCCACATACAGTTTTTCGATGTTCCTAAGTGGGCTCACGGACAGAGTTTATGGAATACTGCGCCCAAAACTCGCACTTAGATGATTGCAATCACCAATACCTCAGGCTCAAACAGTTGTGCGCAGTATTCCCTTTTGTCCGTGATGCCCACAAAAGACCATCTTAAAAACTGCTGCAGGAAGTTGTGTGGCAATGGCGGACATTTCCAGGCTGTTTGTCTGAACCTTTCAAAGACACCAGGTTCATCCTGACAAAAAGATCTGATACAACGCATTTCGTATTTCTCTGCCTTTTATTATAAATACTCACTGGACGAATTTCAAGAAAACGGTTACAATATCTGTTATGTAAAATTGGTATTACTAAGGAGAATAAAACAAAATGATCGAATCAAACAAGACCTGGTATCGGAAGGGACTGACCGATGGTGTTCCCATCGCGCTCGGTTACTTTGCCGTGTCTTTTACTCTGGGCATTGCCGCGAAAAACGCCGGTTTTGCCCCGTTTCAGTCCATGCTGACCAGTATGCTCATCAATGCCTCTGCGGGCGAATTCGCAGGCTTCACGCTGATCGCCGCCGGCGCCGGCTTTCTCGAGGTTGCTGTCATGGAATTTATCGCCAACGCGAGATATCTGCTCATGTCCTGCGCGCTGAGCCAGAAGCTGTCCCCGGACACGCCGCTTAGGCACCGGCTGATCCTTGGCTTTTATATCACGGATGAATTTTTCGGGCTTTCGATCGCGCGCCCCGGTTACTTAAATCCCTTCTATACTTATGGGATGATCACACTCGGCGGACCGGCATGGGCACTCGGAACTCTGCTCGGATGTATCATGGGAAATGTGCTTCCGGTCAGCATCGTAAACGCGTTGAGTGTCGGACTGTATGGTATGTTCCTTGCCATCATCATACCGCCGGCAAGAAAGAACAGGGTGATCGCAGGACTCGTCGTCATCTCCATGGCTGCCAGCTATCTTTTTGAAAAGCTTCCGGTCGTGCGTGACATTTCATCCGGTATCCGCATCATACTGCTTACCATTCTGATCGCGGGCGCAGCCGCAGTACTTTTCCCGATCAAGGAGGAATCTGAACATGAACGCTAAAATATATCTCTACATCGGTATCATGGCACTTGTGACCTATCTGATCCGGGTGCTTCCACTGACACTGATCCGAAAAGAAATAAAAAACAGGATAACACGCTCCTTTTTGTACTATGTCCCATATGTCACGCTTGCAGTCATGACATTCCCTGCTATTTTGAGCGCCACCGGAAGTATTTACTCCGCATGGGCAGCGCTTATTGTGGGTGTCCTGCTCGCATTTAAGGGACGCAGCCTGTTTCAGGTCGCTGTATTCTCCTGTATCGTTGTATTCGTTTTAGAATTGTTTATCTGCTGATTCGATCAGCATTTATTTTCCTGTTCGATCACCGGAATGAGACCGTCCAAAGACTTTGCCACCGCAAAAAGCTCTTTTTTCAGTGTCTCGTCCGGTTCGGTGAGATCCGGTACCATAACCGTCTTTAATCCGGCATCGAGTGCCGCCCGAATCCCATTCGGGGAATCTTCCACGCCCATGCAGTCGCAGGGCTTTTCTTTTATCTTTTCACAGGCATACAGATAAATGTCCGGCTTTGGCTTGCCATTTGGCACCATGGTCGCACAGACAATATGATCGAACTTGTCGTAAATTCCGATCTCTTTTAAGTAACGCGATGCGCGTTCCTCATCTGTCGCGGTTGCCACCGCGGTCTTTATGCCGTGCGCACGCAAAAAATCAAGCAGGGTATCCACACCCGGCTTTTTTTCGATCCCCTGCTCTTTTAAGACCTGATTCATCAGTTCCTTCCTGCGGTTTCTGACTTTCTCATAATCAAATTCTTTGCCAAACCGCTCCTGTAACAGAGGTCCCGCGTATTTCGCCGCAAGACTGCGCAGTTCAAGTCCGCTTTCTCTTGTAAATGGAAAGCCCGCTTCTCTTGCTGCCTGACACCAGCAGCGCACCAGATGTTTCTCTGTATCGATCAGCACGCCGTCCATATCAAATATAACTGCTTTTATCATTTTTCTTTTTCCCTTTGATCGTGAAAATATTTGATCACGTCTTTTCTTGTAATGATCCCCATAAAGCTGCCCCTGTCATCTACGACCGGGACAAAGTTCTGATCCATGACACGGAGCAAAAGCTCGTCCATCGTCTCATCGATCTTGACCGGCATATTAAAGCCGCTCCGCATGATGTCCGTGATCCGGTATGCCTCCTGGTCATGCATATCTGCTGTTCCATGCGCTAACATATGCCAGAGAAAATCCCCCTCACTGACAGTTCCTACATATCCACCGTCACGATCAATGACCGGGATCGCTGTATAACCATGCATATGCATCTTTTCGAGCCCCTGGCGGATCGTATTGTCATTGTATATATACGCGACCTCACTTTTTGGCCGCAGCAACATTACTATGTTCATTGCCTCATCCCTTAACCCTGTTTTTCCTATTCTGCTTTGTCATACTGCATGACAAGCGCTTCAATGGCAAGATCGATCGTCCGGTCTGCTGTCATATCGTCAAAGCAGACTTCCAGATTCTGGTTTTTGATCCGGTTTAAAACCTCAAGTGCCTTACTGATCTCTGTCTTTTTCATGGCGTTTTCCCCGCTTTCTTATTTTTCCTCTTCCGGCAGGATAATCTTGTTTTGCATTTCCTTATCCATACCCTGTATGATCTCTACCGCTTCTTTGCGATGCGCCGGATGCGTCAGTACTACACAGACTTCCTTTGCGCCGTGATATCTGCTCCGTTTCAGAAACGGTACCTCATCCCACCGTTCCGCATAGGGCACTCTGTGGCGTATCAGTAAAAACATCACTTTTTCCTTTACTTTTACGTCTGTGATCCTGCACAGTTCAATGTCTTCTACACGTTCCATAATTCATAACCTCCAACATAAATACTATACTACGAAACAGGCTAAAAATCAAATTGAACAAAGCCGCGTAATCTCTTATAATAGACTTAAAAAAATGAGGCTTTAAATAAGGAGGCACTATGAAATTTATCTCTTGGAATGTAAATGGTCTGCGCGCATGCACCGGAAAAGGTTTTCTTGATTTCTTCCATGCGATCGATGCGGACATCTTCTGTTTACAGGAAACAAAACTGCAGGAGGGTCAGATCTCCCTTGACCTGCCCGGATATCACCAGTACTGGAATTACGCCGAAAAGAAAGGCTATTCCGGCACTGCCATATTTGCGAAAGAAGAACCCCTGTCCGTCCGCTACGGCATAGGGGTCGTTCTGCACGATACCGAGGGGCGTGTGATCACCCTCGAATACCCGTCGTTTTATTTTATCACCTGCTATACACCAAACTCCCAGAGCGAGTTAAAACGGCTTTCGTACCGTATGCAGTGGGAAGATGATTTTCTTTCCTATCTGAAAACTCTCGAAAAAGAAAAGCCGGTCATCCTCTGCGGCGATCTGAATGTCGCGCATCGGGAGATCGACTTGAAAAACCCAAAGACCAACCGGAAAAACGCCGGCTTCACCGATGAAGAACGCGCAAAATTCTCTGCGCTTTTAGACAGCGGTTTCACCGATACGTTCCGCCATTTTTATCCGGACGCGGAAGGCATTTATTCCTGGTGGTCCTACCGGTTTAAGGCAAGGGAGAAAAATGCCGGATGGCGGATCGACTACTTCCTTACCTCAAAGTGCCTGGATCCGCACTTAAAGGACGCGAAGATCTTAACCGACATCACCGGCTCTGACCACTGCCCGGTAGAACTTGATTTCGATCCGTCCTAAGACAGACGCTACAGATATTTTTCTTCAAAATCGATCGCGCGCATCGGCCGGTTAAAATAGAATCCCTGGATATACTGCACCTTCATCTGGCGCAGCTTGTCCAGCTGTTCATCTTTTTCCACGCCTTCCACGCACATGCGCACACCGATCGTATCCGCAAGCTCGGAGACCATCTTGACAAACACTTCCGAGTAATCGTCTTTTCCGATATCCACGACAAAGCAGCGGTCGATCTTGATCACGTCGATCGGCAGTTCCCTGATGTGGTTAAGGGACGAGTAGCCGGTTCCGAAATCATCCAACGCCACCCAGACACCCAGCTGCTTGATCTGCGCGAGCACACGCTTCATGCGCGCCATATCATTGATCGCAAGGCTCTCCGTCACTTCAAGCGTCAGATTGGTCGGTTTTAATTTTGTCTCCTTTAACACACGGCGGATGCGGTCAACCATGTCATTCTGTAACAGCTGGACGACCGAAAGATTCACGTTGATACGATATTCCGGATGTCCCATGTCGTTCCAGTATTTGCAGCGTTTGCATGCCTCCTCCAGAATGAAATCCCCGATCGGATTGATCAGGCCGAGATACTCGGCAAGCGGGATAAATTCGGAAGGTGAGACAAATCCCATCTTCTGGGAATTCCATCGGATCAGCGCCTCCGCGCCGGAACACGGATCCCCGGGCTTTGAGATATCCACGACCGGCTGATAATACACCTCAAACTCCTTGCAGGAATCCAGCGCCGCGTCATGCATATTTTTTTCAAGCTCCAGCCGCTTAAAGGAGGTGGATTCCACATGGTCATCATAATATTCCACGCGGTTCTTTCCGCTCTTTTTCGCCTCATAGAGCGCAATATCCGCCTTTTTGATCAGCTCCTGAACGGTATCTCCGTCCTTCGGAAAACGCACAACACCCATACTCATGGAGCAGTAATAATCGGCTCCCTTTAAAAACCACGGTTTGGTAAAGATCGCCTGGATATCCCTGAGGATCCGGTTTAACATGCTGAAATGATAATGTGAAACGATGATGATGAACTCATCGCCGCCCATCCGGTAGCAGGTCGTCTCGATTCCGGAAACATGCTGCAGACTGTGTGAGATCGCCTTTAAGAGCACGTCGCCGTACTGATGACCGAGTCCGTCGTTGATATGCTTAAAGTCATCAAGGTCAATGTAGAGCAGCGCGCCCTGTCCGCCTGCATCTTTGGTTCTTTTGATATATTCGGTCAGATCCTGTTCACAGCGCATACGGTTGTAAAGCCCTGTTAAGAAATCATTGTTTGCCTGACGCTCGATCTTCTGCTGATATATCTTTTTATCTGTCACATCATAGATCGTACAAAGCATGACCGATCTGCCGTTGACCCAGTGGATCTGTGTGTAACAGATGTCATAGTAGCTGTTCTCAAGATCCGAATACACTTCCATGCTCTTTCCCTGCGGTCTTCCGGTATACTGTTCCTCTAAGAGCAGTTCAAATTCTGCCACGTCTTTTTCTGATTTGAACATCTCATGAAACTGCTGGTTGGTATAAAGTATCTTTCGCGTGATCAGATCTTTTACACAGATCCCGCATCCCACATTTTCCAGGATCGCCTCCAAGGACATGTAGGAGCTTGCCAGGGAATTGCTCGCGACCCGTCTCGCCAAAATGCTCTGCAGAACCTGCTTTGCGTCATGGATAAATTTGATCTCAGCAGATTCCCATACCCGCTCTTTTTCGGTCTCGTAAAAGCAAAGGTACATTCCGGTCTCTGCATGCACCTCGATCGGGATTGTCATGGCTGCCTTCGCGCCCATCTTTTCAAACACTTCCACAAAACGGGACGGAAGCGGTGTGTCGGAAGATATCACAAACGGTTTGTCCGTGAGAAACGGGATCTTCGCAACCGGAATCTTCTGCACGAGATCCTGATGGGACGGAAGCCCCTGCGCCGTCCACTCACAAATCATATCCGCCGTTCCCTGATCCGGGTTGACTTTGAGCAGGCAGGCATTTCCGATCTGTAAGAATTCACACACCTCTCTTAAAATGCTCTTCGCGGTCTCCGTAAATTCCCGCTCGCTCACGATCTCCTGCACGATCGCGGACATTGCCTCATTCCGCTTTAACTCCGCTTCCGCGCGCTCTTTCTCCTCAATACTCTTAACCGATGCCTCCTGCGCGAACGCCTCATCGATCTTTGCTGCGAAATACTGTCTCGAAAGCGTGGTGAGAAAACGCATGGATTTGTAGAAATGATCCGCGGATGTAGTTCCCATGGTCTTTGGCATATCTTCCGGGATTTCCCCGATGTCACTGAGTACCGCAAACACGATCCAGACTGCGATCGGTTTTCCGCCCATCCGGATCACCGCACCACACAGTTTGATGTTTTCCTCCGCAAGCGGTTCCTCGATCATATCCTCCACTTCCGTGGCATAAAGCCGCTCTAACAGCTCCCTGTACAGTTCCTCCGGTACTCTTCCTTTGATAAAAGCCTTTTCTTCCTCCGTACCATACAGTTCCCCGATCGTCCTTTTTTGGCTGTCCAGACACATCGTGTAAAGATCATTCGCCTCACAGAACCGCTCCTGCATTTCTTTTGTCAGCTGCAGATCGATCAGCCGTTCTTCCGGCACAATACTGCGTTCCATCACAACTCACCTCCCTTATATCCGATCACAAATACATAATATCCGTCTTTTTTCCGCATGCAGTACTCCTGTAAGAGCTTATAACTGCCATCCAGACGAAGCTGCTTTTTTATAAATCCGATCTCATTGGAATATAAAATAAGCACTGCTTCCCGCTCAAGATGCTCTTTTGCCTTCGCAAAAAAGCGCGCGTAAAACGCATCCTGTTCTTCTTTGGTCTTTTTTCCACGCGGCGGCATGTCCGTAATGATCTCGTCAAATTTATAATCATGCGTGAAATCGAAAAAGTCACGGTTGATATACCAGATGCGGTCCCCCGCGTTCTGTGTGTTCTCTCTCGCTTTCGCGATCGCCTCTCCAAACAGATCGATTCCGTACATCTCCCTTGCCGGTACCAGTTTGTTCCGTTCGATCAGCATCGTGCCGACTCCGCAGAACGGATCCATAATCTGCGCGTCCTCTTTTAAATAAGGCTTGACCAGCTGCATGATCAGCGCCGCCTGTGCGGGATGGATCGATGCCGCAATGCTCATCTTCCGGTAAGCAAACCGCTTCATCGGGATCGTCTGAAGTTTCACACACGGGAAAAATCTGCCGCTCCTGGTCTGGATCAGGCGGAGTTCCACCTCATAATCCGTTGCGGAGTTTATGAGCTGCCGGTCCGTCTTTTCCTCGATCACTGCTGCCACCTTCTTGACAAACGCTGTTTTTTCATCCGGTGACATCGTGCTGCGCACTTCGATACGGAAGAAAAACGGTGCTCCGCTGTCGTGGCATTCGAATAGCAACGGAAGCAATCCAGAGTCCGCAAGGATCTCTCCGGCTTCTTTCGCATCCGTACCGATCTCTCTTTTATGCGGTACGACAAAAAGCAGTTCCCGGTATGTGCGGATCGAAAGCAGAGGTTTCAAATCCCGCGTTGCCACAAGCACACCGAGCGGATGTGGCTTCGTCTTTCCGCATACTACCTGTCTTGCCGTCACATCATAGAAATCTTTTCCGGTCGTAAGGATCACGACATTTTCCCTGTCATACCCGGTAAACATATGCTTTTTTCTCTCTCCATACTTCGCCAGGATCCTGTCCAGTTCCTTGAGTTGGGCGTTCACATGCTTTTTGTCTTCCTCTCTGGGGCTGCACTCACCCAGTTCCCGGTAAATATGCTTTAATTCTTCAATAATTCCGCCTGCGTCAAGCTTTCCGATCGCGGAAAGATAGGAACTTTTTACAAATTTTTTTTCTTCCTTTTCATACGCCTCATATAACGGTTTTAATGCCTCCTGTGCGCCCAGATCGCCAAGCACCAGCGCCGCGTTTTTCCGTTCTTTCGGATCTTCCGCAGAAAGCAGCCCTATAAACACCGACGTATCCGCCTGTTCCGGCACTGCCTCCTCTTTCATGCACTGGCGGAACTTCGACAGGTTCTGCCGCACATCTTCCCCGTTTTTTATTGCTTCATATACCGCTTCTATCATAAATTTTCCTTTTCGTTCTTTTGTCTTATCTGTTTCCATTATTTTACTTGATTCCCATTTATTTATCAAGACGTTTCCAGCTCACTCTTAAACTGCTCCCACGCCTCCGGGTGCTCCACATAATACTTCGGACACAGCTTTCCGGTCACATCATAATGCCGGATCACCTGATCCGCCGAAAGCCCGTAACGCCGGCAGAGCCAGGACGTAAGCGTCACAAGCGACTGGTACGTCTCCGTCCGGAACTGCCCGGTCTCATCCGGGATACAGCATTCGATCGAGATCGTATCGTCATTTCTGTCATTCGACGCATAAGAGATCTCATTGCATGGGATACACTGTACGATCTCACCGTCCAACCCGATGATGAAATGACTGCTCGCGTGTGTCTCGCCGGAATCTTTTAACCCTTCAAAGTAATCACGGTTCTGACGCGCGCTGCTCCCCGGATTTGCCGTATAGTGGATCACGATCCCCCGGATCGTCCCGATCGGCGTTCCCGGTCTCGAATACGGATTGACCGTCAAAAGTTCCACATCAAGCGGCGGTCTCCCATCGGCATCCTCCATTGCCGTCTGTGTCGCAGCCGTCCTTTTTTCCCTCTGCCAGATCAGCACCCCAGTCAGACACAGCCCGGTCACAAGAAGTACGGTCAGCACACGGGCGAGCGCCTGTTCTTTTTTGCGTCTGTTTCTTCTTTTGCTCTTTTTCATTGTTACCTTTCTATCCCGTCCCTGCCTGTGATGCCCTGGTCAAACGGATGCTTTTCTTTTCGTATCTCCGAGTCATAGTCGCTGCGTTCCCTTAACGCCGCAGAAGGATTTCTGCCGGTCAGGACTACCTCCAGTCCATCCGGTCTGTGATCTAAAAAGGAAAGAAGCTCCTCCTCTTTTATCATCCCACTGCTGCACGCCCCGATGGCTTCGTCTAAGACTAACAGGTCATAATGCTCTTTTTTTACCAGTTGTCCGATCTCTCTTAGATAATTCGTATAATAGGCTGCCGCCGCTTTTTTTTCTTCCTCTGTCATCCTGAACGTAAAGCCGAATTTTTCTGTCGCGGAAAACACGGTGATCTGCGGGATCTTTTTTAACACCGGGATCTCCCTGGAAGTCCCGTCCTTTAAAAACTGGGTAAACAGCACGCTCCCGCCATTTCCGGCACACCGGACGCTGAGTCCGACCGCCGCTGTCGTTTTTCCCTTTCCATCCCCTTCATACAGATGTATCAGTCCGTACATAGTTTTCCTCCACTTTTTTTCTATTATTTATTATACCCGCTTTTTACCTGCCGGAAAAGGAAAAAATACCGGACTTTATTCTTCCGGTATTTCCTGAGTCTGTATCATATAATCTTCGGTCGGCGCATTATAATAGATGACCATGTCCTGCGTCGGATATGTCATGCCAAGTTTTCTCGCTTCCTGTTCGATCCACGCGTAATCTGCCGCGTCCATCATGCGCTTTTTCGCGTCTGTGTTCTCACTCACGATATTGTTTAACTCTGACTGGAGACCTGCCACATGGAGCGCCTGACTGCGCACCCGCATCTCCAGAAAGACCATCGACATGCAGAGTCCGATCATAACAAGTAAGACGGCGATATTTGCCGCTGTCTTGTATTTGTGTCTGCGCAGTTCTTTGCGTTTTTGTATCTCTTCGTATTTTCTTTTGTTTTCCTGCTCTATTTTATCATAATAGTAATCAATGCACCGTTCCGCAACGGTGGTTGCCATATCAGTCTGCATCTTTTTTTAAGCCTTTTCTCACCTGGCGCGCCAGCCATTCGGTATCCTCCGGTCTGCCTGCCGCGACAACCCGAAGCATCTGTTCCTCACTTTTATATTCCCAGGCGATCTCCGGCCATCCTCCCCTTTTCTCATCGATCTGCTTTCGCAGCTTTTTTACGATATTTTTCCACAACTCTTCTGTTTTACAGGGGATATCCAAAATCCTGCATTCCATTTCCTGTGGTCGCTGTGACCCATGCAAAAAATCCGACACCAGCTCATCCAAAAGCTCCGTAAGCGGCTCTGTGACATCCGCTTCCCGGAACAGGGATTCGATATCCTGTTGTGTGAAACGCCACTGGACTCCGACTTTCTTTCCGTGCAGGGTGCCCTCTTTTAAATAATTCCGAATCGTCCGGTCTGTCAGTCCGGTCAGCGCCGCCACATCCGCAACTGTGTACCACTTCTGTTCCAGCATACCGGCATCCTCCTTTATAGATTTCATTATATTTCATTTGTTTTCCTATGTAAACCTATATTTTACAAATTTTACACGTTTTTTATTTTATTTTCCTTATTTTTCATATATTTTCCTATTGCATTTCATTTCCGGCCAGCAGCCGTCAGGAAAGAATTTCCTATGATTCAAAAAAGGCTGCCCCTGCGGTTTTCACCACAGGAACAGCCTTTTGCTTTTGTTCTATGCTTTTAAGTTTAACAGGCTTCGTATTTTTGTCGGCGTTGTGACTTCCGTCGTCATCACATATTTCTGCACCCCGACCAGATAAGCCTCATCCGGGCTTCCTTCGTCTATGGGATCACAGGGCACCTCGTCTAAGGCACCGTCACCTGCCTGCGTTACCGGAACTAACACCCGCTTTAAGACCAGTTTTCTTTTGCGGATCGCTTCCCGTTCCTCTCTTCTTTGCTTCTGTTCTTCTTTTTTTCTTTTTTTCTCCGCGATCTCATCCGCTTTCTTCTGGTTTTGCTCTAAGATATCGCTGATATGGTTGCGTGCCCGGCTCATGCAGTCCGAGACGATCTCCTCACTCAGTGCCGCAAGAAGATCATTTGCCGCAGTGCGCGCCTCTTCCATGGACGTTTCCTTCTCCATTGCGGTCGTAAGGATATGCACTGCCTGCTTTTGTCCTTCTTCTTTTTTCCGTGCGGTCTCCTCTAACTGTTCCTTCCGCCTGCGGAGCGCGTTCTGATCTGCCAGCATTGCTGTCGCTCCGATCTTTTTTCCATCTACTGTCATAGCTCTGCCTCCCGGAAAATTCAAATTTATCTTCTGGTATTTATATCGGCAGGAACCGTGACTTTCTAAAGCCGGATCTTTGGTTTCTTAAATCGCGCGGGTCTCATGCGCAAGCCATCTGGTTTCTTTCTCATCCAGATAAGGGCTGATCTTTTCAAAGACCTCTGCATGATATGCGTTTAAGCGCGCTCTTTCCTTTTCTGTCATAAGGGACGGATCTACCGCGTCAAGATCAAACGGCACAAAGGTGAGCGGTTTGAACTGTAAAAATTCACCGTATTCATTTTCCATGTATTTCTCGCACACGATCAGATTTTCCAGGCGGATGCCGTATTTTCCTTCCAGATAGAGACCCGGTTCGTCCGATGTGATCATGCCCGCCTCAAATGCTGCGCTCTCGTTGCGCTCCGGAACCTGTTTCCAGCGGAATCCGTTCGGTGCTTCATGTACATTCAGATAATAGCCGACGCCATGTCCGGTGCCGTGGTTGTAATCGAGTCCCATCTCCCAGAGTGCTTCCCTCGCAAGATAATCAAAGTTGATCCCAAGGCAGCCCTTCCGGAATTTTGCGGAAACAAGATTCAGATTTCCTTTTAATACCGCGGTAAAATGCTTTTTCATCTCATCCGTGATATTTCCAAGCGCAACGGTTCTTGTGATATCGGTCGTTCCCTCGAGGTACTGTCCGCCGGTATCCAGAAGTAAGAAGCTGTCCGCTTTGATCTCCTTGTCTGTTTCCGGTGTCGCGGAATAATGCACGATCGCCCCGTGCTCCGCATATGCCGCGATCGGGCCAAAGCTCTGTCCCCTGTAATTTTCTCCCATCTGACGGAACTCATCTAATTTTTCCGCAACGGAGATCTCGGTCATCGGGATCTTTCCGACATTCGTCTTGATCCAGTGCAGGAATCTGCACACCGCCACACCGTCTTTGATGTGCACTTTTCTTTCATTCTCCACCTCGACCGGTGTCTTGACTGCTTTCATAAGGACGGTCGGACACGGTCTGTCCAAAACCGGCACTTCCGCCGGGATATTGCTTACGATCGCGAAATTGGCCTTGGAAGCGTCAAGCAGTACGGTGTGCTTTTTATTGATCTTTTTCATATCCTCGTACATCTGATCGTAAGGATAGAAAGATACTCCTGCCGCCTCCAGTGCCTCGCGCACCGTGTCATCCAGAACCTTTTCATTGATGTAAAGGCGGATCTCCGTTCCGCCAAGCACCAGATAGGAGAGCACGACCGGATTATACGCCACGTCATTGCCACGGATATTTAAAAGCCATGCGATATCATCGAGCGATGACAGGACAAAGAGATCCGCGCCCTGTTCTTCCATCACTTCCCGCACTCTTCTTATGCGTTCTTCTCTTGACTCGCCGGTGTATTGTTCATCCAGCAGCGTGACCGGTTCCGCAGAAAGCGCCGGTCTGTCCTTCCATACAAGATCGACCAGATCCTGCTCATAGACAACGCCCGCTCCCTTCTCTTCCAGATCTCTTTTTAACGCAAATGCCTCTTTTGCATTGACCGTGCGCCCGTCAAAGCCTAACGTCTGTCCTTCTTTTAATTTATCTACCAAAAACGCGTGTACGGTAGGGACTCCCGGTTCTCCCATCTTAAAAAGATCGATCCCGCTTCCCGCAAGCTGCTCGCCCGCCTGTAAAAAGTATCTTCCGTCCGTCCAGAGCCCTGCCATATCCTGTGTCACCACAAGCGTGCCCGCAGATCCGGTAAACCCGGACATATAAGCTCTGCATTTGAAATGATCGCCCACATACTCCGATCCGTGAAAATCATCGGTCACGATCATATACGCATCGATGTTATGCGCTTTCATCTGTTTTCTTAATTCTGTAATAGTTTCCTTTGCCACGATATGCACCTTCCTCTTTATCTTTCTATATCGTAATTGATCTTTTTATAAAACAGCTTTCGTATATCCTCGTGGGTATATGCTTCCGCCATCACCCACATCATCTTGGTAACGATTGCTTCGATCGTCATGTCGTAGGCCTCTAAAATCCGTGGATTCTGTTTGAATGTCCGTCCCACTTCATAAATATCAAGATTGCTTCCCTCCATCGGCACCTGCGTTGTGATAACGACCTCGGTTCCGGCATCGATGAGCTCCGCGATCTTCTCTTTGTATTTCATGGATTCCAGACTCGGGATTCCGCCTACTCCGAACCCTTCTATTATAACCGCATCATAACGATTTTTCAAATAGTCCAAAATCCCGGCATCCATGCCCGGTACCAGCTTTAACACGAAAATATTCTCATTTAACCGGTCGTAAAATTTTACCGGTTCGTCTCCCTGCTCTTCAATGTAATGGAACACCTTGTTGTCGCGTATCACTGCCTTGTGCGGGAAATTCACACTGGAAAACGCGTTGAAGCTCTTGCTGCGCACCTTTCTTCCCCGCGTGCCCGCGATCACTTCCCCGTCAAACACAAAGCTGACGTTTGTGGACACGTCCGATGTTGCGTACAGGATACTCTGTATCACATTGCTCTTTGCATCTGTAATGTCCTCATTGATCGGTTTCTGCGCGCCGGTCAGCACGATCGGTTTCCTGCTGTTCTGGATCAGATAGGAAAGCGCCGCCGCGGTATACGCCATCGTATCCGTGCCATGCAGCACCACAAATCCATCGTATCTGTCGTACTCCTTATGGATGGTGTCCGCGATCGCGATCCAGTTTTCCGGCTGCATATTCGTACTGTCCAGATTCATGAGCTGAACCGCGTGCAGACAGCACATTTCACGGATCTTTGGCACATAATTTAAAAAATCTTCCATCTCGATCTGCGGCATGAGCCCTTTTTCCGTAGAACGACAGGCGATCGTTCCTCCGGTCGCAATGACTAATATCTGTTTCATAGGTGTATCCTTTCCCAAAAAATACCGCTGTATTCCATTGTATTATCCCTTTTTCTGTTATATATTATCTAAGTATGAGATACCGGTTCTATCCGTATCTTCAATCTTTTACATTATATAAACAGAAAAGAGGTTTTTCAATGGATACCGAAAAGTATTTCGATTATATTTTATCTGAGACGCAAAAGATCCTCGCGATCGACAGTCCGTCCGGTTTTACCAGAAATGTTGCCGACTATGTACTCTCCGCTTACCGTGCGCTCGGCTATGAGCCGGTACAGACGGTAAAGGGCGGCGTGTTCTGTGAGATCGGCGGTGCCGACACGAAGGATGCCCTGCTCATGGAAGCGCATATTGACACCTTAGGCGCCATGGTCTCTGAGATCCGCCCGAACGGTTATCTCGCGCTCTCCCCGATCGGCGGCATGAACGCGAACAATGCCGAGGCGGAAAACTGCACGGTCTACACGAGAGACGGCAGAACCTACACCGGCACTTTCCAGTTACAGAACGCCTCCATCCATGTCAACGGGGATTACGACTCCACAAAAAGGACTTACGAAAACATGGAAGTGGTGCTCGATGAAATGGTCTCCTCCAAAGAGGACACCCTTGCGCTTGGTATTCTGCCGGGTGATATCGTCTGCTTTGATCCGCGCACGACATACACCAAGAGCGGCTACATCAAGAGCCGTTTTCTGGATGACAAGTTGAGTGTCGGCATTCTGCTCGGATTTGCCAAATATGTGAAAGAAGAACAGATCGCGCTTCCAAGAAAAGTATATCAGCACATTACGGTCTATGAGGAAGTCGGACACGGCGGTGCCGCTTCGATCCCATCCGATGTCACCGAAGTTCTTTCCGTAGATATGGGCTGTGTCGGCGACGGTCTTACCTGCCGTGAGCACCAGGTGTCGATCTGCGCAAAGGACAGCAGAGGGCCTTATAACTATGACGTTGTGTCAGGTCTGATCGCCGCCGCAAAACGCAAAAATCTGGACTTTGCCGTTGACATTTATCCGCATTACGGCTCCGATGCCGACGTGGCGCTCACCGCGGGCTACGATGTAAAACACGGGCTCATCGGCTCCGGTGTCTATGCATCCCACGGCTATGAACGCAGCCACAAGGACGGCGTGATAAACACCTTCTTACTGCTGACCGAATATCTGAAATAAGGCTTTAAAAAAGGCTGCTGCCCTGCGACCTTACGGTCGCAAAGGCAGCAGCCTTTTTGTTTTACATCAAATCACTGCTTACACTGCAATTATTCGATGGTTGCATACATAAAGTATTTGGTACCGAATTTTGTATTGTAGATGCCGGTTACATTTGTCTTGCACATATAATCGTCATTGTAGAAGTAGATCGGTACTGCAGCCCAGGTATCCATGAGCATATCTTCTGCCTGATGTAACATCTGTACACGGGCAGTGTTATCTGTTGTTGTTCTGATCTCGCTGATTAAGTTGTCATATGCTGTCCAGTCCGGTGTTGCGCTGTTTTCCGGGTTCTTTCCTAACTGCGCATCATTGTTTCCGGAATCAGAAGTGAAAATCTCAAGCATGTTGATCGGGTCATCGTAATCTGCGATCCATCCTTCACGCGCAATAGAGAATGCACCTGCTTTACGATCATTTAAGAATGTATCCCACTCTTCTGTCTTAATGGTTACATCAACACCGATGGAAGACCAGTCAGACTGGATTGCTTCTGCAATTGCCTGATGTGCTGTGTTTTCATTGATCAGATATTCTACAGAGATCGGGTTCTCATCACTTAAAGTTCCGTCATCGTTGAACTTGTAACCGATGCTTTCCAGTAATTCTGTCGCTTCTGCTTTTGCAGCATCGAAATCATATTCTGCTGTGTAGTATCCATGAGAATCCGCATCCGGATAATCATAATCATCTTCACGGAAGATTCCGCCGTTACCATCAGACATTCCGTCCGGAACGAACGCGGTAGCAACCTTCTGTCCGGTCTGACCGATGTTCTCTGCAATGTAGCCACGGTCGATCAGGATGCCAAGTGCGTGACGTAAAGTCGCTGCGTCTTCTGCAGACATTCCGTCAAACATCTTGTCGTTTACGTTGAATGCGATATAGTAGTTTCCTAACTGATCATCAACATGGAAATCAGCGTTGTTGATCACAGATGCAACTTCATCACTCGGAATGCTGTCGATGAAGTCAAGGTCTCCTGCGTTGTAAGCGGAGAATGTAGCAGTATCATCTGCGGATAACATGAACTCAAGTTTTTCTACTTTTACATTATCTGCATCGTAGAAGTACGGGTTCTTTTCATATACCATGGATTCATTGTGTTTCCAGGATGTGCACACATACGCACCGTTGGATACGAATCCAGCTTCAGAGCACCATGCGCCCGGGTTTGTTCCGTCTGCGTTTGCTGCTTCTACTGCTGCCTGCGGTACCGGCATAAATACAGGGAATGCGCAAAGCTGCAGGAAATATGGGCACGGAGCAGCAAGAACTGCTGTTAAAGTATTTCCGTCTGCTTTTACATTGATGGTGTCACCATCTTTTGCAAATACATCGAACAGATAAGAATAATCTGCTGCAGTCTGAGGATCTGCTGCTCTCTTCCAGGAATATTCAAAATCTGCTGCGGTCAGATCAGAGCCATCGCTCCATTTCAGACCATCTTTTAAAGTAAAGGTGTAAGTAAGTCCGTCATCACTTACGGTATAGTCAGATACCAGAGCCGGGACCGGATTGCTGTCCTTGTCAAAGGTAAACAGACCTACAAAGCTGTTTGCTGCCAAAGCTGCGCCATCAACGGTTGTATTTAATGCCGGATCCAGTTTGTCCGGTTCACTCGCAAGGTTGATGCGAAGGGTAGAGCCGTCGGAAGTAGATACAGAACCTTCTGTAGACGCTTCGGTAGACGCTGTACCTGTGGTGCTGTTGCTGCTTGCAGATGAACCACAGCCTGCGAACATGCTGGTAGCCATTGCTGCAATTAACATTGCTGATACAATTTTCTTCTTCATAATATTCCTCCTGAAAATATTTATTAATTAAACATACCGTAAGCGGTACGAATAATTCTCTCTCATGTCCTAGCGGTTAAAGCAGGAAACCATATGTCCGTTTCCTCTGTCCGTAAGGGAAGGGCACTCTTTTGCGCACTGCTCGGTCGCGTAACGGCATCTGGTGCGGAACGCACAGCCACTCGGCAGGTTCATCGGACTTGGGACATCTCCCTCTAAGATGATACGCTTGCGCTCTTTTGCCATGTTCGGATCCGGCATCGGGATCGCGCTGAGCAGCGATTCTGTATACGGATGCAGCGGATTTTCATTTAATTCATCCGCGTCCGCGATCTCTACGATCTTACCAAGATACATAACCGCGATACGGTCGGAAATATGATGTACGACCAGAAGGTCATGCGCGATAAAAAGATACGCAACACCTAATTTTTTCTGCAGGTCTTCAAACATATTGATGACCTGTGCCTGGATGGAAACATCCAGCGCGGAAACCGGCTCGTCGCAGACGATGAAGCTCGGATTTACCGCAAGTGCGCGGGCAATTCCGATACGCTGTCTCTGTCCACCGGAAAATTCATGCGCGTAACGTGTCGCATGCTCGGCATTTAAACCAACGAGATCCATCAGTTCGAGGATCTTTTCCCTGCGCTCCGCTTTGGAGCTGTAAAGCTTGTGTACATCCAGTGGCTCTCCGATGATATCTTCTACGGTCATACGCGGATTTAAGGAAGAATACGGATCCTGGAATACCATCTGCATCTCCTTGCGCAGTGACTTGATATTTTTATCGGTCACTTTTTCCCCTTTGAAGATCACATCTCCGCCGGTTGGTTTGTATAACTGGAGTAAGGAACGTCCAACGGTCGTCTTACCGCAGCCGGACTCTCCTACCAGTCCGAGTGTCTCGCCCGGTTTGATCGCGAAAGACACACCGTCTACTGCTTTTAACGGGATCGTCTTTCCAAATCCGGTCTTGATCGGAAAATACTGTTTTAAGTCATTTACTTCTACCAAATATTCATTCTTGTCATTACTGCTCATTGCTGATACCTCCGTTTTCGGCCTCATACTGGGCTTTTACATTCATCCAGCAGCTTGCAAGATGTGTTTCGCCTACGCGAAGTTCTTCTGGTACTGTGTCCAGGCAGATCTTCATTGCTTTGTCACAGCGGGCACAGAACGCACAGCCCTTTGGCATATTTAACAGATTGATCGGTGTACCGCCGATCGGTACAAGCCGTTCTTTCATACGGCTTACGCTCGGAATGGAGCGAAGCAGTCCCTTGGTGTATTCATGACGTGGATCATAGAAGATCGCATCCGCGGTACCACGCTCACAGACACGTCCGCCATACATGACGATGATCTCATCACACATGTCGGCAATCACACCGAGGTCATGTGTAACCATGATGATCGCCATTCCCATCTTCTTCTGCAGTTCCTGCATCAGCTCTAAGATCTGTGCCTGGATCGTTACGTCAAGCGCGGTCGTCGGTTCATCCGCGATCAGGATATCCGGTTCACAGGCAAGCGCCATGGCGATCATCACACGCTGGCGCATACCGCCGGACAACTCGTGCGGATACTGTTTCAGACGTTTTTCCGGCTCATTGACACCGACTAAGGTCAGCATCTCGATCGCGCGCTCCCTTGCCTGTTCTTTGTTACGGTCCGTGTGGAGCAGGATCGCTTCCATCAGCTGGTTTCCAATGGTAAATACCGGATTTAAGCTGGTCATCGGATCCTGGAAGATGATGGAACATTTCTTTCCACGGAATCCCTGCATCTGTTTTTTGTTCCACTTGGTGATATCCTCACCCTTATATAATACTTCACCACTTACGATCTTTCCGGTATCCGCAAGGATCTGCATAATGGAATATGCGGTAACACTCTTTCCGGAACCACTTTCTCCTACGATTCCAAGTGTCTTTCCGGCTTCCAGATTAAAGGAAACGCCGTTTACCGCCTTTACCTCTCCGGAATCTGTAAAAAATGATGTATGTAAATCTTTTACCTGTAATAAATATTCACTCACTGTCCATGCCTCCCTTATTTCTTCAGCTTCGGATCTAATGCATCACGAAGTCCGTCACCTAACAGGTTAAATGCCAACACGATAAGGACGATGGTAACAGCCGGGAAAATCAGTTTGTACGGATAACTGGTCAGCCCATCTCTCGCCGCGTTCGCCAGGGAACCAAGCGACGGCATCGGAGCCTGTACACCAAGACCTAAGAAACTTAAATAGCTCTCGGTAAAGATTGCGGAAGGGATCTGCAATGCTACAGAAATAATGATAACAGAAAGACAGTTCGGCAGGATGTGCGTACGGATGATCCGGGATGCCGGAGTACCGATCGCTCTCGAAGCCAGTACATAATCGTTCTGCTTGATCGTAAGGATCTGTCCACGCACCAGACGCGCCATACTTACCCAGTATAACAGTCCGAATACGATAAACAAAGATAACATATTACTTCCGAGTTTCGCAAAGACCGTTCCCTTGATCGCCGTTCCAAGCGTTTCTCCAAGTACCACGCTAAGCAGGATGACCATTAGAAGATCCGGCAGTGAATATATGATATCAACAATACGCATCATGATCAGATCGACTTTTCCACCCGCGTAACCGGATATGGAGCCGTAGACCACACCGATGATAAGGACGATGATACTTGCGAACAGACCGACACTCAAAGAAACTCTTGTTCCGTAAACCACACGGATAAAGTAGTCACGGCACTGTTCGTCAGTTCCGAAAATGTGCGGGAATACAGTACCGCCTTTTTCGATGTATTTCTGTTCCATCTTTGAATAGGTAAACGGTGCGAGGTTCTTCGCTGTCTTATCTCTCACTCCGTCTACGGTAATGATCTCCGAATAACCGTACGGTACGATCTTCGGTGCGAAAATGATCACAAGAAGGATCAGGATCAGTACGATGATACTTCCCATCGCCAGCGGATTTTTCCGCAGACGTTTCATACTGTCCTTAAAGAAAGTAGTGGACTCACTCATGACATCCTGCTGCTTTTTCTCTTCTTCGGTCGCAAAATCAAATTTACTTAAATCTATCTGTGCGCTGAGCACATTCTTCTTCGGCATTCCGTTCTCGTTAGACATATCCGGGCCTCCTATTCCAAATTAATTCGCGGATCAATGCACTTGTATGCAATGTCGGTAAGCAGGTTCGCAATGACCATGATGATCGCAAGGAACATGGTGGTTGCCATGATCATCGTATAATCACGGTTGTAAATGCTGGTAACGAATTTCTGTCCCAGTCCGCCGATCGTAAAAATATTTTCCACGACCATGGAACCTGTGATGATATACGCGATCTCCGGCCCTACATAGGTAACAACCGGGATCAGGGCATTCCGCAGTGTATGTTTGAAAATAACCTTTGCCTGGGAAACACCTTTGGCACGCGCGGTACGGACATAGTCCTGTCCCAGCGCATCCAGCATACTGGTCTTTGTCAGACGGGTGATATATGCCATCGGATATAACGCCAGTGAGATCACCGGAAGCAGGTAGTTATGTGAGTGTGCGCTCCATACCTGGATCCATCCGAGTTTGATACAGAACAGGTAGAGTAAGAGCGTCGCCAGAACGAAACTCGGCATCGCCGTCATAAGGGTCGTAAAAAATACGATCAGACGATCCGGCCATTTGTTTCTTGTCAGGGCTGCGATACTTCCGAGTACAACACCGAAAATAACGGATATGAGAAGCGCCATGCCACCAAGCTTCGCACTGATCGAAAAACTGGTGGACATTGTCTGCCAGATATCACGTCCGGTCTTGATACTTACCCCCCAGTCACCGTGCAGCAGGTTTCCCATATAAATGAAATACTGTTCCACAATCGGTTTATCCAGGTTGTAACGTTTCTCTAATACTGCCTTTACCTCCGGGCTCGTTGCCTTTTCTGTGTCAAATGGTCCGCCCGGAATCGCATTCATGGCAAAGAATGTGATTAAGCTGATAATGACCAGCGTAACAATCGCAAGACCAATTCTTTTTATGACATACTTGTTCAAAAAAATCCTCTCCTTAACTTGTAGTATCGTTGTCATCACTGTCCGTCTGACATGTACGTTTGTCTTTTATTTACTTCGGGTAAAAAAAAAGCGCATAGTATAACCTATACACTCCCTTGTGTCATACCTTCCATTCTTATACAATTTCCGCATATCAGGCTTTACAGTCGTGAATGATTTTAAAATGTTTTTTACAATCTGTCAAGGTTATTTTTTGCTTTCGGCATCTTGCATAAACGCCGTTTTTCTCCATTTTTCGCCATTTTTGTGTCGTGTTTTTATTAGTTTTTGCTGCATATATATACACCGTGTTTTTCATGCCCGGCAAGATGTCCGTCTGATGCGTACACCCGTTTTTCCTACCTCTGCACTCGGTTTTTTAGTTTTCGCTGACTTACGCCATTTCAATCAAAACGGAAGAACTGTGTTTTCCTGATTTTTTCAGATTGTTTTTCATTCAAACACAATTCTTCCGCTTTCTCATTGGCTTTTCTTTTTACTTTTATTCACTTTTTCTTCTTATTCTTTTTTTGTTACACTATAATAGGAAGAAACTTATTAAAAAATATTTTGTTTTTATTCCGAAACAAGCGACTGCAGGCTCGCTTTTACATGATCCGCCGTCTCTAAGATCACCTGTGCGGAAGCTGATATCTCTTCGGTGGAAGCTGCCAGATTCTGTGTACGGTCATTGACTGCATGCACGATCTCCATCAGCTTGTCGGCATCCGCAACAATCGAACTGATCGACGCGAGGATCTGCTCCTGGCTCTCACTGCTGCGGTTCGCGGTATTTCTGGAATCCGTAGCAAGATTGTTGATCTCTCCCGCAACAACCGCAAATCCTTTTCCTGCCTCTCCTGCTCTTGCCGCCTCGATACTTGCGTTTAACGCAAGCAGGTTTGTCTGGGACGCAATGGATACGACCTCGGCATTGTTCTTCGAAAGTTCTTCTAACAGCTTTTCGATATCTCCCATCGCGTTGCTCAAGTTCTCGCAGAACCGGAATACTTCCTGCATATCGCCGGAAATTCCCGTACTCTCGTTGGCATTGTTCTCATTTCCCGCAGCCATGTCATCCACAGACTGATACAGGGTCGCGAACTCCTCATTAATCGTGTTGACCGCTTCTAACACCCTCTTACGCCCGTTCTCTACTTCAATCTTTTCCCGCTTTACTTCCTCGGTCAGCTCTTCCGCATGCTCTTTTTCAATCTGCACGATGCTCTTTACATAATGGATGCAGTTTTCTTTCCGGTTAAATCCGTTAAAGATCGCCTCTGCCATCTGTTTACAGGACTGATAACCGCATGCGGAACAGTCGATGGTCTGTTCTTTTTGTGTATTCTTATTCATGGAAGCAAAGATCTCATTTAACTGTGTGGCACTTGGTTTCTCGGAGGTACACTGCGCAGAACGGTCTGTGTACCTGCGCAGATAATCGGAAAGATCCAGGTTCTTAAACTGCTGGTTTAATTTCTTTAAGCGCTGTTTCGGAGAAAGCTTCTTCGCCCACGCGCTCGTGCCTTTATCTTTTTTAACGGATTCCCGGATCTTTAACAGTGCGCACAGCGCGTCATCGGTATTCGCTTTGTCCTCTTCGACCGCGGTACCGCAGATACAGCCGTTTGCACAGTTTAACGCATCGATGAAAAGATACGGGGTCTTGTCCTTCGCAATCTTCTCCCTGTTGCGCTCAAGGTATTCATACATGTGTTTTTCACCCTCGATCTGACGGATAAACACACTTTCACCAAGGAACCAGTATACATTTTCTTTGAGTCCGCCCGGTGTCGGGTAAATGGAACCAAGTCCGTACTCTACCTCATCGGTCGCGTTCTCTCCTGAGATGCCGTGTCTGCGGATATACTGCATCAGATGGTCAAAGGTCACATTATAGGAAATATAACCACCGTTGTTTCCATCCTCGATCTCCATTTTCTTTGCGATACACGGGCTTAAAAACGCGAATTTGTCGGTAATGCCCATCTGCTTTCTGGCATAGATTGCCGCGCACATCATCGGACTCTGTACCGGAAACAGCTTCGGCAGAAGTTCCGGCAGATAACGCTCGATATAACCGACAACCGCCGGACAGGGCTGTGAGATCCCGCCGGTAAATCCATATTTGTCAATATAATTCAAATATCCCCAGGTAGTAATATCCGCTCCGAAGGAAACACTGATCATGCGGTTCACTCCGAGCTTTTTCAGTCCTCCGAGCACCGTACCATATTCCGATGGGTAGTTGGCTTTGAATGCCGGCGCAATCAAAAGTGATATCCGTTCGCCCTTTTTCAAATCTTCAAAAAAGCGCTCTGTATCATCCGCAAATTCTCTTGCGTGGTGCTCACATACATCAAAACAGGCGCCACAGGCAATGCATTTGTCACTATCCACGTCAATTCGGTTTGTTCCGTCCACGACATGTGACACACATGCGCCCATACAACTACAGACGCTGATACACTTATTGCATCCGATACAATTATCATTTGTAAATACAAGTGTGTTTTTCTCTTCTGTCATAAAACTCCCTCGCTCTCTAACTGTCTACTTGTTGTTTTATTGTCTGAATCCATTATATCATAATTGCATAGTTTTTTAAAGTTTTTTCGTACTTTTTCGTTTGTTTTGCACAATTTCGCAAAATGATTCAGATGAAAAAACGCATGTTTTGTTCTGTTCTTTCATATCCTAGTTACTGAGAAATTATTTTTCAGGAACAGTATTCTTATGTGTGGTATTTCAGGTTTTTTTGATGCCTCCGCCGACTTTACGGCAAAGCGGCATCTTTATGAACAGATCTTACAGGATATGAAACAGGCACTCACCCCACGCGGCCCGGATGATTCCGGTGTTTTTCTCACACAGGACTGCGGACTTGCCCACACCAGATTATCAATCATCGATCCGGCGGGCGGGCATCAGCCCATGACGCGGACAATAAAGGACGCGTGCTGTCACATCGTATACAACGGGGAGATCTACAACACCGATGTATTAAAGCGCAGGCTTCTCTCACACGGCTGCGCCCCGAAGACCACGTCCGATACTGAGGTGATGCTGTTATCCTATCTGACATTCGGTGCCGATTTCATCCGGGATGTGGACGGGATCTTCTCACTCGCGATCTACGATGAGAGACACCATTCCCTCACTCTCTTTCGTGATCCGTTCGGTGTCAAGCCATTATTTTACACAATCCAAAACGGAACCTTTCTGTTTTCCTCCGAACCCAAAGGCCTGTTCTGCTTTCCCGGCGTAAAAGCCGTCTTAAAACGGGACGGACTCAATGAGCTTTTAGGGCTCGGCCCCGCACGCAGCCCCGGACACGGGATCTTTTCCGGCTTTTTTGAACTTCCCGCCGGTACACGTCTCTGCGTGACAAAAGCCGGCATCCGAAGCTCCTCTTATTTTTCTTTAAAAAGTCATCCGCACGAAGATTCCTATGAGGAAACGATTGAAAGGACACGTTTTCTTGTCACTGACGCAATCAGACGCCAGATGGTGTCCGATGTCCCGGTCTGCACCTTTTTATCGGGCGGCATCGATTCCAGCCTGGTATCCGCCGTCTGCGCCGCCGAGACAAAGAAAAAGGGGCATACCCTTGCCACCTACTCGTTTGATTTCACCGACAATCACCGTTATTTTCAGGCAAACCGTTTCCAGCCCTCGGAGGATCGCCCCTATGTGGAAAAGATGGCCGCTTTTCTGGGCAGCGAACACCACTTTTTAGAATGTACCAACCAGATACAGGCTGACTATCTGAAAAAATCCGTGGATGCCCATGACTTTCCGTGTATGGCGGATATTGACGCCTCTCTGCTGTATTTCTGCGAACAGGTTTCGGCACACCACAAGGTGGTTCTGACCGGCGAGTGCGCGGATGAGGTGTTCGGCGGTTATCCGTGGTTTCACCGGGAAGAATTCCTCTCCTGCGGTACATTTCCATGGACACCTTCTTTAGCTCCGCGCATGCAGCTTTTAGAGCCGGAACTGCTTCGCACATTGGATATGGAAGCTTATGTAAAACAGGTCTATGACGACGCCATTACCCATGTGGATATCCTGCCGGGCGAAAATGAGACCGAGGCAAACCGGCGGCGCATCGGTTATCTCAACATCCGGTTTTTCATGCAGACGCTGTTAAACCGCATGGACCGCACCAGTATGTCCTGCGGTCTGGAAGCGCGCGTCCCGTTTGCCGACCGCACCTTGGTCGATTATGTTTTTAATATTCCGTGGGAAATGAAAGCAAAGGACGGTGTCGTAAAAAATATCCTGCGCCAGTCCGCAAGGGGACTTCTGCCCGACGAGATCCTGTTCCGCAAAAAAAGCCCTTATCCCAAGACCTATGATCCCGGATACGAAGCGCTCCTAACAGACCGCTTAAAAGACGCGCTCTCGGATCCTGCCTCGCCCCTGCTTCCGCTTTTAAACCGGGAAGCGCTCCGGCTCTTTTTGGAGCATCCGAAGGATTACGGTGCTCCCTGGTACGGTCAGCTTATGGCAGGCCCGCAGATGATCGCGTATCTGCTCCAGCTTGAATATTTTCTCCGCAAATACCATGTTTCGATAGAGCTTTAATCTCTTATTCGGAATCATCGTTTCTGTGCTGTTCTCCCCAGGTACACATGGAGACCAGGATCGGAATCAGCGATTTTCCTCTTTCTGATAAACTGTACTCGACTTTTGGTGGAATCTGAGAATACTCATTTCTGATAATGAGTGAATCGGATTCCATCTCTTTTAATGTGTTGCTCAAAGTTTTATGCGAAATATTTCCAAGACAGCGCTTCAGTTCATTGTAGCGCATGACAGGCTTGTGCCCGGCAAGCCAGTAAATGATGATCAGTTTATATTTGCCATTGATCAAAGATAAGGTATAACCAAAATTCGTATCACAGAGATCCGCTCCCGTATGGCAGCACTCTTTTGTTATCATCTGCTTCGTCATTTCCATTCCTTTCTACGCTTTCCCAAAGGTAAGTATATAACCTTAATGTGCGTACTTTCTTTTTATCTTATCATAATGTATATTAGAAAAAACGGCAATCCTAAATAGGGAGAATAAAAAAGGAGGGACATACCGTGCATTCGATCTTTACTATCGAAAACCTGCGTCCGATCCGAAACGGCATGACGGTTTCCAGAAATTCCGGGCTTTCTTTGGCAAATCCGGTGACCTATTTTTCCATGGGGAACGGCACCTCGATCAGTCAGGAAAGTTATGACCGCATGACCATGTATCTGGGCGCTTATGGCCGTGGACAGTTCATCCTCGGGCAAAAGCAGCATGAGGTTTCCATGGAACCGGGCATGGCGCTCGTTGTTCCGGCTAAAACCTTATGCGGGATGCAGACATCCAATGGACTCATTTACACTGAGATTATTTTAAAAAAGGAGACTACTATGAACCAGAATGTAAAAACAAATGAAGTATTCGCGTTAAAAGATCTGATTTCCTACGAAGAGGGAAGCATTGCCAACATGGACGTGGCAAGCAACGGCAGCATGAAATATGTCTTAATGGCCTTTGATGAAGGCACAGGGCTCGCACCGCACCGCGCACCGGGAAACGCGATCGTCTTCGCGCTGGAAGGAAAAGCAATGATCGGATATGAAGGCAAAGATTATGAGCTCTCTGCCGGTGAGTGCTTCCGCTTTGAAAAAAACGGACTTCACAGCGTAACCGCAAACAGCAGATTTAAAATGGCACTTTTACTGATCCTCGAATAAACTTCTGCTCTGACCAAAAAAAGATCTCCGAATCGCAGTCTTCGCATTCGGAGATCTTTTTTTCATGCGGCTTAAAACTTACCGAAGGAGAAACGCGGACAGATGCGCGCTAACGCAAAAGCACCGGCTGTAACTGTCTGCCCGCGCATGCCGCCTCGATCGTATCCGGGATCCGCCCCACGTCCGAAATCAGGGAGTTTGGCTTCTTTGCCGGGTCATCCTGGCCAAACGGTACAAAGTAAATGTGCTTTACATTATATAACGCCCCGATATTCTTAAAATTCATTCCCATCGCGTCATTGGTGGAGAGTGCGACCACAAGCGGCCTTTCGTTGCGCAGATGGGCTTTCGCCGCCATGAGCACCGGGGTATCGGTGATCCCAAGCGACAGCTTCGCGAGTGTGTTTCCGGTGCAGGGAACGATGATTAAGACGTCAAACAGCTTTTGGGGCCCTGCCGGCTCCGCCTCCGGGATCGTGAAAATCCCTTGTTCCCCGGTGATCTTTTGTACTTCTGCCACAAAATCCGCCGCTTTTCCAAAGCGGGTATCGAGCTTTGCCGCATTTTCCGAAAATACCGGGATCACACGCCAGCCATGCGCTTTTAAATCCCGCAGTGTTTCTTTTATCTTCTCATGTGTGCAAAAAGATCCTGTAATGGCAACACCCACAGTCTTTTTATTTTCTGTTTCCATTCCCTACTCCCCTTTTTTTCTCACATCCATCTCTTTTTCGATCACATCCGCCAGTATCTTCGCCGCTGTCTTCGGCGCGTAACGTGCCGGAAGTCCCGGACACCGTTTTGCGCAGATCCCATATGCTTTGCAGCTTTCCAGATCCACACCGCCGTTCCCGGACGCAAGATCCAAAATACAGACCTCTTTTTTGCATCGTGAAAGCACCTGTCCCGTAAAAAGCGGCTGTGGCACTGTATTTACGATCAGTTCATAGGCTCCGGGATCCGCGTGCGGCCTCCATACGGCACCTGCCGCTTCCACTGCCTGCCTTTTTTGGTCTTCCTTTTCAAATACATCCACGTCCGCCTGACACGCCGCCAGCCGCTCGGCGATCAGGCTTCCGCATCTCCCGAACCCACACACCAGACAGCGGCTTCCACAGAGATTTTCCTTCATGGCGCAGATCGCCTCCGCAAGGATCCCTTCCGCGACGGACACCGCGTTTTTTTCCGCCACCCCGTCCGCTTTCATGTAATCCACGACCGTGATCTTTTTTTCTTTCGCCTGACACGCCACACTCTGCCCGAAATTTGCGCCGAAAACAATCTGCCCCGGCACGAGCTCCTCTTTGATCTTTCCAAAAAAAGTCTCTGTCTCCGGCAGCGGCAGCAAAATGGCATCAAAAAAACCGGCAGAAGCCTCCTCCGCGTTTTTTGCGACATGCCCTCTGTTTTCGAGAATTTCTTTTAAACAGCGCTGTCTCTCATCTTTTCCATAGACAAGGAAACGAAATTGTTTCATCTTTCCATCCTCCTGCCTATATCTTATGCGGATTTCTTCTGCCGGTTCCTGATTTTTCTTTTACTGAATGCCCTTTACTTCATATCCCGCATCGGTCACTGCTTTCTTTAAGACCTCTGCTGTTACGGATTCTTCTGCCTTTACGACCGCGTTTTTATTTTCCAGGCTTACGGAGACTTCCTTTACCCCGTCAATGCCTGCAAGTGCCTTTTCTACGGTTCCTGTGCAGTGTGAGCACATCATTCCTTCAATACTGATCGTTGTTTCTTTCATTCCTTTTTCTTCCTTTCTTATGATCTCTTTTTCTACCGGTTCCGGTTCTGTTTTCGCTTCTGCTTTCCCGGAGAGCTTTACGCCCTTTAAGCGGAGCGCGTTGCTGACCACGCAGATACTGCTTAAGCTCATTGCCGCCGCCCCGAACATCGGATTTAATTTTATGCCAAACGCCGGATAAAGCACGCCTGCCGCAAGCGGGATCCCGATGCTGTTGTAAAAGAATGCCCAGAACAGGTTCTGCTTGATATTGCGGATAACCGCCTTGCTTAAACGGATCGCGCGCACGACATCAAACAGATCGTTTTTCATAAGCACCACATCCGCGCTCTCGATCGCCACATCCGTTCCCGCGCCGATCGCGATACCGACATCGGCACGCGCAAGCGCCGGCGCATCGTTGATGCCATCGCCGACCATGGCAACCGTGTGTCCGCCTTCTTTGAACTGTGCAACCTTCTCTTCTTTCTGTGCCGGAAGCACACCCGCGATGACTTCATCCACGCCGACTTCTTTCTGGATCGCGCGCGCAGTCACTTCATTGTCCCCGGTCAGCATGATCGTTCGGATGCCCGCCTCACGCAGCGCTCCGATCGCATCCCGGCTGGTCGCTTTGACCACATCCGCAACGGCAAGGATACCGATCAGCGTCTTTTCCTTCGCAAATAAGAGCGGTGTCTTTCCCTCGCCCGCGAATGCTTCGATCCTTGCTTTGTGATCTGCCTTAAGCGGGATCCCGTTTTCTTCCATCATCTTTTCGTTTCCGGCGAAATACAGGGTTCCACCCACTTTTCCCCGGACGCCCTTTCCAAAGACTGCCTCAAACTGTTCTACCGGCTGCACGGTGATCTCATTTTCTTCACAGTATTTTACCACAGCCTCCGCAAGCGGATGTTCGCTGCCCTTTTCCAGGCTTCCCGCCACCGCGAGCAGTTCCTGCTCTGACACTTCTCCAAAGAGCTCCACGTCCGTAACGACCGGTCTTCCCTCCGTGATCGTTCCGGTCTTGTCAAGCACTACCGTGTCTACGAGATGCGCCGTCTCAAGCGCCTCACCGGATTTGATCAGAATGCCGTTCTCCGCGCCTGTTCCGGTTCCGACCATGATCGCCACCGGTGTCGCAAGTCCGAGCGCGCACGGGCAGGAAATGACAAGTACCGCGATCGCGCTCGAAAGTGCCGCTTCCACGCCCGTTCCACAAAGCAGCCAGATGATCGCTGTCACAATTGCGATTGAAATGACCACCGGGACAAAGATTCCCGCGATCTTATCCGCCAGTCTTGCAATCGGCGCCTTGCTGGAAGATGCCTCCTCGACCAGCCGGATGATCTGCTCGATCGTAGTGTCCTCTCCGACTTTGGTTGCCCGCGCCCGGATAAATCCGGATTTGTTGATCGATGCGGAGACCAGCTTATCCCCTGCCTTTTTGGATACCGGCATACTCTCTCCGGTGATCGCGGATTCATCGAATGAGGATTCTCCCTCGATCACAACGCCGTCTACGGCAACCGCCTCGCCGGGCTTAATGAGAAAAATGTCACCGAGTACGACATCCGCTGCCGGAATCACGGTCTCTTTTTCATCCCGCACGACCGTCACAGTCTTTGGTGCCAAATTCATAAGTTTCGTGATCGCCTCACTGGTCTTTCCCTTGGATTTGGTCTCCAGATATTTTCCGACCGTAATAAGCGTCAGGATCGTTCCCGCTGATTCAAAGTACAGATCATGACGGTACTGCATGACCACCATCATATCTCCGTGTCCGAGTCCGTATCCGATCCGATAGATCGCGAACACACCGTAAACGATCGCCGCCGTTGCGCCGAGCGCCACCAGCGTATCCATATTCGGTGCCTTTTTCGCCAGCGTCCTAAATCCGTTCTTAAAATATTTCTGGTTTGCGATCAAGATCGGCACTAAAAGCAGGATCTGGGTAAACGCATAGGTAATCGCGTTCTCATCCCCGTAGAGGTACTTCTGCTCAAATACCGGTCCCGCGATGCCGAGCGCTTCGTAAAGCATATGCCCCATGGAAACATACATTAACGGGATCCAGAAGATAATGGATATGATCAGCCGCCTTTTCATCGCAAGCACCGGATCTTTTTGGGTTCCGGTCTCTTTTGTGGCATTTCCTTTCGCCGCGCCGTGCTCCTGCTTGACCGCCGCGCCGTATCCTGCGTCTTCCACCGCTTTTATGATCATGCCGGTGTCTGTGGTCTTCTCATCAAACTCCACCTGCATGCTGTTGGTAAGCAGGTTGACGCTTACTTTTGTCACGCCGTCTACCTTGCTGACACTCTTCTCCACATGGGAGGAGCATGCCGAACAGGACATTCCCGTAACATCAAAATTTTCCTTCATAATCTCCTCTTTTGCTCCTTTCTTCCCTTATTTCATCAGTTTTTTCAACAATTCGCACAATTCATCCACTGCCTCTTCATTTCCTTCTTTAATATCCTCCGAAACACAGGTTTTTATGTGTCTCGCCAGCAGTTCCTTGTTAAAACTGTTTAACGCCGCCTGCACCGCAGACACCTGCGTTAAAATATCCACACAGTAACGGTCGTCATCCACCATCGCGCGGATGCCGCGAACCTGTCCCTCGATTTTATTTAAGCGGGCCATCAGGCTCTTTTTTTCCTGCATCTCCCGATGTTTGTGCTTTACCGCATCATCGTCGCTGCCGCAGCAGTGTTCACATGCCATATCACATCCCCCTTTCATATACCCCCACGGGGTATGCATTATATATAAAACAATCCGGGCGCTTTGTCAAGTACCCGGATCTCTTTTTACAGTTTTTTATGCAAATGCCGCTAAAATTTCCCGTGTGATCTCTTCCGCGCTCTTCTGATCCGTCGCAACGATCACATCCGCCACCGCAAGGTAACGGTCTTTTCGTTTTTCCATCAGCTCACGGATATAGTCCACATTCATGTTACCGTTTAAGATCGGACGGTCTGTGCTGTCCTTCACACGCTCATAGATCGTCTCCGGTGTCGCGGTGAGCAGTACGATCTTTCCGCACTGTTTCATCAGTGCCGCGTTTTCATCACGCATGACCGCTCCGCCGCCACAGGAAATGATGATCCCCTTTTTTTCCGTCAGATCTTTTAACAGCGCGGTCTCCGCGTCACGGAAATATGTCTCTCCTTTTTCCGCAAAAATATCGGAGATTGCCATCCCCTCACGCTCCACAATGAGCGCGTCCATCTCTGCGCGCGGGATATGGAGCTGACGCTCTAACTCTGCCGCAACCGTGCTTTTTCCGGCGCCCATAAAGCCAATCAAAAATATATTTTCTTCCAGTTTTTTCATAATCCTCTCCTACTATGCCATATTTTCATGCAAAAGTGTCAGTACCTGCCGCAGCTCCTTCGCATCCATCTGCCCCGGTGCGGATGCCTTTCCCGCGGTTCCAAAGGTCAGTGCCGAGCCAAAAGCCTCTCCGCTGATACGGCTTATCAATCCCGTCCCCGCCATGGACATGGTGATGATGGGGCCGCTTATCTCTTCCTTGGCTTTCACAGTCGCCAAAAGCAACGTCAGTACATCCGCTTTCTTTTCCGGCATCACCGCGATCTTCGGGATATCCGCTCCAAGCGCTTTCATGCGGAGCAGCCGCTCTGTGATGACTTCCTGCTCCGGCGTCTTCTTAAAATCATGGTTGGACGCAATGACTTTCACACCCGCCGCATGCGCACACACGACCAGCTCTTTTAACGTATCCTCTCCGGTGAAAAGCTCTGCATCGATCAGATCGACCAGGCCACTTTCCGCCGCCCTCTGATTTAAACGGACATACGCCTCCTTATCAAGCGCGCGCTCGCCGCCCTCGCCTTTCGTCCGGAACGTAAATAAAAGCGGGATCTCACCCAGTATCTTCCGCAGTTCTTTTAAGACCGCGCACACCTTATCTTCATCTTCCACATCTAAAAACCAGTCCGCGCGCCACTCCACGACATCCGGTTTTACCGCCTCTGCCGCTTCTGCCGCAGCTTTGATCTCCGCCTCCGTCGTTCCGACGACCGGAACACAGATCTTTGGTATGCCCGCTCCGATCTTTACTCCGCGGACTTCTATATAATCTGCCATTTCTTTTCCTCTCGCGTTTAGCTGAAATATAACTCTTTGACCTCTTTGACCGGCATATCGCATCCGGTATAGAGCTTAAATGCCGCAACGCCCTGCCACAGAAGCATTCCTTTTCCTCCGATGCAGGTGCATCCCGCCTCTTTCGCCTCTCTTAACAGTCTGGTCTCCTCCGGATTGTATACCGCATCCGCAACGACCAGTCCCGGGCGGAACGCCGTAAGATCCTTGACCACGCTCTCCTTTTCCATCGGTTTCATGCCGACGATCGTCGCATTGGCAAATATATCACTGCTCTTAATTTCCTCGGTCATCTTTGCGACATCCGCGATGTCATAGACATTGACCACGATGCCCGGCACCTCTTTTTTGATCTTTTCCGCCGTCTCCAATGTTCTTTCAAAAAATTTGTCCTTGATGTTAAAGATCGTGATCTCTCTTGCGCCATCTAGGGCACACTGCACCTGGATCGCGGTCGCAGCTCCGCCGCCGCCGGCTACTGTGATCTTTTTCCCTTTGATGTCAATGCCGTGATCCTTTAAATTGTTGACAAAACCTTCTCCGTCCGTGATGTAACCGGTCAGCTTTCCATCATCATTTACGATCGTATTGACTGCACCGATGATGCGTGCCGCAGGTGACAGCTCATCCATGTGTTTTGCCGCCTCTGTCTTGCATGGCATCGTCACATTCATCCCGCGCATCTTAAAAAGCTTCATTGCGGAAAGCGCGTCCGCCACTTCATTTTCTTTAATATCAAATGCCACATAGGCATAGTCCAGTCCGAGTTTCTCAAAGCTGTAATTGTACATTGCCGGTGAGCCGGAATGTCCGACCGGTGAACCGATCAACGCCAAAAGTCCTGTATGTCCTGAAATTCTTTTTTCCATTCCAATGTCCTCCATCTTCTTTATCCTGTCTTCTATCATAACTTTCCTTGGTCAGAATGACAAGTCCCCGTCTTCCCGGATCTTTTTTATCTGCTCCGCCATCTTCTCGTCCAGATCGTCTAAAAGATAGGTTTTCGTTTTTTCCTGAACCTGCGCCGCCTTATGGTTTACATAATTCTCATTCATGCGTTTTTTCGCGTCCGCGATCTCCGCTTCCAGTTCCCGCGATGAGATCAGCGCGCAGCCGGCTCCCCGTATGATGATCTGTTCCAGTCCATCCGAGGTTGCCACCGTAACGCGGTATCTGCGGCCGTTTTCATGCGCAAACTTCTCGATGAACTGATCCGCTGTCTCCGCCTCTTTCGTAAACACCACATGGATGTTGTGGTAGTCCGAGATCTCGGTCGGATGTCCCGCAACCCGGTAGGCATCAAAGACCACGATCAGCTCACAGCCGCGGATACCCTGATAATCGCAGAGGATATCTAAAAGCTTTCCCCGCGCCCCGTCGAGATTTACCTTTGCAAGTTCATTTAACTCGTCCCAGGCAAAGATCACATTATAACCATCGACCAGCAGGTATTCCTTTTCCTGCACTTTTTTCGCGGCACTGCGCACCACCGGATCCGCATAGACCGGTCTGGTTTTGGGTCTGCTCCATTTTCTGGTACTGCCGCTTTCTTTTTTATTCGCGTGATAGGTGCGGTCCAATATCGCGTCAATCTCCTCCGGATCCAGCCATTCTTCCTCCGCATAGGCCGCCTGTTCCCTGCCCGCGCTTCCATCAAAAGACGGTTCCAAAGAGTGGTTTTCCTCTGCCTGGTTTTCGATATGCATGTAATTTTTTACTTCCTGCCAGGGAACGATAAATCCTGCTCCATGCGCGCAGAATACGGATCCCGTCGGATTTAACAGATCCGCCTCCGGATCATAGCCGATCTGCCCGATCACTTCCTCGGCATTATGGCAGGGGCGATACCCCGCCAGGGTAAGCGATAATCTTCCGCGTCCTCTGGTGTATGCGGTTACATCCTTTGCGTAATCCTGCATAGTCGCTACCGGCGCGCTGCCGCTTAAATACGCTTTTCCGTCTTTTGTTTCCGGCGGCTGCATCGTGCCGTGCCTGCGGTTAATGTCTGTCATCGCCCGCCCGATCAGTTCTTCCGGGATTTCCAGCCTAAAATCATACCACGGCTCCAAGAGCACGCTTTTTGCCTGCATGAGCCCCTGTCTGAGCGCCCGGTAGGTCGCCTGCCTGAAGTCTCCGCCCTCGGTGTGCTTCACATGCGCGCGTCCCGCGACCAGCGTGATCTTCATATCCGTGATCGGGGATCCGGTCAGAACTCCCACATGTTCTTTTTCCTTTAAGTGTGTCAGGACTAACCGCTGCCAGTTCTTTGCCAGCATATCTTCACTGCATTCCGTAAAAAACGAAAGACCGCTGCCCTCTTCTCCCGGCTCCAGGCGCAGATGCACCTCCGCGTAATGGCGTAACGGCTCAAAATGTCCCACACCCTCCACGGTATCCGCGATCGTCTCACGGTACACGATATGTCCGGTGCCAAAATCGACCGACACCCCAAAGCGTTCCTCGATCCTCGTTTTTAAGACCTCGATCTGCACCTCTCCCATGACTTTTATGAGGATGTCCTTTGTCTTTTCATTCCATCCCACATGTAACTCCGGTTCTTCCTCCTCAAGCAGCCGCAGTTTTTTCAGCATGACCGCCGCGTCCACTTCCTCCGGCAGGATCAGCCGGTACGTCAGCACCGGCTCTAAGACCGGCACGATCTTTCCTTTTTGTGTTCCAAGTCCCATTCCCGGCACGGTTTTTGTGAGTCCGGTCACTGCACAGACCATTCCAGCCTTGGCCTCATCCACCGTCTCGTACCGGTCGCCGGAATAAATACGGATCTGATCTGCCTTTTCCTCAAGTTCCGGGAACACAGTCTTCACCGGAAGGCTTCCTCCGGTCACTTTTAAAAACGTAAGCCGTTTTCCCGTCTCGTCCCGCATGATCTTAAAAACGCGTGCGCCAAAGTCCTCCGGGGACTCCGGCACACACGCGTATTTTCTTATGCCATCCAAAAACTCCTGCACGCCCTCTAACTTCAAGGCGGAACCAAAGAAACACGGAAATACCTTCCGCCGCGCGATCATCGCGCAGATCTTCTCCTCGGATACCCGGTTCTCCGCTAAAAATTCATCCAGCGCAGTTTCCTCGCACATCGCGATATTTTCAAAAAAAGCTTCGCTCTGATCGTCCGTAAAGTCCACACAGCCATCTCCAAAGCAGTCCTTTAGTTCCTCCATGCGCGCTTCACGGTCCGTTCCCGGCTGATCCATTTTATTGATAAACAAAAAGACCGGGATCCGGTATTTTTGCAACAGACGAAAGAGTGTCTGCGTATGCCCCTGCACTCCGTCCGCGCCGCTTATCACAAGAATAGCATAATCGAGCACCTGAAGCGTGCGCTCCATTTCCGCGGAAAAATCCACATGCCCAGGTGTATCCAAAAGTGTGATACTGAGATCTTCCATCTTTAAGATCGCCTGTTTGGAAAAGATCGTGATCCCGCGCTTTTTTTCCAGCGCATAGGTATCCAAAAAGGCATCTCCGTTATCTACTCTTCCCACTTTGCGGATGCTCCCGCCCGTATAGAGCATCCCCTCTGACAGCGTTGTTTTCCCGGCATCTACATGTGCCAGTATTCCTACGACCAAACGTTTCATCTGTTTCCTTCCTGCTCACACAGCTTTTGTATTGCTATTTATTAACGGTCGTTCCAGTGATGGATCAGGCTTAAGATCCCATGATAGATACTGCGCACCAGCGCAAATATGAAAAACATCACAAAAAATCCGACCACACCAAACACGATATCCGCAAATTCCATATTTCCGGTATTCGTGACCTTCTGCCCGATCTCGATCGCGAATGTGATCACCAGTATCACCGTAAATACATAGATCCATGCGATCACCATGACATGCCCGGTTCTTGCCAGCCACTTAAACAGCGGGTATACAATAAAGATCAGTAACATGCCGATCGCGCCGATCACCAGAAAATGAAGCTGCTTATCTGAAAAATCATATTCATATTTATCATTCAGCCCCATGATATAATTATGTATCTTCGCGACATATTCAATCATCGCGTATAAAAACTTTTTCAAACCGTTCTCCTTCCTTTCTCACCGGACATCCCCTAGATCGCGGATGCCGCCATAAATCCTCCAAACAGGGAGATCACAAGCATACATGCGCCCGCAAGTCCGATTGCCTGCGCCGCCTTCGGATGTTCTTTCCACTCGGTATCATGCCACTCGATCAGTGCCGCCGCCGTCACAGCGATCGTCATATACAGATATAAAAATGTACGCGATTCCGACACAAAGATGGTCGGAGAAAATCCCATGACCACGCGGGACGCAAATCCGATCGCAAGCAGGAAGAAGCAAAACAGAAATTCTTCCCAGGATCCCGCCACCCATGCGAGCGATACCAGGATGCACAGTAAAACAAGCAGATATAATACGAACGGCAGATAAGAATATCCCCACACATAATTATATCCGTTTATGATCTCATTTTTCTCCAGTACGCTTGCGAGTTTTGCATAATGCTCACTAAACGAATCTCCAAAAAATGTGAGCACTGCCGTGATACATACCGGGATCAGGGACACGAAACGTTCCATAAATCCCTTCATACGCAAAAATACCAGGACGGCCAGCACAAGCGTGAAGGCAAAAAACAGAAGATTTCCCGAAGAGATCAGGTGTTTCATGGTATCCACAAATCCAAGATCCGCCTTGTCGACCAGATTGTACATTTCATAATTCTGCAGATAATTTGCAATCTCCTCATTCTTTCGCGCCGCGTTTCCCGGGCATTTCAGAATGAATAAAAATTCCGCAAGCCCAATCAACAGATACGGCGCCAGCACAAGCACCTGTTTTCCCTGCTTTTTCACAAAGAGGATCCACAGGAAGCATAAGCCCTCTATTCCAAGTAAAACCGCGCACATCTGCTCGGCATTTGCCGCATAGATCATCGCCGGAAGATACAGGATGTGCATCCACCATGCCACCCGCTCACCGCGGAGTACACGCGCCGTCCCTGTAAGCACAAACACTCCGAGCGCAAGCGGCCAGATATAATTTGTTGTTGTCGCGATCCAGCCCGCGCCGCCAAGTTCCGCGAGCGGATAGATCAAAAGCAGACCGACCAGGACCCAGTTCGTGCGCGCTTTGTCTTTTGTTTTTCCAAAGACTGCGGAAAGTGAACACGCGAGCAGCATCCACATGCCCCAGTCAAGGAGCTTATACAGGCGCATATGTCTGGAAACATATACCAGTGCCGCCTCGATCACCAGTCTCGAGCTCCAGCCATGATAGCGGATCGTAAGATAATCCTTCAGGGAATAGGCATCGAGCTGGTTTCTGAAAAACCACATGGCATCCGTTCCCGGACCTTCCCGCATCATCCAGTGATAGATGAGCTGAACCCCGGCAAAAAACCAGAACGGAAGATATTCCTTTTTCGTAAGTTTCTTAAATAATGTCTTTAAACGTTCCATATTTCCTTACTCCACCTCCTGATCCGGATCGATCAGTATCCGTCTTCCATTGCATTCATACAAGAGCATCAGTTTTCCTTCCGCCTTCTTTTTATAAACCGCGCTCTTAAAGCCGCAGTAGTCATAATTATGCCCGTCATCCACATTCCCGGTGATCTCCTCACGCTTCACTGTCTCCGTCGGGAGCGCATAATAGATATTTTTTGCTTCATCATACATGAGCACCCGCATACAGGATACGTTAATATCTTCACCCGGGAGATATGCATACCCCTGCACCGAAACATAATTGTAGAAATTTCCAACCTCTTCTATCTGACATACGATCGTTCCATTGTCTGTCTCACAACCGGAAACATCGATCACTTTTACCCGCTGGTTCATTCCGTACAGCAACAGCAGAAAGAGTACCGCGCACACCGTAAACACTGCCGCCACAAGTGCCGCCACCTTCCTGCCCTCATATTTTTTAAACATACTTCATCCTCCTGTTTCCTTCCTCATTTATGGCAGAAAACGCCTTTATTATAATACCGCTATGCCAGTTTTTTTTCAAGTTTTTCCATGCAGGCACAGTGTCCATTTTCATCCGCAATATGAAAAAGTGTCTTCGACACTCTCAGCTCCCCTAACCCCTCATTCATGAGGGG